>Ga0182008_10001638_pt1 | contig 14811 bp, 15 predicted proteins | sample Sormic07211129_1_FD_120482 | JGI IMG/M metagenome (GOLD analysis project Ga0182008, IMG submission 120482) | Rhizosphere microbial communities from Sorghum bicolor, Mead, Nebraska, USA - 072115-129_1 metaG | ecosystem: Host-associated > Plants > Roots > Rhizosphere | place: USA: Nebraska...
ACCGGAAACATTCATCAACCCGCATTTGCATCCGGCGGTGCCCACTGCGGCCCAGCCGAACGTTGAACGACAACAAACCGATCCCGCCAAACGTGAAGAATCGGTGCGCGGTAGTTATGAGCGTCTGCAAACTCCAGCACAGGCTGAAACGAACATAAGAGAATCAAGAATGCTGCCGGTGTGTGAACGCAGTTCTTGAGCGTTACTGTTGTTGCGCGCCAACTGAGCGCTGATTGTTTATATTGCCGAGTCTTATCACTAGCAATTAAAAAGGTGGCAAGGTATGACTACGCATGTTATTAACTTCACCGGCCCGATCAACGCCTCCACCTGCGGCCAACTGATTGAAAAAGCCTCTTTAGCCGTGCAGAAAGATGCGAGCTGTCTCTTGGTAAATATCGCCACCATGGGTGGAGAATGCAGTTACGGCTTCACCATGTATAACTTCCTGATATCTCTGCCTATAGCAGTGCATACCCATAACATGGGTACTGTCGAATCCATGGGCAATATCGTCTTCCTGGCCGGGCAACGCCGTACTGCCTGCGTCCATAGCAAGTTTCTCTTTCACCCTTTCCACTGGCACCTGCAAGGTGCGGTCGATCATTCGCGCATGTCGGAATATGCGATGAGTCTGGACTATGACCTGCAGCTGTACGCGAAAATCGTTGCCGAGCGAACCGCCAATGCCAAGGAGCAGATGGAAACGGAAAAATACCTGATTGCCGCGCCTCGCATTCTCAATCCTCAGGAGGCAATAGCCACGGGCCTTATCGAGACCATTGAGTTGCCTCGGATAAAGCCCGACTACGTCACCTGTTGCATTTACTCCTGACAGCCAGGCCGGACCGAATCACTTCTTGAGAATCAACAGCGGCTCGCCCTTCTTGACGACATAGGTTGCCAGCTCCGAGCCGCGTTCCCGACCGACGTTCCTGGCGATATGTGCCACACCGGCAGGAATGAACAGCGAATCGCCCGCCATAAGCGTGACCGGCTGCTGGCCTTCGAGACGGTATTCGAATGTGCCGCTGATCACATAGGCGATTTCCACACCGGGATGCGCATGCCTGGGTGAGGTCACACCCGGTTCGAAATCGACGCGCGCCTGGATCACCTCACGCTGGTCGGCCCCCAGGTCCTGGTGTACCAGGTCTGTGCGGCTCAGCCCTTGCTGCCAGCTCTGCGCCGGGGTTGTAGAGTGCGCATCGGCGGCATGAGCCAAGCCGCTCAGCGAAACGATCAATGCAGCGGCGGTCATCAACAGTGGGTGGCGCATGGTGTTGCCCTCTTGAGCAATGATGGGGTGGTCATTACTGTGGGCGCGGCGGGTATCGGGAATGTGTCACGCAGCGGGTGTTTGTCAGCGCTTTTGTATCCATCGGTGGGCTGGATACATGTTCATACAAAGGCGGTTGTACACTGCCTGCAAACCGACACTGGGGTGACCGCATGAATCTTCCTGCAAGCGCATCAGAATCCCCTGCCCCATCGGCGATCAGATGGGAGGCGCATGCGTGTCTTCCGCTTCTGGCAAACCAGGACATGTCGGCGTTGCTGCGTTATCGACAAGCGGGGTTTCACCATGTCTCGGTAAACGTGGGCATGGACATGACGCCACTGGACACCGTGATGCGGGTAATTGCCGGGTTCAGGAGCTGGGTGTCGCGGCATGGCGACGTATTGGTGCTCGCACACACGCTTGCCGACATCCGCAGCGCCCGCGACCAAGGCAAATTGGCCATTTCGTTCGACCTCGAAGGTTCCAGCATGCTGCTCCAGGACCCTGCGATGGTCGAGTTGTTCGCCGCGCTGGGGGTCAGGCAGATTCTGCTGGCTTACAACCGCGACAATGCCTGCGCCGGAGGCTGCCATGGCGCGGATATCGGGTTGTCCAGGGTGGGACGCGAGGTGGTGGCGGCGATACATAACGCCGGTGTGGTGATGGACTGCTCACATGCCGGCAAGCGTTCCAGCCTGGAGATCATCGAGTGTTCGAGTCGCCCCGTGGTCTTCTCCCACACCAACGTCAAGGCACTCTTCGACCATCCTCGCACCATTGACGACGAACAAATCCTCGCCTGCGCCGGCTCGGGTGGCGTCATCGGCCTGACGGGGCTGGGGCTGTTCCTGGGTGATCCACGGGCCTCGGCGCGCTCTTTCGTGCGCCAGATCGACTACCTGGCGGCGTTGGTGGGGACCGCGCATATCGGCCTGGGCCTGGATACCGAACTCGTCCGAGGTGCCATTGACCTGCCAGTGGGCGTCAGCGAGGAGGCATGGTGGCCAGATGCTTTTTACGGCGGGATCAGCGGTCAGGATCAATTACAGCCCGAAGCGCTGCCGGATATCGCGCGTGAGCTTGAGCGCCTTGGCTACAAGAATGCGGAGATCAACGCCATATTCGGCGAGAACTTCGTGCGCGTCGCCGAGGCCACGTGGCTGCCGTGACGCAACGCCACTCCGCTCGTGCCACCGCACTTATGTGCGGCGCGCATACCCCATTCTCAAACGTCATAATCCTCCGTTTTCCTACATGGTAATCTCACACATCTACCAATAGGCATTGATCGTATGTCGACAATGGCCCCAACCAGGAAAGATCATGCCAAAAAAGTCTCACTCAGCCCTGCGCCGTCATTTCCGTGAATTGCTGGCGACGCCCGCGTGCGTTGAAACCGCCTCCGTGTTTGATCCAATGTCGGCAAGGATCGCCGCCGACCTGGGCTTTGAGGTCGGCATTCTGGGGGGTTCCGTGGCCTCATTGCAGGTGTTGGCGGCTCCCGATTTTGCCTTGATTACGCTGAGTGAGTTCGTTGAGCAGGCCACCCGCATCGGCCGCGTCGCGCAGTTGCCTTTTATCGCCGATGCCGACCACGGCTACGGCAACGCGCTCAATGTGATGCGTACCGTCGAAGAGCTGGAACGCGCCGGCGTCGCTGCGCTGACCATCGAAGATACGTTGCTGCCGGCGCAATTCGGGCGCAAGTCCACGGACTTGATTTCGATTGAAGAAGGCATCGGTAAAGTCCGCGCGGCGCTGGAAGCGCGGGTTGACCCGGAACTGTCGATCATTGCTCGCACCAACGCCGGCGTATTGCCAACCGATGCGGTGATCGAACGCACCCGCGCCTACCAGAAGGCCGGTGCCGATGGCATCTGCATGGTCGGCGTCAGCGATTTCGAGCACCTGGAAAAGATCGCGGAAAATCTCACCATACCGTTGATGCTGGTGACGTACGGCAACCCTAAGCTCAACGACGCGCAGCGTCTGGCGGACCTCGGCGTACGCGTGATAGTGGCTGGTCATGGGGCTTACTTCGCGGCGATCAAAGCCACGTACGACAGCCTGCGCGCCCAACGCCAGCTGACTCACAGCACCTCCAACCTGAGCGCCACCGAGTTGACCCACACCTACACGCTGCCTGAAAGCTACGTGTCCTGGGCCAAAGAATTCATGGACGTAAAAGAGTAATCACCGCGTGGATCGAGGGGGCAGCCGCCGCCCCCTCCTACAACATCAACCTGTCGCGGGTTATCCGACCCAGCCCACCGCTGTTTTCGGAATGACCTCGGACTCATCCAGCTTCGACGCAAACATACTCACCGCCTGCACCGCATCGCTGGTGCTGGTGCGTATCTGCAGGATCACCGAGCCTGCCTGATCCGCCAGGTTGACGCCACGCTGCGCGCCTTCCTGAGTGGCATTCATGCTGCTCACCGCGTCACGGGTTTCCGACAGGATCATGCCGATCATCTCGGCGATTTCCGCCGTGGAACGGCTGGTGCGGCCGGCCAATTGGCGAACCTCGTCGGCCACGACCGCAAAGCCGCGGCCCTGGTCGCCAGCGCGGGCCGCTTCGATGGCAGCGTTGAGTGCCAGCAGGTTGGTCTGGTCGGCTATGCCGCGGATGGTGTTGACGATGGCGGTAATCTGCTCCGACCGATCGCCCAGTTGCCCCACCAGCCGCGCGGACGCCCCGATGTTTTCAGCAATCCGGCGCATTTCCGTGGCGGTGTCGTGGATAACCTGGGTGCCGTGCTCGGCGAAACGTTCGGTTTCCGATGAGATATGGTAGGCCCGCGAGGCACCACGGGAGTCCTCTTCGAATTTCTCCACGCGTTCGGTGATGTCACTCGCAAATTTGACGATTTTGAGCAGCGTGCCATCAACGTCATACACCGGGTTGTAGCTGGCTTCCAACCACACCGGACGACCATGTTTGCCGATGCGCTTGAATTGCCCGGTGAAGAATTCGCCGTTGTTCAAGCGACGCCAGAAGTCGGCGTACTCGCTACTGTTGACCAGGCTCGGTTCGCAGAACATGCGGTGATGCTTGCCCTTGAGTTCGGCCAGCGAGTAGCCCATGACATTCAGGAAATTGGGGTTGGCATCGAGTACGTGGCCGCCCAGATCGAATTCGATCACCGCCATGGCGCGGTCCAGTGCCGACAGTTTGCTGCGGGTCGCAGCCTCCTGCTCGACTTTGCTGGTGACGTCCAAGGCGTACTTGACCACTTTGACCGGCTGGCCACGCTCGTCCAGCACCGGGTTGTAGCTGGCCTCCAGCCAGACAGTCTTGCCGCTGGCATTCACCCGTTTGAAGGTGCCGGAGACGAACTTGCCGGCGCGCAGGTCCGCCCAGAACTCGCTGTAGGCCGGGCTGCTGGTCAGTGAAGGTAAACAGAAGTCGCGATGAGATTTGCTGGCCAACTGATCGGCGCTGTAGCCCATGGTTTTCAGGAAGTTATCGTTGGCCCGCAGCACCTTGCCGTTCAGGTCGAATTCGACCACCGCCATGGAGCGCTCCAACGCTGCGTTCAGCCCTTTGTATGCGGTGACTTCGGCCTTCCTGGCCGCCAGTTCTGTTTTTAATGCGTTATTGAACATGACGAACCCTCTGCCGTGCGGAGAACCTGCTTGTAAAGTAGCTATCGGCGGCGCGATTTGCGACTTTACGCGGCTTTAATTTTTATTTTCTGGCGTCAAAAAAACGCGAAAAGTCGGGCTTAACTACCCTCGGCACCCGACGTGTCGGGATGCACCATCGCACCCATGCGCTGGCGCATACCGGGGCTGGCCGCCGGGCCGGCCTGCAAGGTGCAGGCGTCCCAGGGCACCACCCGGCCGTCGACGGCATCGACCATCATCGGCACCAATGGCCGCGCCGTGTCGCGCTCCACAATCTCCACGCTGGCGCCCTCCTTGGCGTAATGCCGGTTGCCCCAGGCCACCAAGGACAGCAGCACCACGCGAAAATCCTCGCCCTTGGCCGTGGGTACGTATTCATAACGCGGCGGGCGTTCGCTGTAAGGCCGGCGCTCAAGCATGCCCGCCTCCACCAGTGCATTGAGACGACGGGTCAACATGTTCGGCGCGATGCCCAGGCTGCGCGAAAATTCGTCGAAGCGCCGCAGACCGTGCAAGGCGTCGCGCATGATCAAGATGCTCCACCACTCCCCGACCTGGTCGAGGCTACGGGCTATCGGGCATTCATCGCTGGTAAGAGACGTGCGTTGCATGGTTTTTCCTGTAAGAGCGGTGCAAAGTTGCAGGATGCCATGTTACTTTCATGATGATAGTAACGTCCACAGGGTCTGCATTCCCCAACACACCTGGAGTCGATTAAGCATGAATAAACGTATCGTTGTGACCGGCATGGGCGCGCTGACGCCGCTGGCCTGTGGCGTCGAGCCGACCTGGCGGCGCCTGCTGGCCGGACAATCCGGCATCCGCCATCTACCGCAGGCATTGATCGGTGACCTGGCGATCAGTATCGGCGGCCAGGTACAAACCCTGGCGCAGGATCCGCAGGCCGGTTTCGACCCTGATCGCCTGCTGGCGGCCAAGGAACAGCGCAAAATGGACCGTTTCATCCTGTTCGCCCTCGCCGCCGCCGATGAAGCGTTGCAGCAGGCCGGCTGGGCCCCCGCCAACGCCGAACAACAGGAACGCACCGCCACCATCATCGCCTCGGGCGTCGGCGGTTTTCCGGCGATCGCCGACGCGGTACGCACCACCGACAGCAAGGGGCCGCGGCGATTGTCACCGTTCACCATTCCGTCATTCCTGAGCAACATGGCCGCCGGGCACGTCTCGATCAACTATGGCTTGAAAGGCCCACTGGGGGCGCCGGTGACTGCCTGCGCGGCGGGCGTGCAAGCGATTGGCGACGCCGCGCGGATGATCCGCGCCGGTGAAGTCGACGTGGCCGTGTGTGGCGGAGCCGAAGCCGCCATCCATCGCGTCAGCCTGGCCGGGTTCGCGGCGGCGCGGGCCTTGTCCAGCGCTTTCAACGACGACCCGGCGCTCGCCTCGCGGCCCTTCGATCAGGCCCGCGATGGCTTCGTGATGGGCGAAGGCGCGGGCATCCTGGTGATCGAAGAGCTGCAGCACGCTCTGGCGCGAGGTGCGCAACCGATTGCCGAGTTGGTCGGTTATGGCACCAGTGCCGACGCCTATCACATGACCGCCGGCCCGGAAGACGGCGACGGCGCGCGCCGTGCCATGACCCAGGCACTGCGTCAGGCCGGGGTCGATGCCTCCCAGGTGCAGTACCTGAACGCCCACGCCACCTCGACGCCGGTGGGCGATAAAGGCGAACTGGCCGCGATCAGGCGTGTGTTCGGCGCCGATAGCAATCTGGCCATCAGCTCGACCAAATCCGCCACCGGCCACTTGCTCGGCGCTGCCGGAGGCATCGAAGCGATTTTCACAGTGCTCGCCCTGCGCGACCAGATCGCTCCGGTCACCCTTAACCTGGACACCCCGGACGAACTGGCCGAGGGCATGCACTTGCTGCGCGGCGAGGCCCGGCCCATGCCGATCGAGTACGCGTTGTCCAATGGCTTCGGCTTTGGCGGCGTGAATGCCAGCGTGCTGTTCCGCCGCTGGCACTAAGCCTGGGTTTGCCCCAGGGGTGGATTTCGAGGACCATGGCGCCTTTGTGTTTTTTGCCAACGAGAGGCGCCCATGGCCAACCACGATCTGTCCTACACCCCCGACCCGGACGCCGAGTCCATTTCTTCCGACGTTGTCGGCTTCAACGGCATCCTGGTATCGACCCAGATCCCGACCCGCGCCGACGGCAGCCTGGAGCTGGGGGATATCACCCTGCAAAGCGAGTGCACCCTGCTAGCGCTGAAAGTCGCTCTGGAAAAGGCCGGCAGTTCCATGGATCGCGTGATGCACCTGACCATTTATCTGACGGACATGGCCGATCGCGCAGCCTTCAACGAGGTGTACAAACGCTTCTTCGCCAAGCCATGGCCCGTGCGCGCGGCGGTTGGCGTGGCCGCGCTGGCGGTGGAAGGCATGCGCGTGGAAGTCACCGCAGTGGCAGCCAAGGCGTGAAGTGATGCCGGGCAGGCATTTCACGGCTACAATGCGCGCCTCAACCGTGACAAGCCTGACTAAAAAAACTATGTCCTTGCCCAAGCACCACCTGGAATTGCTCAGCCCTGCCCGCGATGTCGCCATTGCACGCGAGGCTATCCTGCACGGCGCCGACGCCATTTATATTGGCGGCCCAAGCTTCGGCGCCCGCCATAACGCGTGCAACGACGTCAGCGATATCGCTCAACTGGTCGAGTTCGCCCGTCGTTACCACGCCCGCGTGTTCACCACCATCAACACAATCCTGCATGACAACGAGCTGGAACCGGCGCGCAAGCTGATCCACCAGCTCTACGATGCCGGCGTCGATGCGTTGATCGTGCAGGACCTGGGCGTGATGGAGCTGGATATCCCGCCCATCGAGCTGCACGCCAGTACCCAGACCGATATCCGCACGCTGGCCCGCGCCAAGTTCCTCGACCAGGCCGGATTCTCCCAGTTGGTATTGGCGCGCGAACTGAACCTGCAGGAAATCCGCACCATCGCCAACGAGACCGAGGCCGCCGTCGAGTTCTTTATCCATGGCGCGTTGTGCGTGGCATTTTCCGGGCAGTGCAATATTTCCCATGCGCAGAACGGCCGCAGCGCCAACCGTGGTGATTGCTCCCAGGCCTGCCGTCTGCCGTATACCTTGAAAGACGACCAGGGCCGGGTGGTTGCCTTTGAAAAGCACCTGCTGTCGATGAAAGACAACAACCAGAGCGCCAACCTGCGCGCACTGGTCGAAGCCGGTGTGCGTTCGTTCAAGATCGAGGGCCGCTACAAAGACATGGGCTATGTGAAGAACATCACCGCCTATTACCGCCAGCGCCTGGACGAGATTCTCGAAGATCGCCCGGACCTGGCTCGCGCCTCCAGCGGTCGCACCGCGCATTTCTTCGTGCCGGACCCGGAAAAAACCTTCCACCGTGGCAGCACCGACTATTTCGTCAGCGACCGCAAGATCGATATCGGCGCCTTCGACACCCCGACCTTCACCGGCCTGCCGGTGGGTGTGGTGGAAAAGGCCGGTAAGCGCGACCTGCAAGTGGTCACCCATGAGCCGCTGTCCAACGGCGATGGCCTGAACGTGCTGGTCAAGCGAGAGGTCGTGGGGTTTCGCGCCAACATCGCCGAGCCCAAGGGCGAATTCGAGGAAGACGGCCAGAAGCGCTACCGCTATCGCGTCGAGCCGAATGAAATGCCGGCCGGCCTGCACCAGCTGCGCCCGAACCATCCGCTGAACCGCAACCTCGACCATAACTGGCAACAGGCTTTGCTCAAGACCTCGGCAGAGCGCCGTATCGGCCTGTCGTGGGTCGCGCGCCTGCGTGAAGAGCAGTTGGTAGTCACCGCAATCAGCGAAGAAGGCATCAGTGCCAGCGTTACCCTGCCCGGCCCGTTCGGCGTGGCCAACAAGCCGGAACAGGTGCTGGATACCTTGCGCGATCTGCTCGGCCAATTGGGCACCACCGAATATCACGCTACCGCCATCGAGCTGGATGCGCCGCAGGCATTCTTCATCCCCAACTCACAGCTCAAGGCCCTGCGCCGCGAAGTGATCGAAGCGCTGACCGCTGCCCGTGTCGCGGCTCATCCGCGTGGCGGGCGCAAGGCTGAAACCACGCCGCCGCCGGTCTATCCGGAAGCGCACCTGTCGTTCCTGGCCAACGTCTACAACCAGAAAGCCCGCGACTTTTACCATCGTCACGGGGTGAAGTTGATCGATGCGGCCTTTGAGGCCCACGAAGAAACCGGCGAAGTGCCGGTGATGATCACCAAGCACTGCCTGCGTTTCTCGTTCAACCTGTGCCCGAAACAGGCCAAGGGTGTCACGGGCGTGAAGACCAAGGTGGCGCCGATGCAGTTGATCCACGGCGACGAAGTACTGACCCTGAAATTCGACTGCAAGCCTTGTGAAATGCATGTGGTGGGCAAGATCAAGGGCCACATCCTGGGCTTGCCGCAACCGGGCAGCGTGGTCGAACACTTCAACCCGGACAAACTTATCTATCAGGGCACGCACTGATGCTGTTGCACTTCGTCAACGGCTAATACTGTTTTGTGGTGAGCGGGCTTGCCCCGCGCCGGGCTGCACAAGCAGCCCTGGAACCGGCTGTCCCCATTCGGTCTGACACTGCGCCGCAGTTTGATCGCGGGCCGCCTCGCGGCCCAGTGCGGCGCAAGCCCGCTCATACAGGCACCGCCTTGGGCTATCGCCAATCGATCTAACACCCTGTCATTTTTCACAGGTGTCTTCAGCGCCTCGTTGCGTTAGCGTCGGTGCTGTGGTCGGAGGGTTGCCCATGACGCGCTCACTTATCAAAGAAGTCAGCGATGCCAATTTTGATCGGCAGGTGTTGCAGGCCCTAGGCCCGGTGTTGGTGTATTACTGGAACAATAGCTGTGGCCATCTGTCCTACCTCGAACAAATGGCTGAGGATTACCTGGGCCGCTTGACCATTGTGACGCTGAATGTCGACGACCATTGCGTCACACCGGCCCGGTACGGGGTGCACGAGGTGCCCACGCTGATGCTGTTCAAAGACCACAGGAGGCATTTATGAGTCAGATCAAAGCCATCACTGACGATTCGTTCGAGGACGACGTTATCCACAGCACCAAACCTGTACTGGTCGACTTCTGGGCCGAATGGTGCGGCCCGTGCAAAATGCTTGCGGTGTCTATCGAACAGATCGCCGAGGAATACGCAGATCGGTTGCAGGTTGCCACACTCAATGTCGACGAGAATCCAGCCACGCCGCAAACATATGGCATAAATAGCATGCCTACGCTGATGCTGTTCAGTGGCGGTCATGTAGTAGGCACGAAAATCGGCGCTATCACAAAGTCGGGACTGATCAGCTTTCTGGACGGCAAGCTCTGATTGCTCAGGCCCGCAAGCCTTTCGCCGCCTCCAAGAGTCCCTGAAACCGCCGATAACGCTCATCCAGCACCGCCCGCTGCGTCGCATCCGGCAAGTAGCGCGCCTTGATCGGCATACCTGCCGCCAGCAAGGCTGCGCCCTCGCCCACTGCCATGAACCCGAGCTTCGCCGCGCCGATGCAGGCGCTCAGTTCACTGCCGTGCAACGTGTAGATCTCTCGTTGCAGGATGTTGGCCAGCAACTGCGCCCAATACTCGCTGCGCGCGCCGCCGCCTACCAAAGCGCAGGCGCCGACCTGTGCGCCGGCCGATTGCACCGCGTGCAGCGCATCCAGCAGGCCGAAGCCGACGCCTTCCATCACCGCATAACCGAGCATCGCCGGCGTGCAGTCATGGCCCAGGCCCATAAAGCCGCCGCGTAACAGGGGGTCGTTGTGGGGCGTGCGTTCACCGGCCAGGTACGGCAGGAATAACGGCGTGCACAGCGGCACCACCTGGCCCATCGGCAAGTGTGCCTGCACCCGATCCAGCAAGGCCTGCTCGTCGGGCATGCCCAGCAGCCGCGTAACCCAGCGCAGGCAACTGGCGCCGGCGAGCATGGCGCCCATGGTGTACCAGCGATCCGGCAGCGCATGGCAGAAGCTATGCACCGCGCTGGCCGGGTTGCCGGCGGCGTGATCGGTGATCGCGACGATGGCCGCGCTGGTGCCCAGAGTAATGAACCCGTCACCGGCGTGAATGGCACCGATGCCCACCGCCGCCACCGGGTTATCGCCGCCACCGCCGGCAATCACCACGTCGGGCGACAGCCCCAGGTCCATCGCAGTCAACCGTGCACTCGCCGCCCCGCCCTCTACCAGGCGGGGCATCTGCCACGGCGCCAGGCCTGTAGCGCGCAGCATTGGCGTGAACCACTCGCGCCGGGCGACATCCAGCCACAGTGTGCCGGCGGCATCGGACATCTCGCTGATGCGTTCGCCGGTCAGGCGCAAGCGCAGGTAGTCCTTGGGCGACAACACACAATCAATGGCCTTGAACACCTCGGGCTCGTGCTCTTGCAGCCACACTAACTTCGGCGCGGTAAGCCCGGCCATCGGCAGGCTGCCGGTGACATCGGCAAACTCGGCGCCCAGGCGTTCTGCCTCGGCCACGGCACGGGAGTCATCCCACAGGATTGCCGGATACAGCACCTGGTCGTCCGCACCCAACAGCACCGCGCCATGCATCTGCCCGGACAGGCCGATACAGGTCACCTGGGCATACGCCGGATGGCCGCGCAGTTGGGTCAGCGCCTGCACGCAGGCCTGCCACCAATCCTGCGGGGCCTGCTCGGACCAGCCGCTCTGCCGGCGCGACACGCTCAAACGCACACCGGCATGGGCCAGTACGTTGCCGTCGAGGTCCATCAGGATGGCCTTGAGTTCAGAAGTGCCCAGATCGATGCCGAGGGAAACCGGACTGTTCATACGTATGTGATTCCAATCAGTGACAGCCACAGGAATTGCGCAGTCGCAGGGTCGGTGCCAGACGCGCGCACTGAGTGGGCGCGGCGGGCGACGCCATGCGTTGCAGCAGCAGGTTGACCGCCTGGGCGCCCAATGCCTGCACGGGCTGGGCGATCAGGGTCAATCGCGGCACGAAAAAGTCCGCCCAGTCAAAATCATCAAACCCCACCAACGCCATCTGCGCCGGGACCTCCAGTTGCGCATCACGCAGAGCGTGCATGGCGCCCAGGGTCATCAAGTTATTACCGGCCATGATCGCCGTCGGTGGCGACGCCAGGCCCAACAGTTGCACCGTGGCCTGACGAGCAGGTTCCGTACTGGAACCGCCGTTGACCAACAACTGCGGATCAAAGGCCAACCCCGCCGCCTGCAACGCCGCCATGTACCCGGCCACCCGCTCATCCGTGGTACTGAACCCCGCGCGCCCGGCGATAAAGCCGATACGGCGGTGACCGTGGCTTATCAGGTGTTCGATCAGGGTTTGCGTGGACCGCGCGTTTTCCACCCCGACCTGGTCGAACTGCGCGCTCATCATCCGATCCACCAGCACCGCCGGAATCTCATTGGCACGCAGGTATTCCAGGGCCATAGACCCATTCGACGGTGCCAGCACGATACCGTCGACCCGCCGATGATGCAGAGCGGTCACGACCCGCAACTCTTGTTCCGGGTCATCGTGGGTGTCGACAAACAGCATCATGTAGCCGTGCTTGGCGCACTCGGCTTCAATCGCGTGCACGGTTTCGCTGAAGTAGTGATTGGACAGCGCCGAAATCGCCACGCCAATGGTGCTGGTGCTGGAGCGGGCCAGCGAGCGCGCCAGGGTGTTGGGGATATAACCCAGATCCTGGATCGCGCGCTGCACCGCCAGCACCGTCGCCTCGCTGACTTTACGGGTGCCGTTCACCACATGGGACACGGTTGAAGTCGACACCCCGGCGCGGCTTGCCACATCGTCCATGGTGACCATGGCACGCTTCCTCCGGCGAACTCAGTGTTTGCTCGACCAGCCGCTGTAGGTGCCGACATTGTCACGGGTGATCAGTTTCGGCGTGAGCAACGTCACCGCGTCGGCCGGTGCGTTGTCATTGAGAATGGCGTTACCTACGTCCACGGCGGTCTGGGCCATGGCCCACGGGTCCTGGCTGGCGGAGGCCTGGATCTGGGTGTCGGTCTTCAACGCGTTTTCGATATCCGGCGCGCCGTCGACGGAGGTGATGATGATGCCGCTGCGCTTGAGCTGCCTGGCCGCCAGGTCGCTGCCGATGGCTTGCGGATCGTTGATCGCAAACAGGCCGTCGATTTTCGGGAAGCGGGTGAGGTAACCCTGCATCACATTCAGGCCGCCTTCGCGCGAACCTTTGCCGTCCTGATCGTCGGACAGCACCTTGATGTCCGGCGCAGCCGCCAGCGCAGTCTTGCAGCCCTTGACGCGGTCGGTCACGGCGGTGACCTGCGGGCCGTTCTGGATAATCACATTGCCTTTGCCCGAGAGCTTGTCCACCAGGTATTGGCAGGCCAGCTTGCCGGCTTCGACGTTGTCGGTCTGCACGGTGGCGTTCGCGCCTTTGGCGTCCACATCCACGGCGACTACGACGATACCGGCGTCACGGGCTTTCTTGATGGCCGAGGCCATGGCCGATGGGTCGACGGCGTTGAGCAGGATGAGGTCGACCTTGGACGAAATGAAGTTGTCGATCTGGGAAAACTGTTTGCTCAAGTCGTAGTCGGCGGACACCGAGGTGACCTTGACGTTGGGATTCAACGCCTTGGCCCTCGCGGTGGCACCGTCGGCCAGGGTCACGAAATACGGATTGCCCAGCGAGCCCATGCTGATGCCCACCGCTTTGAGTTCACGGGCCTGTACGGCCTGGGACATCAGGGCAGCCAGGGCGATGACGGGAACGATACGTTTAAAGTTCATGCGCTTCTCTCTTGTGATTGTTGTAGAAGGTCATTCAGGTCCGTGCGCCGGACTGGCGATAACGGTCCAGCGCCACCGCGCCAATGATCACGATGCCTTTGATGATGTATTGCCAGATATCCGACACCCCCAGCAGCACCAGGCCGTTGGTGAGCACGGCGATGATCAGCGCGCCGATCAGCGTGCCACCGATGGTGCCGACGCCGCCGGTAAAGCTGGTGCCGCCGAGGATCACCGCGGCAATCGCATCCAGCTCGTAGGACTGCCCGAGTTGCAGGCCATTGGCGGCAAACAGGCGTGAAGCGCTCATCACCGCGCCCAGCCCGGCCAACGCGCCGGACATGGCATAGACGAACAGCAACACCTTCCACACCTTGATCCCCGACAGCCGCGCCGCTTCCGGGTTACCGCCCACCGAATAGATCTGCACGCCCATCACCGTGCGCCGCAGGATGAACCACGACAGGGCCACCACGGCCACCGCAATCACCACCAGCCACGGCACGCCGAGGATCGAGTCGTTGCCGATAAACGCAAACGGCAGGTCAGGATTGAACACGGTCTTGTCATCCGCCAATAGCCGCGCCAGGCCGCGCATGGCAGTGAGCGCACCGAGGGTGACGATAAACGGCGGCAGGCGCATGAAGGCGATCAGGCCGCCGTTGACCAGACCGAGCAACAGGCCGAAGCCGATACCGGCGGCGATCCCGAACATACCGAACTGCGGCGACATCGATGCCTGCAGCGCCACCACCGCCGACGCCGCCAGGATCGCGCCCACCGACAGGTCGATACCGGCGGTGAGAATCACAAAGGTCATGCCCGCCGCCAGCACCACGTTTACCGAGGCCTGCTGCGTGATGATCGACAGGTTCTGCATCGTCAGGAAGTTTTCACTGGCCAGGGCGAAGCCCACCAGCAACAGGACCAGCACGGGCAACATGCCGACCGTGCGCATCAGCTCGCGGGCCCGTTCGGCCCTGCCCGGCGTGGGGAGTGTCATTGTGTTGTTTGAGTCAGCCATGGGCAGCCACCTGATCGCCACCGGTGGCGAGGTCGATAATACGTTCCTGGGAAATAGCGTGGCCGGAAGCCCCGCCGACTTCGGCCACCAATTGGCC
>Ga0182008_10001640_pt1 | contig 14795 bp, 12 predicted proteins | sample Sormic07211129_1_FD_120482 | JGI IMG/M metagenome (GOLD analysis project Ga0182008, IMG submission 120482) | Rhizosphere microbial communities from Sorghum bicolor, Mead, Nebraska, USA - 072115-129_1 metaG | ecosystem: Host-associated > Plants > Roots > Rhizosphere | place: USA: Nebraska...
CGGCCCTCGGCATGGCCTGCCTCCACGACCCCGACCGTGGCACCGCCTGGATCCAGCAGACCGGCGAGAGCCACTTCGTTGGCGACCCCGCCGTCGCTGACGAACTCACCGCTCACGTCCAGGCGTGGGCCGACCTCGGCCAGCCCGCCATTGCCGACCACCACGCGGTCCTTGAATCCACCGGCGCGGGCCAGCCTGTGTTCCGCCCCGTCGAATGGCGCGTCAACACCGATCAACCGGGCCGGTGATGCGCTACATGCTCGATACCACGACAGCCTCGCCGACGCTGGGTTCGGTACCGAGTGGCCCGCGTACTCGTCGGCCCTGTACGCCATGGGATGCGGACTGCGTGTCATCGTTCAACTCGGCCAGCGTCAAGTACGACTCCAGGGTGGGGAACTCGTCGACTCGAGCCGGGTAGCCGCAGCAGCCCCGCCTGTCGCCGACGGGCACGGCATGCTTACCGTCAGCCCTTGATGCGAGGCCGGATCGGTCATCTGCGCCTTCGGGTGCCTTTGAACTGCGCCCCTGCCTGGTTGGTTCCGTTGCTGCTGCGCGGTCGCCGAGCGCGGCCGGGCAAGCGCCGAGGTCTCCGGACGTCGCCCAGCACGTCCCACAACGGCTGTCGTTCATCGGCCCACCGGTGGATCCCGTGGCGTGCGCCCCACTCCGCGGCAGGCTTGCTGAATCGGCCGTTGGTGACCACCACCGCGACTTCGGCGCCGTGAACGGGTTTCGCCGTGCCGTTGACCTGCTGCAGCACGTCGACACCGGTGGCCTTTCCCGCCCAGCCGTCGCGCCGATGTTTGCACTGCACCACCCAGATCCGGCCGTCGGAGTCCACGCCGCGTACATCGCACGCATCGTCCCCGCCACCGCCGACTTGCTCGGCCGTGAATCCGTCGCGCCGCATCAGGTCGCGTACGACGGACTCGAACTCCCGGTGGTCCACGGAGTCCAGTTGCGGCAGCGTCACCCGCAGGCCCTGGGAGCGTCGCTCCTCCCATCTGCGGCGTCGCTCCGTCGCGGCACCCCAGGCGGCCGCGAGCACCAGGACGGCCTGCGGCAGTACGGCGTAGATCCCCCAGTGCTCGTTCAGCCAGGCCCCGAGCCACACCAAGAACCCGATCAAACCGGCAGCGGTCGCCGCCACCCCGATCGGCAGTGCGGAGAGTCTCACCTTCTCGGCTTTCGTCCGCTGCCCGTCCCCTGCCACGCCCCACAGCGGTCGCTCGGGCAGGCCCAACGCCTCCCAGAAGTCTCCGAGGTAGTCCCATAACTCAGCAGGGGACTCCTCGGGCTCCTCGGCCTTGCCCTCTGCTGCGAGCTCTCCAACCACGCTGCCTCCCTGGACAGTTGACGACGCAGGTTCCAAGCGTCCAGTGCACCATGAGCCGCTGACACTGCTGCCACAGATGTACAGACAGCGCCCGCGCCCGATCGCGGCCCGTCGATGTCAGTGCCGGCTGCCACCATGCCGCCACGAGGTTCCAGATGCGGGTGAAGGAGTCGGCAACAGTGGGAAAAGCGGCGCGGCGACGAGCCGTACAGGCAGAAGGACGACGGCGACGGCCGGTCTCGCTGATCTTCTGCGATGTCGACTACGAGCGCGGGTCTCGAGCGCACGGTCGCGGCGTTCGCGCGGCCCCTCCCGAAGGGTGGCTCATCGGCCGCGCGGGCCTGGTTCACGCTGACTTCGACGGCGAACGCCTGCGGATCACCGGGGACGAGCTCATCACTGGTCCACGGCCGGCGAGTGCCCTGATCAATGCGCTGCACGGCAAGCACCTCGTGGTGGGCCAGGGCATCCTCACTACCGACCTGCGCGTCGCCGCCATGGTCACCCCGATCCCCGACTCGCTCCTGAACCGCACGATAGACACCCTCGCTTTCGCCCACCGCGTCCGCGGCGGCGCGTACCCGGACGGGTGCAATCTCGACGACCTCGCGAAGGAGAATCTGGGCGAGGTCCGACGCAAGCCCCGGTACCCCAGCTCGGCTCCTGGTCTGCGGCCCGGGGGCCTCCACGGCATGTCACCCGAGCGGCACGACGCTGACCCGCGCGAGGACGCCGCGCTCGTCGCGCGGGTCTGGGAGGCCATGGTCACCAGACGCAAGCTCGCCTGGGGCCCCGGGAAGCCGTCATGGACGCACTACGACGGCGACACCCGTCCCGGAGCCCCCGCTGGCTCCGCACAGCTCGGCGACGAGCACATTGCCGAGCTCACCGGCCAGCAGCCGCACGCCGAGGCCGTCGAGTGGGCCGCGCGTCTCCAGGCCGGAGGCCGCGTCATGCAGCCCACCACCACGAACTCCTACGCCATGGACCTGGCGAACCTGAGTGCCGCACGCATTCCCGTGCCCGAGCAGGTCCGGCTCATCGCCGACACGCTCCGGGCCGCGGGCGAGATCCCCGCCGACCAGGCCCTTCAGTCCGAGGACCTGTACATGGCCTGCCAGTACCTCGGCACCCAGCAGAACATTGACGTCCGTCTGCGGAGTGTGAGTGGCCGGAAGCTCACCAAGCCGCTGCGCGAGCCCGTCGCCTGGGCCCTCTGGCAGCTCACGCACCCCGAGTGGACGGCCGCCTACCTCTCAGCGCGACGAGCGTCGCGGGAGACCGTCGCCGGGAGCATCCGCTACGACGAACTCAAGCTCGAACGTGCACGGATCCGTGGACGGCTCGCCGCGCTCGTCAACTGACGAGTACGGTGGTCAGGACGCTGAGGGCCGCGGGTTCTCGGCAGTGAGGCCAGGTGGCCCGGGGCATTACCGGGAGCCTGGCCTCGCGCCGTCTTCCGTCCGACCGAGCCGCGCGATGCCCCGCTGCTCACGAAGTTGCGCTCGCCGTATCCGGGCCGACGGAGAGCGCCCTGGATGTGCGTGATCGGGTACGGCAGGTCTCGCACACCGTGATGATCCAGGTGCGGGTCTGGTCGCCGTGGAAGCGGGGACGTCCGGGGCGACCGCACTGCTCGCAGGTCTGCTCCGAGGCGATCTCGGCTGCGTCGATGAGGGCGCCAGCGCGATCGGCGAAGTCGCCGTCGAATTCGCCTTCCTCATCGAAGCGGTCGGCGAGGTGGATGCGGAGTCCTCCGAGACGGCTGCTGAGGGAGTCGATCTGGTAGTCCGGGGCGAGCGCGGCGAGATCCTGGTGGAGTTGGTCGAGCAGCGCGGCCCAGCCGGGCCCGACGGTGGAGGCCCAGCCGGGGATCTGCCGTTCAGCGGTGGGGGCAGGTTCCGTCGTCATGCCCGTCATGGTCGCCCACGGCACTGACAATCGGTGCCCGCGAGAAGTGTCCGGTCCGAGGCGTTACGGGCGCGAGGACCTTCGGCCGACAGTAAATTCGCGCGCAGGGCAAGGGGGTCCAGGGACACCATGGGCCTCATGGATCTGGTCGGGAAGCAACCTGGGATTGACGATGCCTTCGGCCGTGTTCTGGCCCGCTGCTGGGAGGCCGGTGCCGCGCCGTGGTCGGCAGTGGAAGTGATCGAGCGGGACGACGGGCTGGTCGCGGCCAATGACGCCTCCCGGTACTTCAGCGAGCCCGCACAGTGGTCCGCGCTGGATCGCTGGGCGTGGGAACAGGCCGAGGGCCGGATCCTGGACGTGGGGTGCGGAGGCGGGCGCCACGCCGTCGCGTGGGCAGCCCGCGGTCACGAGGTGATTGGAGTGGACCCCTCGCCCGCGGCCGTGCGCATCACGCGCGAGCGAGGCGCCGAGGCCGTGGTGGGCTCCGTGCCGTTTCTGCCTGAAGAACTCGGGGAGTTCGACACGATCGCTCTGTGCGGGGACAGCCTCGGCCTGCTCGGTGGCCCTGAGCAGGCGCCGAAGGTCCTGTCAGCGCTTGCCGCAGTGGCCGGCCCCGGTGCACGACTCGTCGGCACCGGCACAGATCCCGGCGACGGGGCCGACACGGTCCACGCCGACTACCACGCCTGGAACCTCAGCCGCGGCCGAGCACGCGGGCAACTGCGACTGCGCGTACGCGACGGTGCAGTAGCCACACCATGGTTCGACTACTGGCTGGCGTCGCCGGATGAGCTGACCGCGGTCGTGGACGACTCGGCCTGGACCCTGGAGACGCTGGAACGCGCCCCCGCCGGATCCGGATACGCGGTGTGCCTGCGCAGGTAGCCAGCACCAGCAGCTCGGACGTACGAGGCACCTACGTGCGGGCCCGTTGGCCGAGCGTGGCAACCGCCTGCCACGGACACGCCCCGCCTCATGAGGAAGAATGATCATCATGGCGAGCGACGAGGGTCGCCGGCCTCCTCGCGGAGTGCGGCCACTGTCATGCTCATGTCCCCGCTCCGCCCACTGCCGCGGGTTCTCAGATCGCTTGTCCGGCCGGACAGCTGTGAGCTGCGGGTTTGCAGCGTCTTCTCATCGTTCTGTCCACGCGATTTTCTCACGGCCGTGTCCACTTCCCGACTGGCGCAAGGCGAGTTGGCCGGGACAGCGATCTTGACCAGGCACTTCTCATCGCGGTGTCCGATGGGCTGCCGCAACGGGCGCGTTGATGAGAAGTGGACAGATCAAATTCGGCCCTACAACTCCGCCTCAGCCGACTCGCTTGATCCGCAGGATCTGCGGCTTCCAGTAGGACAGCGGTTTGATGCGCACGTTCAGGCCGGTGCGCGGAGCGTCGATGACCTGGTCGTTCCCGATGTACATGGTCACGTGTTCCGGGTAGGCAGCGCTGCCACCGGCGAAGATCAGGTCACCCGGCTCGAGGTCCTTCACGGACTTCACCTCGGTGCCCACGTTGACCTGGTCGTAGGTGACGCGCGGCAGGTTCACACCCACGGTGCTCCACGCGTATTTCACCAGGCTCGAGCAGTCGCACCGGTTCGCCCCTTCGAAGGGAGGCCGGCAGTTGCCCCCGTACAAGTACGGCGTGTTGAGGGCCTGCTTCGCCGCCGCGATGACCTTGCCCACCTTCCCGCTGACGGTGCCGGAACCGGCGCTCTGCGCGGGGGCGGCCCACTTCTCGGCCAGGGCACGGATGTTGCGGACGTAGTCCTGCGTCTCCTCGTACGGCGGGATGCCGTTGTACTTCTCCACAGCGTAGGGGCCGGCGTTGTACGCGGCGAGCATGTTGTCGGTGTCGTCACCGGGGACCTTGCGGACGGCGTCGGCGAGCTCGCAGTCGTACTTGACCTGTGAGGGGACGGCGTCCTGCGGATCCAGTGGGTCACGTGTGCCGTCGCCGTTGCCGTCGATGCCTTTCGCCTCCCAGGTGCTGGGGATGAACTGCGCGATGCCCAGGGCTCCTGCGCCGCCGTCGGGCGGGTTCTTGCGGAACCCGGACTCCTGGAACAGCTGGGCGGCGATCAGGGACGGCGTGACCTCGGGGCAGCCGTATGTCGAGACGGCGTTGGTGATGATGGGCCGAAGCCAGTCGGGGATCTCGTCGGTGGCCGCGAGCCCGCCGCCGAATCCGGCGCTCTGGAGGGAGTCGCTGGTGTTGTCCTCACCGATGGCGGAGGAGAGGGCCAGGACCGCGGCGAGGATGAGGCAGAAGCCGAGGAACGGCAGCCCGAGGAGGACCATCACCAGGCGCTTGGCGAACTTCGACTCGCTCTGCTCAGGCATCGGGCAGCCCCACCACACGCCAGGTGCCGCCCTCGCGGCGGAGCTTGAGCGCAACGTTCGCGATCGATGCGGTCGACGGCCCAGAGGCTGGCTTCTCGGTCACCCGGTAGATGACCCGGGCGAAGCCCCCGTCGCGGGTGGGGGCGGGTGCGCCATCGGGCAGCGACACCTGCACCACCAAGCAGGTCACCTGAACTCGGCGCTCTGTCCAGGTCCGCCACTGCTGGGCGGCGGCGGTCCCGCTCCTTCGCGCGCGAAGGTCGGTAGCGAGGCCGCCCGCGGCGTAGGCGGCGGCGCGCGACGACGCGTCGTCGTAGGAGGTGTCGCGGCCGGGGCGGGCATCGTGGCTGGCCCACGCGATCGTGAAGTCCCGGGCCGCCCTCTGTATCGGGGCCGGCAGGGAGAGCGGCGCCTCGGCGAGAGGCGTCTGGGACGGGTCGGCGGTAGGCCGAGAGTCCGTCGTGCGGTGCATGGGGGACTCGGAGGACACGGGGCGGACCGAACCTGCTTGGTTCGAGGACGAGTTGGGAGCTACCGGGGGTTCGGCGTGCTCGCTGCTGGCGTTGCCGCTGCTGGTGAGCAGCAGCGCCGCACCGAGGACACCCAGGGCGGCGGCCGCCGTGAAGAGAGCGATCGTGCCGCGCCGGGCGCGCCTGTCGTCGGTTTCGGGCATGGAGGTCCCCCGTCGGGTGGCTGAGGTGCTGGGGAAAGGGCGGTCCGGGAACAAGGCCCCGGGCTGGTCGCGCTACGGCCGCGGCTTCGGCGGTCCGGCCGGCCGGGTGGCACGCCGGATGGCCCGGGGCGCGCCCGCCGGTGTGGCCGGACTCGTCTTCGCGGCAGGCGCTGGGATGGGCGGGGTCGGCATCGTCGGCACCGTGGTCGGCTGGACGGCCGGAGGCTTGGGCGCGGCCGGCGCCGTTGTGCCGGGCACCTGCGGCGCGATCGCCCCGGCCCGGGGGCCGGGCGGGCTCGACGACTTGGTGTTCGGCTGGATCGGCGCGAGGCCCAGATTCACCTGGGCCTTGGTGCCGGTCTGGGCGACGAACCGGCCGGCGGCGGCGACGTTGCGCTTGTACTCGGCGCCGAAGTCGCGGGCCTCCTGGACCTTCTTGTCGACCGTGCGCGCCTTGACGGCGGTGAGCTGGCTGCGCACTTGATCCGCCCGCGTCTTGGCCGCGGCCGCGCCGCGCTTGGTGGCGGCGATGCCGCGCGGGATGCCCACCGGCGCACCGACGGTGGCCATGAAGGCGAACTTCCCGGCCTTCGCCCCGTACTTCGCGGTGGCGGCGGCTGCCTTGCCGGTGGCCATGGTGGCCCGACCGCCCCTCGTCTGGGACATCTTGTTGGCGGCCGCCGTGGCCAGGCGCTTCTTCAAGGTCGCCTTCGCCGCCTGCTGGGCCGCGACCTTCGTCGCCGCGCTCGCGCCTCCGGTGCCGACCGCCGCGGCCGCGTTGGTGGCCAGGCGGGCCGCGGTCCGCAGCCGGCTGGCCTTGCGGTTCGCCTGCGGGGAGCCGACCCAGGCGTTACGAGCGGTCTTGAGTCCCTTGCCCATCGGCTGGCTCACCTTGCGGGCTTCGCCGCGCGCCTCGCCCCACATCTGCTTGAGACCGGGGGCGGTCTCGGCATAGCGGCCCGGGCTGCTGAACACCGACCGGCGGGCGCCGCCGACGCGGGCGTTGGCGAGCTTGCGGTTCAGGTTGACCGCGATGCTCTGCGCCGTCTGCTTGATCCGCTTGTGGCCGGCCAGCCCGGCCACGGCGGTGACGTCGATGACGATGAACTTCACGGCCAGGACGTCGCCGGTGTCCGCATCGATGAGGGCGAGGACGATCAGGATGAAGATGGCCAGGAAGAGGATGGCGAGGGCGATGCCGAGGACCGCCTTGGTGATCGCGGAGAACCACCGCCACAGCGTTGCCCGCCCGCCGCCGGGCAGGATGCCGGCGCACAGGGCCCAGTGACCGCGGATGGCCTCGAAGGCCAGCCAGCCCTGCGCGGTGAGGAACCCGCCGGTGACGAGCACCATGAGGACGGCGACGATGACGGCGGCGATCGCGACGAACAGGGCGCTGAAGGCAAGGTCCGCCGACGCCCGCTTGGCCTTCGGCTTCTGGTCGCCGCACTCTGACTCGAACTTCTTCTGCGCCTTGTTGAGCGACGCGATGAAGTTCGTGTCGTACATCGAGTCCATCATCGCGGCGTCCCAGTAGTTCAGGCCGCTCTCGTTGAGGTTGTACTCGGCGAGCTTGAATTCACGGAACGCCTTGTCACAGGTGCCGTCGAAGGTGCTCCCGTAGACCATCAGCTCGTTGGGCTTGACGATGAAGGCATCCACCAGGGCGTCGGTGATGGGCTTGGCGACGTTGTCCGGGTCGGAGCTGCCCTGGGCGTGCTCGGGGTCCTCGGACAAGACGATGCTCGCGACTTCGAGCGTGAAGTCCTTTGCCTTGCCCAGCAGTCCCTCGTCGGACAGGAGCATGGTCGAGCCCTGCGGCTGCGGCTGGTCGTGCTGGCCCAGCAGGACCTGGGCCGGGGAGACCAGCACGGTCGTGGCCACGGCCGCGACGACCAGGGAGACCCCGATCTCGGCGAAGCCGCGCGAGCGCTCCCGAAAGAGGATCATCCAGCCGGCGTAGAGGCCGGCGAACAGCAGGAAGAGACCGGGGAGCCCCATCCTGTCGATGACCTGGTTCTTGAGGGTGGTGGAGATGTGGTCGACTGGCCCGACGAGGACGTCGGCCAGGCCGAAGTTCAGCGCCCACTTGATCAGCCAGCAGGTGAAGCCGACGACCCACTTCGCGACGCCGAACAGCAGCTGCGCGATGATGTTCCAGATTTTGAGGTCGATGTCCTTCCAGCCGCCCGTGTCCGTCTTCACGGTGTAGGCGGAGATCGGGACGCCGTCCTTGTCCGTGACGTTGAAGGGCTGGAGGAGGCCGTCGCTGCCGTCCTTCGGCTTCGTGAGCAGGTCGTCGGCCTTCGAGCCGCTGCCGGCCCCCGGGGTGGGGGAGGCCGATGAACCGGGCGCGGGTGCGGGCGACGGATCGGCGACCGCCGCCGGCGCGAACACGGCGGTGAACACGATCAGCAGCAGGGCGATCAGACCGGCCCGCCGCGCGGCCGGCCGCCGGCGGGCGCGGCTCACACCAGCGCTCCGTCCGCGACCCCGGCCAACTCCGCGACCTCGTCGTCCTCTTCGCCGCTCTGGCCCGGGGTGGTGTAGATCGCGGCGGCCACGTCCTCGTCGGCCGGGATGAGCACCTTCAGCCCGGCGATCCGCTTGCGCAGGTCCCGGTAGAGGCATTCACCGGCCCGCAGCACGCGCTCGGCCTCGCTGACGTTGAGCGGGCTGAGGTTCTCCGTGATGGCCTTGAGCATCTCGCTGTCGGCCGGGTCCAGGTCGAGGAACTCCAGGCACCTGGCCGCAAGGGCCTTGCCGCGGTGGCGGAAGACGAAGATGTGGGAGAGCAGCGCGCGGATCTTGTCGCCGACTTCGGACTTCGGGCCGATGTCGTACGGGTCGTGCGAGCCGGCGAAGGCGCCGGCGTTGTGCTTGCGGCCGTCGGCGATCATCTCCAGCAGCAGGCTGGAGCCCTCCGCGGAGGAGGTGAGCCACCAGCACTCGTCGAGGAAGACGCCGGCGAACTCGTTAGGGTCGGCGAACGCAATTTCCCTGCAGAGCGCCGTCATCAGGTACATCAGCCGCCAGCCGAAGCGCTTCTCGACCTCCAGCGAGGGGAGGCGGTGCTCGGAGAGCTCCTCCTTGGTGGGCAGGCCCAGCCGGTCGACGGCGAAGACGATGGAGTCGGCCGCCGTGATCCGTACGACCGGCAGCGAGGGGTCGAAGATGACCCGGCCGAGGTCCTTCTTCGCCAGCGACCGCAGCTTGCGGACCAGTTCCGAGGCGGCGGCGCGCACCGCGGCATCGTTCGGCTCGTCCGGGTCGGCAGTACGGGCCCGCTCGGTGAGCGTGTCGATCAGGGCGGTCATGCTCGGCGTGGGCCCGAGCCGGGTGGCCTCGATCGCCTCGGCGAGGGTGATGCCCTCGATGCTCATCGAGCCGATGTCCAGGAGCGGGGTGAGGAAGGACTCGGTGTAGCGGGCGGCGCGCGGTCCGCGGAAGACCCGCAGGGGGTCCAGGGAGACGCCGGCGTTCTCGTCGACGTTGATGATCTGCGTGGTCCCCGGGCATGCGCTGGCGAACCGGCTCCACTCCTGCTGCGGGGTGCGGTCGATGACCAGGGCGCGGCCGCGGGATTTGCGCTGTCCGGTGCGGTGGCCGGTGGTGAGGATGGAGTACATCGCGCACTTCATCGCGACCGACTTGCCGGAGCCGAGCTCGCCGACGAACGCCGCGCTCGCGCTGGCGTTGACCCGGGGACCGTGGGAGAAGTCCACCAACACCGGCCGTACGCCGCCGCCGTTGAGCTGGAGCCCGAAGAGGCTGCCGGCGTCGTCGCCGAGGCCGGCGCCGCAGAACGGCATCGACATGGCGAAGTCGCGGGCGAGGAGGTACTGGGTGTAGTCGAGCATCGGCTTGGGCGTCTTGGTGCCCGGGAGCATCCCGTGGAAGAGCGCCACCTGGTCGCCGGTGGGCCGCACCAGGGTGTAGTCGTTGCCGCCGAAGTGGTTGGCCAGCATGGTGGCCTTCTCGTCAGCCTCCTCGGCGGTCGTGCCCCACACGCAGGTGGCGACGGTGGCGCGGATCTCGACCTCGGTCGAGGAGGCGGTCAGCCGGTCCCGGTATTCGTCCAGGGCGAAGCTCGCCTTGTCGAGGGAGGCCGGCACCCCGGAGGTCTCACCGTCGTACTCGCCGCGCTGGTGGGCGAGTTCGCGCTGCTGGCGCCGGCTCTTGGGCTCCGCCTTGGCGCCGGTCTCCACGTGCAGCCGCACGGCCCAGTCGACGGGGAAGTTGAAATCGTCCAAGGCCGCCAGGTACTCGCTGCCGGGGAAGCGGAAGGCCTCCGGCATCTCGGAGAGCACGCAGAACGCCTGGTAGGAGTCGCCGTGTTCGGAGGTGGCGCGCAGGTAGCGGCGCTTGAAGGGGTTGGTCGGGCCCTTGGAGGGCCGGTTGCCGCGGCCGCCCTCGTCGAGGATGACCTGGGTGTGGGCGGTCACGGTGTGGCCGCGGCCGCGCAGGGCCCGCGGGGCGCCGTCCTCGGGGAGCAGCGGCTCGCTCAGGCCGCGCCGGGCACTGTGGCCGTAGATCCACAGGATCTCGGCCTCGGTGGCGGGCCTCATCTTGATGCCGGACGGCCAGCCGGCGGCCAGGCGGGTGGCCTGCTCCAGACGCTGGCGCTCCTCGCCCCGGGCAATCGGCGCGACCGGCAGCCCCAGGGTTCCCATCACCTCGGCCTGCACAGAGGTGGCGACGGCGCGGGCGCTCTGCTTGAAGTCGAGGTGGGCCAGGGGGACGGCGAGGAAGTCCACCCTGCCGGTCAGCTCCAGGTCCTGGAGCTGGTCCAGGACCTTCAGCGACAGGTCGACGTACTCGGGAGACTGGTCGAGGTCCACCCCGGCCGTCATGCGGGTCACGACCGACGCGGCGTCCACGCTCGGGCACAGACTGAGCAGCAGGGCCTCGCCCCGAAGGCTCTTGAAGAGGGACTCCAACGCGTCCAGACGCTCCCGCTTCGTCGACTTCGAGGCGTGGGTGTAGTTCTCGGTGTCGACGCGCCAGACCGCCCACACGCTGGCGGCGGTGGTCCAGATCAGGTGGCCGCTGATGTGCCGGACGGGAAGGCGCATGACTGTGTGCTTTCTGTGCTGGTGCGTGGGGTGGGGAGCGGCAGGCGCCGCATCAGCGCTCGTCGAGGGAGGCCAGCAGGGCCTGGAGCCCGGTCTTGGGCTGCTGCGCGCGAGCCGCCGACGGCGCCACTGCGGCCGGCCGGGTCTTCGTCGCCGAGGCGGCAGGCTTCGCTGCGGCCGTCGGCACCGCTTCGAGCGCCGGCCGGGCTGCGCCGCGCAGGCGCACGGTGCAGGTGGCGGAGGCGAGCTTGGGGCGGATGATCCGCTGGGGCCTGCCGGCGAGCCGGCCTTGCGCCGGGGTGGAGGAGTAGACGAACAGGCTGCGGACCGCTCGGGCCGGGTCGCGTCCGTCGAGCCGCGCGTAGCGCAGCACCCAGGCCAGCCCCCAGGGCAGCAGGATCATCAGCAGGAAGTTCATGACGCCGAAATGCGCCCACAGGCCCCTGGTCATCACGAGGAAGCCGAAGGTCAGCACCATCGTCATGACCTGGGTGATCGTGTAGGGCCCTCCCGGGAGCCGGCCGGCTCCCGGGAGCTTGCCGATGACCAGGGGGTGCTTGCGGGCGCGCGTGTACGAGCGCCCGATCAGCTCTTCCTCCGAGGCGCTCACGAGACCCGCCAGCCCTCACCCGCCGGTGCGGGGGCCGCACCGGCGCCGTGGACGACGGAGACCGAGGCGGCGGTGTCGTCGATCTCGGAGCCGACCTTGGTCTTGAGGATCGCGAGGTTGGAGATGCCCCACAGCACGAGGGCTGCCAGGACGAAGGAGACCAGGACGGCGACCCAGGACCGGGTCTTCCACCAGGCGGTCAGTACGGCGATGATCGCCATCACGCCGGCCCCGGTGAGAACCAGGGTGCGGACCTGCCCGAGCTTGAGGCTGGCCCAGTCCATGATGTCGCCGGCGAGGACGACGTGGTCCGGGTTGGAGAGCGCGTGCATGAACGTTTCCTCTTCTTGTTCAGGAGCTCGACGGCGTGGCCGCGGCGTCGGAATCTGCGGGGGTGCGCGCCGTCGTCGAGGGCGCACTGCTCGCGCGGATGGCCGGGGCGTCGTCGACGGAGTCGACCTCCCAGCGGCCGGCGCGGGACTTGAGGGTGAGCGCGTAGCTCAGCGAGACCGTGTTGCCGGCCGAGTCCGCGGCGTCGACGTCCACCAGCTGGTGAAGCTCCGTGCCGTCGGACGGCACCTTCTGCTGCTCGGAGCCGCTGGAGTCGTCCTGAACACCGGTGATCTTGACCGTGGAGTACGGGGCAGGCGTGATGGCCTGCAGACGCACGCCGGGGGAGGTGTAACGGTCGAGCTCGGCCGTCCCGGTAAGGTAGGCGGACAGGAACCCCTTCGCTGTCTCGACCGCCGGATCGGTGCTGCTCGTACCGCGGTCGGACTCGTACACCAGGGCGCCGGGCTTGAGCGACGTCGGCGCGGCCACCTGCGCCGGCAGCGACGTCGCCGCGTAGCCGACCACGGCGGCAGCGGAGGTCGAGGTGCCGCCGGCGGACGCCGGCCCGGTCGCCTGGACTCCGACGCGGAAGTACTGGACGCCGAGCCGGGTGGCCTTGCCCGCTTCGTTCTTGGCGGTGACGTCGGCCGCCACGGTGATCGACCAGTAGCCGGGCTGGACCTCGCGGGAGGCGATCACGGTGGACCGGGTGGCTTCCCGGACTCCGGGCTTGGCCGACAGCACGACGGACCCGGAGTAGTAGGGAGCAAGGTCCCGCTCGGTGCCCTGCCCGGCCTCGAGGTAGGCGGCGACGAACAAGCTGGCGAAGCCGGCCGGGCCGGTCGCCGACGCCGGCGTCGACACGGTCACTGCCTTGGCGGCCCCCTGCGCCGGAGTCGAGGACCCGGTAAGAGCCAGTACGCCGAAGACGGGACCGGAGGTGACCAGCGCCCACACGCCGATGCGGGTCAGGCGGGCGATCCCAGACATGTGCGCGGTGCTCGTCTTCCACCCGATCTCGTCCGGATCATCCGCCGAGTTCTGCCGGGACGGCGCGGCGTCCACGGCGTCCTCGTCCCAGGCCTCCGCCTCGACGGTCTTCACGAGCTGCTTCCTGTCCGCCCTGCGCTGCCGGCGCCGGCGCTTCACGAGGCCCTCCGCACGGCCTGAGCGGTCAGCACCGTCGAGATGCGCTCCTTGAGTTCGTCCGGCGTACGGGCCAGCAGGACGTCCCACGACGCGAGAGCCGCCTGCGACTCCTTGTCGAGGAAGGTCCGCATCTGGGCGTGGAGCTGGCGGTCCATCGGCCTGCTCACCAGGGCGGCGGCGATCTGCGTCAGGCGCCGGGAAGCACGGGCGACCCGCGCCTCGTCGACATCGAGGAGTTGCGGTCCGGTGCGGGGTGGGGACGAAGTCGTGGTCACGTCGGTTCTCCCGGAAATCGAGATCGGAGATCGGGGCTGGAGGGGCTGCTGGGCTCTCGGTTGCTACAGGTGTCGAGGTCAGGCGCGGTGTGACACTTCGGCCCAGGTCTCTTCGGGCGGCTTCGACGCCCGTCGCGACAGGGAGCCGCTCAGGCGGCGGCGGGGTACTGGGTGAGATCCGTCTTTGCGCGCAGCGTCCGGACGGCGCGGCTGGCGTGCTGCCGCAGCAGGGCGCCCTCGTGGCCCATGACCCGCGTCGTCATGTACTGCTGGTCCGGGCGGGCGGAAGCGGACAGGTAGTAGCGGGCGATGCGCTGGGCTTCGATCACCTTCAGCGCCCCGATCTCCACCGCCCACAGCAGCAGGTCGAGGACCTCGGTCCGGGCTTCGTGACGGCACAGGGCGGGCTCATCGGCGTCGACGAGCTCCAGCTGGGCCGCCCGCAGCAGCAAATCGGCGAGCTCGGCCGTGTCATGCGGCGTGTCTGGGTCCTCGCTCGCCACCACGTGGGCGAAGCGCGCGTGCTCTTCCGCCTCGGCGAGCGGCGCGACCGCGGCAGCGAGCTCGTGGACCTCGTCCGCCTGGTCGACGTAGGCGGCGAGGGTGCGGCGGGCCAGAGCCAGGGTGTCCAGCGCGAGGTTGTTGTAGATGCGCTGAGGGCGCCGGTCCAGGGGATAGGTGCGCACCACTTCGAAGGCCGCCCCGAACACCGCCGCGCACACGTCGTCCCACGCCAGCCCGGTCCGCCGCTGCGTCTTGGCCATCAAGATCGCCTTCGGCAGCAGGATGCGCACGGCGATGCGCCAGGCGATCTGGCCGTCGAAGCCACCGGTGGCCGCGCGTTCGACGAGCAGGCGCATCACGCGGTCGTGGCTGTCGGCATCACGCCGACGGTGGTAGTCGGCGATCGTGTCGACCACGTCCTGCGGGCACGCGGCACCGGCAAGCTCCGGGTGCTGCTGCGCCCACTGGGCGACGTGGTCGGCGGCGCGCAGGTCCGCGCAGAGCACGTCCCAGTCGCGGTTCATCGAGCTGATGGTGGTGTAACGGAGCACGGACTCGGAGGAGTCGAGCACCTGGA
>Ga0182008_10001641_pt1 | contig 14788 bp, 9 predicted proteins | sample Sormic07211129_1_FD_120482 | JGI IMG/M metagenome (GOLD analysis project Ga0182008, IMG submission 120482) | Rhizosphere microbial communities from Sorghum bicolor, Mead, Nebraska, USA - 072115-129_1 metaG | ecosystem: Host-associated > Plants > Roots > Rhizosphere | place: USA: Nebraska...
CTCGGCCGCAGCCCTTTTCACAAAGACCATGACCGGATCATTTTCTCAGGTGCGTTCCGCCGCCTCGGACGCAAGACCCAGGTTCATCCGGTGTCCAGCAACGACCACATTCACACTCGCCTGACGCACTCGCTGGAAGTCAGTTGCGTCGGCCGATCGCTGGGGATGCGCGTCGGCGAAACCATTCGCAACGCCCTGCCAGACTGGTGCGACCCCAGCGACCTGGGAATGGTCGTTCAATCGGCCTGCCTGGCCCATGACATCGGCAACCCACCGTTTGGCCACTCTGGCGAAGATGCGATTCGCCACTGGTTCCAACAAGCCGCTGGCCGGGGCTGGCTGGACGCGATGAGCGAAGCCGAGCGCAATGACTTCCTCAATTTCGAAGGCAACGCCCAAGGCTTTCGGGTACTGACTCAACTGGAGTACCACCAGTTCGATGGCGGCACGCGATTGACCTACGCCACGCTCGGCACTTACCTGAAATACCCATGGACGGCCAAGCACGCCGATTCGCTGGGTTACAAAAAGCACAAATTCGGCTGCTATCAAAGCGAGCTGCCGCTGCTGGAGCAGATTGCCCAGAAGCTTGGCCTGCCACAACTTGAAGACCAGCGCTGGGCGCGCCACCCGCTGGTGTACCTGATGGAAGCCGCCGATGACATCTGCTACGCGCTGATCGATCTGGAAGACGGCCTGGAAATGGAGTTGCTGGAATACGCCGAAGTCGAGTCCCTGTTATTGGACCTGGTGGGTGACGATTTGCCGGAAACCTATCGCCAGCTCGGCCCCAGGGATTCACGTCGGCGCAAACTGGCGATTTTGCGTGGCAAGGCCATCGAGCACCTGACCAATGCCGCTGCCCGCGCCTTCGTCGAGCAGCAGCACACCTTGCTGGCCGGAACGCTCCCCGGGGATCTGGTGGAGCACATGCACGGCCCTGCCAAGCGTTGCGTCCTGAATGCAAAAGACATGGCGCGCAAAAAAATCTTCCAGGACAAACGCAAGACCTTGCACGAGATCGGTGCCTACACCACGTTGGAAATTTTGCTCAACGCCTTTTGCGGTGCGGCACTGGAGCAGCATGACGGTCGCACGCCATCCTTCAAGAGTCGGCGGATTCTCGACCTGCTGGGCAACAACGCGCCCGACCCGCATGGCCCTTTACACACCTCGTTTCTACGAATGATCGACTTCATCGCCGGCATGACCGACAGCTACGCCAGCGATATGGCGCTGGAGATGACCGGGCGCTCCAGTCACTGAGCCAGATCGGCCATTACGTCATTCGTAATGGCCGATTAACCGCGGATAACTCAAGAGCATTCAACGTTCGCGGAATATCCCTACAGCCAATGTCGAGTGAACTGATCGATTGTTCAGAGTTGTCAGGAAACAATCACGACTATTTTTGTACAACATCATAAGCGTGGTAAAGATGATAAAGGACAATCTGCGCATCTTGCTGGTGGAAGACCATCCGTTTCAGCTCAGGGCAACACAATATTTATTAGAAAGTTTTGGTTTTACCCGACTGATTACAACCGATTGTGCCCAAGGTGCGTTTCAGGAAATGAACCGCGCCGAGCAGCCGTTCGATATTTTATTGTGTGACCAATGTCTGCCGGACATGCCTGGAATCGAGCTGGTCAAACTGGCCAGCGAGCTTGGAATGATCAGGCAAGCAATCCTGCTGAGCAGCCTGACGTCCGCAGAACTGGATGGCATAGAAAACTCGGCAAACATTCACGACCTTCCTTTACTTGGTTACTTGATAAAACCATTGAAACAATCTGAATTTATACAACTATTGACCTTGACATAACCATTGAAAGCCAATTTAAAACAGTCAAAAAAAGCAGTAAAAGCCCCGAAGTAAACTTCCTGCCAAACACAAACATACAAAGTAACTTTTATTCACCCTCATCAAAAACCTAGTTACCACGTAAGGCTATTCTTTATCACTTGTAGGAACTTTCCTATATTGCAGGTACAGCCGCAGCTGTTTGTACGTCACCTCGACTATCTGAGCTAAGGTGCGCGCTTTATTGAGCTCGCATGGGATTTGATTATGAACTCCGTTTTTATCGTCGACGATCACCCTGTCATCCGACTTGCCGTTCGCATGCTGCTGGAACACGAAGGTTTTAAAGTCGTTGGCGAAACCGATAACGGGGTTGACGCCATGCAAATGGTTCGCGAGTGCATGCCTGATCTGGTCATTCTCGATATCAGCATTCCCAAACTTGACGGGCTGGAAGTACTTGCCCGCTTCAACGCCATGAGCACTCCGCTGAAAACACTGGTTTTAACTGCACAATGCCCGACCCTTTTCGGTATTCGTTGCATGCAATCCGGGGCCTCGGGCTATGTATGCAAACAGGAAGAACTCAGTGAATTGGTCAGCGCGATAAAAGCGGTATTGTCGGGTTACAACTATTTCCCGAGCGAGGCGCTGAACCCTGTACGAAGTGATGATATTCGCTGGGCCGAACTGGAACTATTCAAGTCAGTCAACGACCGTGAGCTGATGGTATTGCAACTTTTTGCACAAGGCCGCACCAACAAGGAAATCGCCAAAGGCATGTTCCTGAGCAACAAGACTGTCAGCACTTACAAGAAACGTCTTATGCAAAAGCTCAAAGCCAAATCCCTGGTCGAACTCATCGAAATGGCGAAGCGCAACGCTTTGGTGTGAGAAAAACCATGCCCAGCCGCCTGACGGATTACCTGATACTGATGATCGCAGGCTTGTGCCTGAGCACTTCATTGTTCGCGGCACAGGGCGCTGAAAACTATGCCCTGTTGAGTCGCTCCACGGCCGGCACCCTGGAAATCCGGCTGGATGCCACGCAACGGCAATGGCTCGAGCATAAACGCGAGCTGGTCCTTGGAACGTCAGCACCGGATTATCCACCCTTCGACCTGACACTCAGCGGCCAGGATTATGAAGGTTTCACTGCCGATTACGCAGGCATCCTTGGTACTGTCACCGGCTTGCCGGTCAGGGTTCAACGCTTTGCGACCAGAAATGCTGCCATCGAGGCACTGGAAAGCGGCAAGATTGACCTTCTGGGAACTGCCAACGGGTTTGAAGCCCACAATGACAAAATTGTCCTTTCCGCACCCTATGCCGTGGATCAACCGGTACTGGTGACACGCGAAGGTGAAACCAGGTCGTTGACCGATGGCCTCGCCGGCATGCGATTGAGCATGGTCTATCACTACTTGCCGCAGGAAGAAGTCAAAGCGCTTTATCCGAAGGCAATCATCACGTCCTATCCGTCCTACCAGAATGCGATCAACGCCGTGGCCTTCGACCAGGCCGATGTGTTTCTGGGCGATACCATTTCAACCCATTACATGATCAACAAGGGCTACCTGAACAGCATCCGCATGGCCAACTTCGGCAAACACGAAGCCCACGGTTTCAGTTTCGCGGTGAACAAAAACAATCCACAACTGCTCGGCATCATCAATGCGATGCTGATGGCGGTTCCTGTAAGCATCCGGGAAGACATCGCCAAACGCTGGAGTGCCGGCAGCGACATTCTGCTCACCGATCACAAACTGGAACTCAGTTACAGCGAGGAGCGCTGGCTGGCACAACATCCAGTCGTGCGAGTGGTGGTCAACGAAGCTTTCGCGCCACTGACGTTTTTCGATAGCGCCGGCAACTTTCGCGGCGTGGCCGCGGACTTGCTCGAGCTGATCCGCTTGCGTACCGGGTTGCGCTTCGACATTCAGCGCAGCCGCAGTGACAGCGACATGATCGAACGGATCAAGCACAACCAGGCCGACCTGATCGCCGCCCTGCTCCCCAGTGCGCAGCGCGACACCCTGCTGAACTTCAGCCGCCCGTACCTGCAAAACTCCTACGTCTTGCTGACACGCAAGGCCCCGGACAGCCCGCTCAATCTTGAACAGCTCGAAGGCAAACGCCTGGCTGTCGCCCAAGGCAACCCGGTGGTGGAGTATCTGCGCAAGGATTTTCCCAGGATAAAACTCATTGAAACGCCGGATACATTCAGCGCCGTAGAGATGCTGGCCGAAGGTTTGGCCGAAGGTGCGGTCAACTCGTTGGTGATCGCCAACTACTTCATTTCATCGCGTCTGTTCGAGCGCTCGCTGCAGATCAGTACCACCATCGGCACCGAGCAGGCAGCCTTTTCCCTGGCAACCGGCCGCGAGGCCAAGGAGCTCAATGACATCCTCAACAAGGCATTGCTGAGCATCGCCCCGGAAGAACTGGGCATCATCAACAGCCGCTGGCGAGGGTATTCGGAGTCCACGCAAAACACCTGGCGAACCTTGCACCGGCTCTTCTACCAAATCGTCATAGGTGCCGGTGTATTGCTGATGATTTCCGTGGCCTGGAACGCGTACATGCGGCGCCAGATCAACCAGCGCAAGGCGGCCGAGCGAGCCCTGAACGATCAGTTCGAATTCATGCGTTCACTGGTCAACGGTACGCCTCACCCGATTTACGTACGCGACCGCCAGGGCTTGCTGCAAAGTTGCAATGACAGTTATCTGCAAGCGTTCTGCGCAAAACGCGAAGACGTCATCGGCAAAAGCGTGATTCAGGGCTCGATGAGCAATGCGTTCGAAGCCCTGGAGTATCAGGCCGATTACCAGCGTGTCGTGACCGAAGGCACGCCGCTGATTCTCGACCGTGCGCTGCACATCGGCGGCCGGCGATTGACGATCTATCACTGGATTCTTCCGTATCGGGATTCAAGTGGTGAGGTTCAAGGCATCATCGGTGGCTGGATCGATATCAGCGAACGGCGACAACTGTTCGATGATCTGCGCTTGGCGAAAGAACGCGCCGATGAAGCCAACCGGGCCAAAAGCACATTCCTGGCGACCATGAGCCATGAAATCCGCACCCCGATGAATGCAGTGATCGGCATGCTCGAGCTGACACTCAAGCGCATTGAACACAACCATCCCGATCGCTCGGCAATCGATGTGGCGTATCACTCGGCCAAAGACCTGCTGGAGTTGATCGGAGACATACTCGACATTGCACGCATCGAATCCGGGCACCTGAGCCTGAGCCCTGAACGCGTCAATCCTGAAGAGATCGTGGCGTCGGTGGTGCGTATCTTCGATGGGCTTGCCCGGCAGAAAGCGCTCGAACTGCTGCTGGAATTCGAATCGGCCGATCCGCCAGTGGATGTTCTGCTCGATCCGCTGCGCTTCAAACAGGTGCTGTCCAACCTGGTCAGCAACGCCATCAAGTTTACCGAGCAAGGCCAGGTCAGGATTGTCGTCCGACTGCAGCACGCCACCGAACCCGATCAGGTGGACATGATGTTGCAGGTCGAAGACAGCGGCATCGGAATCAGTGAAGAGGATCAACTGCGCCTGTTCGCGCCTTTCGCTCAGGCCGATGCCACCGGCCAGTCAGGCAGAGGTGGTGCCGGGCTTGGCCTGGTGATCAGCCGCAGCCTGTGCGAAATGATGGGTGGCCAACTGCAATTGAGCAGTCAGCCCGGGACAGGAACCAACGTGCGAATGTTGCTGCGCCTGCCTATGCTGCCGCGCGAGCCGCAGGTGGAAAAAATTGAAACCCCGCTCGCTACCGCCATTGCTCCGTTGCACGTCCTTGTGGTCGACGATCACGCCGCCAACCGCTTGCTCATGTGTCAGCAACTGGAGTTTCTGGGCCATCGTTTCCGCGTTGCGGCGGATGGTCAGGCAGCATTCGAGGCGTGGAAGAACGACAGGTTCGATCTGGTGATCGCCGATTGCAACATGCCGGTCATGAATGGCTACGCGTTGGCGCGCGCCATTCGCCGACACGAACAACACCTGCAATTGCCACCCTGCACCGTGCTGGGTTTTACCGCCAACGCGCAGCCCGAAGAAGTGCAACGCTGCAAACAGGCCGGTATGGATGACTGCCTGTTCAAGCCCCTGACGCTGACCGCCCTGAGTCAATGGGTCAACGGCCTGGCGCCTGCTCTTGTAACACCGGCCTTCAGCCTGCGCGCGTTGCAACAGTTGACCGGAGGAAATCCGCAGCTCAATCAGCGGTTGCTGGCCGAGTTGCTCAACAGTAACCGTCTGGATCGCCAGGCATTGAAGACGCTGTCGGGGTCAACCGAATCGCAACCATTTCTGGACATTGCCCACAAAATCAAAGGCGCCGCGCGAATCGTGCAGGCCTGCCGACTGATCGACTGTTGCGAGGCGCTCGAAGCCGCCTGCCGTGAACGCTTGCTGCGCGAAAAAGTGACCGAGCGCTGCACGGAACTGGAGCACGCGATGCTCGAACTGGAGCAGGCATTGCTGCTGCAAATCGACAAAACGGACCAAGGCGAAATGCCAGAGGCTTAACTATGCTTGGACGCTGAGCAGTGTGTTAACCATCATGGAGTAACTTGCATGCCCAGCCCACTGCGCCCGAATCAACGTCGGTTTCCGTTGCACGTGCATATCAGCGTGATGTTCACCTTTTTGCTTTTGCTGACCGGGGTGGTGCTGGGTGTTTTCAACTATCACCAAACCACACAGATCATCCTGTCCAGCAGCGAGAGGCTTTTCAATCGAATTGAACAGGACGTGCGCGTGGACCTGCACGCGACCTACGAACCGATTCGACATTTGCTCAGCCTGCTGGTGCACGCGCCTGCAGTCCAGGCTCCCGATCTGCAACAGCGCCTGGCGTTACTCCCGCCGTTCAGCCAGTCACTCCAGGACAATCCCGACCTCGCCTCGTTGTACCTGGGCTACGACAACGGTGACTTCTTCATGGTGCGGCCGCTGCGCTCCGCGCCTCTGAAAGCCCTGCTCAAAGCCCCGGATACAGCGGCATTCCAGGTATGGAGCATCGAACATGACGCTAACGGCCAGGTCCACTCCCAATCACTTTTTTTCGATAAAGACCTGATGTTGATCAGTCGCCTGGACAATCCCGGCGATAATTACGATCCACGCAGCCGTGCCTGGTTCTCCAGCGCCAGCCACGACAACGATCAGATCACCACCGAGCCCTACATCTTTTTCTCCACCCGCGAAATTGGCACTACGCTGGCCCGGCGCGGCGGTGAGAATGTGGTGATGGGCGCCGACCTGACCCTGGCCGCACTCAGCGCTACCCTGGCCAGGCATGTGGTGACGCCGGCTACCGAAATCGTGCTCTTCGATGGTCAGGGCAATGCCATTGCCTACCCCGACAGCAGTCGATTGATCATCGACGATCAGTCCGCCCGCCTGATCAAGGCGGCCGACCTGAACCCCAGTCTTGGCGCATTGCTCAACAACCCGACGCAGGGCAACCGCCTGAGTGCCGCCGGTCGCAACTGGATCGTGGCCCGCAGCAGCATGCAGGAGGGTGGCCCCCAAGGGCTGCAACTGGCAATGCTGGTGCCGGAAGATGAATTGCTCGTTGACGCCTACCGCATGCGCTGGCAAGGCGCGCTGATTACGCTGGCGACCTTGTTGCTGTGCCTGCCGCTTGGCTGGCTGACGTCGAGAATCCTGGTCAAACCCCTGCGTGCACTGGTGCAGGAAGCGGACGCGATACGCAGTTTCGATTTCAACTTTCCGCTGTCCCGGCGATCCCCGGTGCTGGAGATTGACCAACTGAGCGTGTCGATGGCGCGCATGAAAGACACACTGGCGAGCTTTTTTCAGATCACCGACAGCCTGAGCGCCGAGACCCGCTTTGCGCCGCTGCTGGAACGGGTGTTGTTCGAAACGGTAAAAATCGGCCAGGCCCAGGCCGGCCTGATTTACCTGCGCGAAGGCGACGGGGACCGCATGGAACCCCATGGCCTGGTGATTAACGACGTCGCTCAGCCCCTGTCATCCTTCGACATCCAGGCGCATGAACTGCAAGACGTGCAAAGCCCGACGTGGCTGCGGCAGCTGTCGGGCGCCAACAACGTCGTGACCAACCTGGGCTTCGAACAGGCAGGGGACCTGCAGAAAGTACTGCTGGCAATGGCCTGCCCGCGAGTCCATCTGATTGGCATCCGCCTGCACAATCGCCACAACGAAACCGTGGGGCTGCTGGTGTTTTTGCTGGCCGATAGCGGCGAGCGCAGTGATCTGGAGAAACTGCGTCCGGATCGCATAGCGTTTCTTCAGGCCGTGTCTGGCGCGGCCGCGGTGAGTATCGAGAGTCAGCGACTGCAAGTCAGGCAAAAACAGTTGCTGGACGCTTTCATCAAACTGCTGGCCGGTGCGATTGACGCGAAAAGCCCCTACACCGGTGGCCATTGCCAGCGCGTGCCAGCACTGACCCTGATGCTCGCCGAGGCTGCAGCGGCCAGCCAGGCCCCGGAGTTCGCCAGCTACCAACCCACGGACGATGAATGGGAGGCGCTGCACATCGCCGCCTGGCTACACGATTGCGGCAAGATCACCACCCCGGAATACGTCGTCGATAAAGCCACGAAACTGGAAACCCTGAACGACCGTATCCACGAAATCCGCACTCGCGTCGAAGTGCTCAAGCGCGATGTCTGGATCGGTTATTGGCGAGGCATTGCCCAGGGTGGCGACGAACAACAACTGGCGCCGCTACGTGATACAGCGCTGACGGCGCTCGATGAGGATTTTGCGTTCATCGCGCGTTGCAATCTCGGTGGCGAAGCCATGGCCGAAGCCGATCTGCAACGCCTGCACAGCATCGCTCAACGCACCTGGACCCGAACCCTGGATGACCGCTTGGGAGTTTCATGGGAAGAAAACCGGCGTCAGGCCCGCACCCCGGCGGCGACTCTGCCGGTCATTGAATCACTGCTGGCCGACAAACCCGAGCATCTGTTCGAACGCCCGGCAGTTGAACTGATAGCGCCGGACAATCCCTCGGGTTTCAAGCTCAATGTGCCACCCTTCAAGTACAACCGCGGCGAACTCTACAACCTGAGCATTACCCGCGGCACCCTGACGAACGAAGAGCGATACATCATCAACCATCACATGGTGCAGACCATCCTGATGCTCAACCACCTGCCTTTCCCGGAACACCTGCGCAACGTTCCGGAAATCGCCGGTGGTCATCACGAAAAAATGGACGGCACCGGTTATCCGAAACGGCTCAAACGCGAGGAAATGAGCCTGCCGGCGCGAATGATGGCGATTGCCGATATTTTCGAAGCACTGACCGCCGCCGACCGCCCCTACAAGAAAGCCAAGTCCTTGAGCGAAGCGCTGGGCATCATGGCATTCATGTGCCGGGACGCCCACATCGACCCGCAACTGTTTGGACTGTTCATCAACGCGCGCATCTATCTGCTCTACGCCGAACGCTTTCTCGACCCTCAACAGATCGATGCGGTGGACGTGCAAGGCCTGCTGATCAAGGCAGGCCTGAAGGGGTGATCAGCAATCGGTCAGGCGCAGGAAAATCGCGGCCAACTGCTCGATTCCGGCCTGATCCTGCGCCGTGAAACGCGAAAGTTTCGGGCTGTCGAGGTCAAGCACGCCGATCAGTCGGCCATCCTTGATCAGCGGCACCACCAGTTCACTGTTTGATGCACTGTCACAAGCGATGTGCCCTGGGAAGGCGTGCACGTCTTCGACCAGTTGCGTCTGCAAGGTCGCAGCCGCCGTTCCGCATACTCCACGGCCAAACGGGATACGCACACAAGCGATCTGCCCTTGAAACGGGCCCAGCACCAGTTCTTCGTTGCGATTGAGGTAGAAGCCCGCCCAGTTCAGGTCATCGAGCTGATTGAACAGAAACGCCGAAAATTGCGCGGCGTTGGCGATGAAATCCCGCTCGTCCGCCAGCAACGATTCGAGCTGCGCGTGCAGCATGCCGTAACCTTCGAGGCCCTGGCCGCTTTTTTGTAAATCGATCATGCCTTGTGCTCCAACAGTTTCAGCCCAACCCAATAGCGGGCAAATTGATACGCGCAACGACCGTTGCGATTGCCGCGTCCCGTGGCCCAACGCACGGCGAGGATGTCCAGCGCTTCGTCCCGTTGCCACTTGAGGCCGGCCTTGTCCGCCAGTTGGCCGATCCAGTGTTCGACGACGTTGAGATAGTGCTCTTGGGTAAACGGATAAAACGACAGCCACAGACCGAAGCGATCCGACAGCGCGATCTTGTCTTCCACCGCTTCGCTGGGGTGCAGTTCGCCGTCGACGCGTTTCCAGTTTTCGTTATCGCTTTCTTTCTCCGGCACCAGGTGGCGACGGTTCGAAGTGGCGTACAGCAATACATTGTCCGGCGCTTGTTCGAGCGAACCGTCGAGCACGCTCTTGAGCACGCGGTAGTCACCCTCGCCCGACTCGAACGACAAGTCATCGCAGAACAGCACGAAACGTTGCGGCAATTTGGCGATCTGTTCGACCACTCGCGGCAAGTCGGCCAGGTGATCGCGTTCAATCTCGATCAGGCGCAATCCACCCTTGGCATGCTCGGCCAGCAAGGCACGCACCAGCGACGACTTGCCGGTACCGCGCGAACCCCAGAGCAAGGCGTGGTTGGCCGGCATGCCATCGAGGAACTGCCGGGTATTGCGTCCCAGTTGCTCCAGTTGCCGGTCAACGCCGATCAGGTCGGACAGGCGCATGTCGAGGCTGACTTGCAGTGGCAGCAGAAACCCGCTTCGTCCCTCGCGCTGCCAGCGCGCTGCCAGGCAATGGGACCAGTCTATGGCTTGCCGAGGTGCGGGCAGCAACGGTTCGATTCGAGCCAGAACGGCGTCGGCACGTTCAAGAAAAGCATTCAATCGGGAGTCCACGTCTTTTCCTCGGGCACGTTCACGGTAATGATGGTGATACATCGACGAAACTTAGCGTTCAATGAGCGATCACCCCGGTACACGGGGTCGCGAGAACATCGGTATACATGCATGATCGACTATGCTTGAGCAGCGAAGGGAAACGGAAGTGGTTCAGCACCCCATGGATATCAAGTTCACCAACCGGCTGTCCTACAAGCAAGCCCGGCTTACCGTGCTGGTTGGTTTCATTTTGGGCATGCTGCTCAGCCTGCTGCAAATAGGCATCGATTATGCCAGTGAAGACGCCTCCATCAACCGCGAAATACTGTCTTTGCTGGAAATCAGCCACAACCCCGCCTCGCGCATCGCCTATAACATCGACGCCGAACTCGCTCAGGAACTGACACTGGGCCTGCTGCGTTCTCCGGCAATCATCGGAGCCAGACTGATCGATAACAACGGCAACGTGCTGGCCGACGTCAAGCGCCCCGGCCAGCAAAGTGGCTATCGCATGATCAGCGACCTGTTGTTCGGCGCCGAACGACAGTTCGAAGACCGCCTCTATCTGGACCACCTGCCCAACGAATCCCTTGGCACACTAAAACTGGACGTCGACACTTATTCGTTCGGCTATCGCTTCCTGCGTCGGGCCGAGGTGACGCTGCTCAACGGCTTCGCCCGCAGCCTGATCCTGACCGGCATTCTGCTGACACTGTTCTATGTAATGTTGACCAAACCTCTGGTGCGGCTGATTCACGAACTCAGTAGCCGGGATTCACGCAGCGGGGAACCCACGCCTCTGGAATGTCCGGCAGGGCACGCCAACGATGAAATCGGCGTGCTGGTGAAAGTCGCCAACCAACAATTCGAGAACGTCACCACTGAAATCCAGCAGCGGCGCAACGCCGAAAACCGCCTGACCGATTACCTCGGCCAACTGGAAAACATCGTCTCGGCGCGCACAGCGGAGCTCAAGGCAATCAACACCCGGCTCAGTCAGTCCAATCAGGAACTGGAACTGGCTCGCAGTACGGCGCTGGACATGGCCGAAGCACGCTCGGTATTCCTGGCCAACATGAGCCACGAAATCCGTACGCCGCTCAATGGTCTGTTGGGCATGATTGCGCTATCGCTCGATGGGCCATTGACTGCCGAACAACAGCAACAGCTGTCGATTGCTCACGACTCGGGCAAAGTTCTGGTGGAATTGCTCAACGATATTCTCGATCTGTCGAAGTTCGATGCCGGTCAGCTTGAACTCGAAAACATCCCGTTCGACCTTGGCTCATTGGTCGAAGACACGGCCAACCTGTTGTCGCAAAACGCCGCACCAAGTGTCGAGCTGACTTGCCTGATCGACCCGCACTTCCCGGCGCTGGTGCTCGGCGATCCGACGCGGGTCAGGCAAATCGTCAGCAACCTGCTCTCCAACGCCCTCAAATTTACCCGTTTCGGCAGGGTCGACGTCCGTCTGTCGAGCATCGGCGACGGCGATGGCGTACGAATCGAGGTTTGTGACACCGGCATCGGTATTCCCCAGGATGCCCAGGTCAAAATCTTCCAGCCCTTCACCCAGGCCGGCGCCGGTATTACCCGGCAGTTCGGCGGCACCGGGTTGGGGCTGGCCCTGACCTACAACCTCTGTGAAGCGATGCACGGGCGCCTGACCATCAGCTCAGAAGCAGGTTTCGGCAGTCAGTTCTGCGCAGAATTGCCGTTGCCTCGCCACACGCGAGCCCTGCCGCCGCTGCCATTGCAGGGCAAGGTCGTCGCCATTACCGCCGCAAGCAGTGGCTTGGCGGAACTGCTGGGCAGCCTGCTGCCGGGTTGGGGGCTGGAATACCAGCAACGCGCCATTGATGAATCCCTTCTAGGTTTGAATCCTGATGTGCTGATCACCGATTGCCCCGAATGCCTGTTCAACCTGCGCCCGACTTTCACCGCGCCAATTCTGCTGGTGACCGCTTACGGCAATTTCATGCCCGGAGAGCAAGTCAACGCCCTCGCCCCCTTGCAGCAGCAAGCGCGGCCCCTGGCACGCAACGCTCTGCACCAGACCTTGCGACGTATCCTGCAACCGCAAATCAGCACCGTCAGCGATACGCCGGTGGATATCCTCAGCCCGCAGCGCCGGGCACGGGTGCTGTTGGTCGAGGACAACCCGGTCAATCAATTGGTGGCCAAAGGCATGCTCGGCAAACTCGGCTGTGACGTAACGGTCGCCGCTCACGGAGCCGAGGCGCTCGACCGGCTGGAGAATGATGAATTCGATCTGGTGCTGATGGACTGCAACATGCCAGTGATGGACGGCTATGAAGCCAGTCGGCAAATCCGTCGTAGCGGACGATGGCCGGAACTGCCGATCGTCGCCCTGACCGCCAACGCCATGTCGGAGGAACGCGAACGATGCCGCGCGGCGGGCATGAGCGACTACCTGGCCAAACCCTTCCGCCGCGAAGAACTGGCCTCACTGCTGGACCTGTGGGTTCCCGTTACGACAGAGCCCTGATCTGCCCCAAAAGATGGTCCAGCCCCTGGCGCAAGTCATTCAGGCGATTGAGGTCCACGCCGCTGTCGCATAACAACCGAGCCTTGAGCGGTCCGACTTGATCGCGCAATGCCGTACCGGCGGGCGACAGGCTCAGGTGCACCTCGCGCTCATCGCGCGCCGAGCGTTGGCGCTGAACCAGTTGCAGTTGCTCCAATCGCTTGAGCAACGGCGTCAGCGTGCCGGAATCCAGCGCCAGACGCTCGCCCAATGCCTTGACGGTCGGTTGCTCCGGGGCGGTCTCTTGCCATTCCCACAACACCAGCATTGCCAGGTATTGCGGGTACGTCAGCCCCAGTTGATCGAGCATCGGCTTGTAGGCACGAATCACCGCGCGGGAAGCGGCGTACAGCTTGAAGCACAGCTGACTGTCGAGATTCAGGGAGTCGACTGACACGCTGTTCATTTGAGCAGGGCTTCGATCTCGCGGCTCAGATCCTGCGGCTTGGTGGCAGGGGCAAAACGCTTGACCAACTGGCCGTCTTTGCCGATCAGGAACTTGGTGAAATTCCATTTGATGCCCTGGGAGCCGAGCACGCCGGGCGCACGCTGTTTCAACTGCACGAACAGCGGATGGGCACCCGCGCCGTTGACTTCAATTTTTTTGAACAGCGGGAAACTGACACCGTAGTTCAGCTCGCAAAACTCACTGATCGCGCCTTCGTTTCCGGGCTCTTGCTTGCCGAATTGATTGCAGGGAAAGCCGAGCACTACCAGGCCTTGATCCTTGTAGGTCTGCCACAGTTCCTCGAGGCCTTTGTACTGTGGCGTGAAACCGCACTTGCTGGCCGTGTTGACCACCAGCACGGCCTTGCCAGCGAAATCCGCCAGAGTCTTTTGCTCGCCCTTGATCGTGGTGCAAGGAATGTTCAGCAGATTGTCGCTCATGATTTGCGCTCTGGAAGAGATGAGGGATACAAAATAGAGTGCAATTGAATTGTGTGCAATTTAAATTACCGGACGCCACGCTACTGTAGGAGCAAGGCTTGCCCGCGATGGCGTTCTTGAGATCGCCATCGCGGGCAAGCCTTGCTCCTACGGATAAGTGTTATCCCCGTGGTACCAGGTCCAGGCACACCGAGTTGATGCAGTACCGCAGCCCGGTCGGCGGTGGTCCGTCAGGAAACACGTGGCCCAGGTGCGCATCGCATTTGGCGCAGACCACTTCAGTGCGGATCATGCCGTGGCTGACATCGCGGATTTCCGTCATGGCACTGTCGCCGATCGGCGCATAAAAACTTGGCCAGCCGCAGCCGGAATCGAATTTGGTTGTGGAATCGAACAACGGCTCGTTACAGCAGATGCAGTGGTAGATACCGTCGACCTTGCTGTCGTTGTATTTGCCGGAAAACGGCCGCTCCGTGCCCTTGAGCCGGCATACGTTGTACTGCTCCGGATCGAGCATGGCTTTCCATTCTTCCAGGGTTTTTTCCAACTTTTCCATCATCACACCTCGGCGGCTGAAAAAGCCCGATCTGTACCTTTTCCACGGATCGGGCGGCACGTATGATTGCGCCTCGTCAAACGCCAGTCTGGCAGCCAGACC
>Ga0182008_10001642_pt1 | contig 14786 bp, 16 predicted proteins | sample Sormic07211129_1_FD_120482 | JGI IMG/M metagenome (GOLD analysis project Ga0182008, IMG submission 120482) | Rhizosphere microbial communities from Sorghum bicolor, Mead, Nebraska, USA - 072115-129_1 metaG | ecosystem: Host-associated > Plants > Roots > Rhizosphere | place: USA: Nebraska...
GGGCGGCGCGCGGATCCAGGAGGGCGTCGTCTCGCTCGCCGGCTACGCGGAGATCTTCTGGCGGAACGTGCAGGCATCGGGGGTGATCCCGCAGCTGTCGCTCGTGATGGGCCCGTGCGCGGGCGGCGCCGTCTACTCGCCCGCGATCACCGACTTCGTCTTCATGGTCGAAGGCTCGTCGTACATGTTCATCACCGGCCCCGACGTCGTGAAGACCGTGACCGGCGAGGAGGTGTCGTTCGAGGAGCTCGGCGGCGCGCAGGCGCATGCGACGAAGTCGGGCGTCGCCCACTTCGTCTCGGCCGACGAGCAGGCCTGCCTCGAGGACGCCCGCTACCTGATCTCGTTCCTGCCGCAGAACAACCGGGAGCGCGTGCCGCAGACGACCACGAGCGATCCCTCCGATCGCGAGGATGCGGAGCTCGACACGCTGATCCCCGACTCGCCGAACAAGCCGTACGACATGCACGACGTCATCCGGCGTGTGATCGACGACGGTGAGTTCTTCGAGGTGCAGGAGCATTTCGCCGAGAACATCGTCACCGGATTCGCGCGGCTCGGCGGGCATGCAGTCGGCATCGTCGGCAACCAGCCACGCGCGCTCGCCGGCGTGCTCGACATCGACGCGTCGAACAAGGCCGCGCGGTTCGTCCGCACGTGCGACGCGTTCAACGTCCCGCTCGTCACGTTCGTCGACGTGCCCGGCTTCCTGCCCGGCACGGAGCAGGAGTGGGGCGGGATCATCCGCCACGGCGCGAAGCTGCTCTACGCCTTCGCCGAGGCGACCGTGCCGAAGCTGACGGTGATCACCCGCAAGGCGTACGGCGGCGCCTACGACGTGATGAGCTCGAAGCACATCCGCGCGGACTTCAACTTCGCGTGGCCGACCGCGGAAGTCGCGGTGATGGGGCCGGAGGGCGCCGTCAACATCATCTATCGCGACCGCTCGCCCGAGGAGCGGCCGGAGCTCATCGCGGAGTACAAGGAGGCATTCGCGAACCCCTGGACCGCGGCGGAACGCGGCTACGTCGACGAGGTGATCGAGCCGCGGAAGACGCGGCGCTTCCTGATCGACGCCCTCGAGACGTCAGTGACCAAGAACGAACCGCGCCCCAAACGGAAGCACGGGAACATCCCGCTCTAGCAGCCGCTACGCCGCGACGGGCCGCGGCCGCAGCCCGAGCTCCTGGCGGAACGCGTCCACGATCACCGGATCGAACTGCGACCCCGAACAGCGCTCGAGCTCGGCGAGGGCGTCGCGCTGCGAGAACGGCCGGCGGTACACGCGCTCCGACGTCATCGCGTCGAACGCGTCGGCGACGAAGATGATCCGCGCGCCGAGCGGGATCTCGTCGCCGCGCAGCCGGTGCGGATAGCCGTCGCCGTCCCACCGCTCGTGGTGGTGGAGCACCCAGTCGGCAATCGGCTCGACGCCGAGGCTCTCGAGCATTCGGTGGCCGATCTGCGGATGCCGCTGCAGCACGAGCCGCTCGGACTCGTTCAGCGCGCCGGGCTTGCGGAGGATCTCCTCCGGGATCGCGAGCTTGCCGAGGTCGTGCAGGCTCGCGGCCAACCGCGTCAGCTCGATCTGCGGCTCGTCGAGGCCGAGGCGGCGTGAGATCCGCGCGGCGAGGTCGCCGACGCGCTCCGAGTGCGAGCCGGTGTACGCGTCGCGCGCGTCGACCGCCTTCGCGAGCGAGGCGGCGGCCCGGTAGCGTGCGGTGCGATCCGGGCTCTCGGCGAGCTGCTGCAGCTGCCGGAGCTCGATCTGCGTCGACTCGTACGTGCGGGCACGGTTCTTCCCGTCCTCCTTCGCCCAGTAGAGGGCGCTGTCGGCGAGGCGGATCAGCTCGTCGCGGCCGGCTCCCTGGATCGGGTACGTCGCGACGCCGGCCGACACCGTCACGGCGCCGACCTGCTCGATCTGTGCGGCACTCACGCGCTCGACGATCGACCGTGCGACGGCGATCGCAGACCGGTCGTCGAGCCCTGGCAGCAGCACGGCGAACTCGTCGCCGCCGAGACGGAAGCTCTCGCCGCCCTGGCGCAGCCGCGACGCGACCTGGCCGAGGACGCGGTCGCCGACCGGATGGCCGTGGTGGTCGTTCACGCCCTTGAAGTCGTCGATGTCGACGAGGCAGAGGCTGAGCGCATGACCGTTCTCCTCCGCCGCCGCGAGCTCGCGCTGCAGCCGCTCGTGGAAATGCCGGTGATTGCCGAGCCCCGTCAGCGGATCGGTGAGCGCGAGCTGCATCGCCTTGAGCGCGGCGAAGGTCGAGCGCTGGTAGAGGGCGATCGCGAGCAGCGGGCCGACGAGTGCGACCGACAGCGCCGGCGAGCGCTGCCACATCACGACGAGCATCAGCGCCGCGGACGACATGAGCGCGAAGGGCGCCGTCGTCTGCCGCGCGGTTCCCCACGCGACGCGCAGGAACGGTTTCCCCGACGACGCAGCGATGACTGCACTGATCAGCGCGAGGTTGACGACCCAGTTGTAGAGGAAGGCACACAGCGCGACGCGGCCGACGAGGGCGAGCAGCGAGTCGCCGTGGATCACGCGCAGCGCGAGGCCGGTGATCGCCGCGGCCAGCGAGAACATCGCGCCGTTGTAGGCGATGCGCAGCGGCGGGCGATGCCCGAGCAGGTGCGTGACCGTCGCGCCGCCGGCGGCGACGAACAGCCCCGCCTCCCAGCCGAAGAGGACGATCGTCGCGACCGCGAGGACGAGCCCGAGCGTCACGCCGCCGGCGTCGATTCCCTCGACGGGCACAGGGAACCGCTCGACGAGCACCATCACCACGAACAGGCACCCGACCGACACGAGCGCGCCGGTCGTGTGGTCGGTGCGGGCGTAGGAGACGACCGCGGCGGCGATCGCTGCGGCCCCCGCGACGATGACGGGGGCCACGATCGCGAGGACTCTGAAGGGTGGGCGAGATGCTTTGGTCATCGCCGCACTCCCCCTCCTAACCGGATCGCTTACCAGCTGAGCTGGAACTCGAACAGGCCCCAGCTGAGCTGCCCGAGGAGCACGGCCAGGGTGATGAGCAGCACCAGCAGTACGACGAACTTCGGTTTCCACTCCAGCATTCCGCTCACTTCCTCCAGAGCAACGAGGACGCCAGACGCCCTGCATTCTCTCGGTCGACGAATGTGCGCGGAATCACCCAATGGGGTGATCGTGCGAGACGTCCGCAGCGTCCCTCGTTCGGGGGACTACGAAGACAAGCCGGCTTCGGCGAGCGGCCGCCGACCCCACGCGAACTCGCGCGCGTACCACCCGGTGAGCGTCGCGAGCGCGACGCCGTCGTCGGACGAATGGATGAACCATCCGTTGCCGAGATAGATGCCCATGTGCCCGACCTGCGTCGGCTTCGAGCGCGTGCCTTTGTCGCCGAAGAAGATGACGTCCGCCGGCTGGAGGTCGACGAGCGCCAGGCGCTGCGTCTTCGGGACCTCGCCGCTCATGTCGTACGTCGTGCGGCCGCGGAGCGTGGACGCGAGCGTGCCCTCGCCCGCATACCACTGCAGCCTGTACACGCGCCAGACGAAGCCCGAGCAGTCGTAGCCGCCGCGCGAGCTGACACCGAACTCGGTCTCGGCGTCGTCGCTCGTGCCGCCCCAGATGTACGGCATCCCGATCTTCGAGACGGCGGTGTCGAGGATCCGCTTCTGCCAGTCGGTCAGCGTCGGCAGCGCGAACGACTGCGCCGCCTCCTCGACGTCCGGCACCTGCCGGTCCGAGAGCTGAAGGATCTGCGCCGTCGAGTAGGCGGCCTCGGCCCGCGTCGCGGTGTCCTGCGGGCGCAGCTCGAGCGAGTCCTCGGCCGCCGGGTGGTTGAGCCGCAGCCCGAGGAGCCGCGCGACGACCTCGGTGCCGAACCGCGAAGGGACGGTCAGGCCGGCGGCGCGCGCCGCCTTCGTGAACGAGGCGGCCGCGTCGCCGAGGCCGAGCGCGCTCACGAGGCGGGCGTCGAGCTGCCACATCTGCACAGGCCGGTCGGGGTCGGCGACCTGCCTCGGCGTCGCCGGCGTCATGGCGGTCGTCGTGGTTGTCGTCGTCGTGACGGTCGTCGTGACGGGATCGGTGGTCGTCGCCGGCGGGGGGGCGGGCTCCGGATCCTCGACGGGCGGCGGCGCGAGGCGCGCCTTGAGGTCGAAGACGAGGTTCTCGAGATCCTGGGCCGCCAACGGGTCGCTCGCGCGGAAGGCGGTCACGTTCTTCGCGCCGCCCATCAACCCGGCGGCGCTGACCACGCGAATCGCAGGCGCCGCCCACGACGCGGATTGCGTCGGCGCGGCGCTCGCAGGCGCGGCGAACGGGAGCAGCGCAAGGGAGGCGGTGAGGAAAAGGCGGCGACCCACTCCGGTACCCCATCGACCCCGGCCCGCCGCGACTTTAGGCTTCGCGCCCCGTGGACCTCGAAATCTCGCCGGAGCCGACCGAGGACGAGCGGGCGGCAATTGTCGAAGCCCTCTCTCAAGATGCGGAGAACGTGTCGATTCCGTGGGAGGAAGAACCATCGGAGCCGTAACCAGAGCTCCTGCGAGGCCGTTTCCCCCACATGTTCGAGGAGTGCATCCGCTGTAACGAAGCCCCCGCGGTCGACGAGCTCGGCTACTGCGGGCACTGCCACTGGGCGGTGCGCGCCGAAGTGGAAGAGGGCTTCTACCAGTTGCGCGAGTATCTCCGCGCGTGGGCGCGCTTCAGCGACTGGTGCTCGGCGCACGGCCTCACGCCGGCGTAGTCCTGGTTCGTCCGCGGAAGAGCGCCGGCGCGCTGCGTGCGTAGTCGAGCCCTGACACCCATGTCAGGACGACGGCGACGAGCAGCCCCCACCACGCGACGCGGTCGCTCCATGCTCCCGCCGCCGCGAAGCCGCCGAGCGCTGCGGCGACCGCCTGCGCCCACGTCTTGAGCTTGCCGAGGTCGCGCGCTGCGAGCACGACGCCGCGCTCGATCGCCGCCTGACGCAGACCGGTGATCGCGACCTCGCGGACGACGATCGCCGCGACCATCCACGCCGGGACGACGTCGAGGCCGACGAGCATGACGAGCGTCCCGAGCACGAGCACCTTGTCGGCGATCGGGTCGAGCAGCGAGCCGAGCGCAGACGAGCGTCCGTGCCGTCGCGCGAGCCGTCCGTCGAGCCAGTCGGTCGCCATCGCGACGCAGAAGACCACGGTCGCGCAGTACGCATGCGCGTGGAAGCTCCAGGCGAAGAGCACGACGACGACGGGCACGGACAGGCCGCGCGCGACCGTCAGCTGATCGGCGGGGGACACGAACCGGGAGAATACGGCGCAGCGATGTTCGAGAAAGTCCTGGTCGCCAACCGCGGGGAGATCGCGATCCGCGTCTTTCGGACCCTGCGCGAGCTCGGGCTCGGATCGGTCGCCGTCTATTCGGAGGGCGATGCGGCCGCGCTGCACGTCGCCTATGCGGACGAGGCGTATCTCTTGGGTGCGACGCCGCCGGCGGAGAGCTACCTCAACGTCGAGCGGCTGCTCGACGCGGCGGCCCGTTCCGGCGCAGGCGCCGTTCATCCCGGCTACGGCTTCCTCGCCGAGAACGCGGCGTTCGCGCGGGCGGTGGAAGCGGCCGGGCTCGTCTGGATCGGCCCGCCGGCGGCCGCGATCGAGCTGATGGGGAACAAGACCGCGGCGCGCACCGCGATGCGCGACGCAGGCGTGCCGATCATCCCCGGCACGACCGATCCGGTGCGGTCGGTCGACGAGCTGCTCGCGCTCGGCGAGGAGATCGGCTACCCGCTGCTGATCAAGGCGGCGGCCGGCGGCGGCGGCAAGGGGATGGAGGTCGTGGAGCGGCCGGAGGAGGCGCAGCGCGCGTTCGAGACGGCGCAGCGGCAGGGGCAGTCGTACTTCGCGAACCCGGACGTCTACGTCGAGAAGCTGATCGTCGACCCGCGTCACGTCGAGGTGCAGGTGCTCGCCGACGCGCACGGCAACGTGATCCACCTCGGCGAGCGCGACTGCACGATCCAGCGCCGTCACCAGAAGCTCGTCGAGGAGACGCCGTCGCCGGCGGTCGACGCAGCGCTGCGCGACCGCATCGGTTGCATCGGCGTCGACGCCGCGCGCGCGTGCGGCTACCGGAGCGCCGGCACGATCGAGGGCCTGCTGACTCGGGACGGCGAGTACTTCTTCATGGAGATGAACACTCGGATCCAGGTGGAGCACACGGTCACGGAGGAAGTGACCGGGATCGATCTCGTGCGCGAGCAGGTGCGGATCGCGCAGGGTGAGCCGCTCTCGATCGCGCAGGAGGAGATCGAGCTCCGCGGGCACGCGATCGAGTGCCGCATCAACGCGGAAGACGTCGCGGCGGGCTTCCTCCCGGCTCCGGCACCCGTGACGGCGTATCGCGAGCCGTCCGGGCCCGGCGTGCGCGTCGACTCCGGCGTCGACGCAGGTCACGAGGTCTCCGGCGCGTACGACCCCATGATCGCGAAGCTCATCGTCCACGGCGTCGACCGCGAGCACGCGCGCCGGCGCATGCTGCGCGCGCTCGACGAGTTCGTGATCGAGGGGCCGAAGACGCTCATCGGCTTCCACAAGGCGCTGCTCACGCACGAGTGCTTCGTCCGCGGCGAGACGTGTCACGGCCTTGTCGAGTCGGACCAGCTGCGGACGCGCGCCGCGGAGCTCGAGCCCGTCGCCGGCGCGATGAACGGCGGTGCCGGGCGCGCGGTTGCACGTGCACGCAGCGTCGAGGTGAACGGCAAGCGGTTCACCGTGCGCGTCCTCGAGCCGGAGCAGCCGTGGCGCGAGCTGGCGCGGCGCCGGGCCGACCGCGTGCGCGCCGGCCGTGGGGGCGCCGGCGACGCCGTCGTCTCGCCGATGCAGGGGACGGTGCTGTCCGTGGCGGTCGCCGAGGGCGACGAGGTTGAGAGCGGGGCCGTGATCTGCATCGTCGAGGCGATGAAGATGGAGAACGAGGTCCGCGCGCACCGCGACGGCGTGGTCGCGGAGCTGAGCGTCGCGGCCGGGCAGCCGGTTGCGAGCGGCCAGGTGATCTGCCGGCTCGAGTAGGAGAAATCTCCACCCGAGAATCAACCCGCGCGCCGACGCGCCCGCCGTCGCCGAGGCCGACACTCGGTGCATGACCACGACCGAGTATCTCCTCAATGCAGCGCTCATCCTCGTCGTCGTCCGCCAGCTCCGCGGCAAGCGGCTGATCGGCTCCGCGATCTACGTCCCGCTCGGCATCTGCGCGTACGTCGGCTTCACGTACCTCCGCTCGATTCCCACCTCCGGCAACGACCTGACCCTCGTCCTGATCGGCTCGCTCGCGGGTGTCACGCTCGGCACCCTCTGCGGGCTCGTGACGCTCGTCTATCCGGACCGCGACGGGATTCCGTTCGCGAAGGCCACCGGTGCCGCCGCGGTGCTCTGGATCCTCGGCGTCGGCTCCCGCATCGCGTTCTCCCTCTACGCGCAGCACGGCGGCGGCCCGACGATCGAGCACTTCAGCATCGCGCACTCGCTCTCGCCGGAGGCGTGGGTCGCAGGCTTCGTGCTGATGGCGATTCTCGAGGCGCTGAGCCGCACCGTCGTGCTGCTCGTCCGCGCCCGCCGTCTCGAGGTCGGCGGCGGTGCGATCATGCTCGAGGCATGAGGGTCGTCTGGCTGATCGTGCTGGCCGCCGTCGTCGGCGTCCAGCTCGCAGGTCACGACACGCGGGTGCAGATCGTCGGCGGCGCCGCGCTCGCCGTCGCCGCAGCCGGCTGGCTCGGCTGGGCGGCGGCGCGCACGTCGGGGAACCGGCCGGCGACGTTCGCGGCGCTCGTCGGCCTCGGTGCCGCCGGGGCGGTCCTCGCGCTCTGGTCGGGCGCTGCAATCGCGTTCCTCGTCGTCGCTGCGATCGCCGCCGCCTCGTCGGCCGCGCTGCCCGGGGCGATCGCGACCACGGCGGTCGGGCCTGCGGTGCTCGCCGTCCTCGTTCTCGCAGACGGCCGCACGGCCGGGCTCGCGCTCGGCGGGGCTGCCGCCGCGCTCGCCGGCCTCGTCGGCGGCATCGGGCGCCGGCACGCGCAGGAGCAGCAGCTGCGATCGACCCAGCTCGCCGTTGCGCGCGAGGTGCACGACCTCCTCGCGCACACGCTTGCGGCTGTCGTGGTGCAGCTCGAGGCCGCCGACGCCGTGCTCGCAGACGGCGGCGATCCCGCGAAGCTCCGCGGCATCCTCCAGCGCAGCCGCGGGCTCGTCCGCGAGGGGATCGAGGAGACGCGCGCTGCCGTCGGCGCGCTCCGCGACGAGCCTGTCCAGCTCGTCGCGCGGCTCGACGAGCTCGTGGCCGGCGAACGGGTCGACCTGCGCATCGAGGGCGAGCCGCGTCCGCTCGCGCCCAAGCCGGGACTCGCGCTCTTCCGAGCCGCGCAAGAGGCGCTGACGAACGCGCGGAAGCACGCGCCCGGCGCGCCGTTGACGATGGTGCTCGAGTTCCGGGCGGACGACGTCGTGCTGCGCGTCGACAACGGCGCGGCGACGTCCGCGCCGACCGCGCTGCCGAGCGGCTTCGGGCTGCAGGGGATGCGCGAGCGGCTCGAGCTCGCAGGCGGACGCCTCGACGTCGGCGCGACGGCGTCAGGGTGGCGCGTCGAGGCGCGCGTTCCCGCATGAAGATCGTCGTCGTCGACGACCAGACCGCGGTGCGCGAGGGGCTGGTCACGATCCTCGAGCTCATGCCGGAGTTCGAGGTCGTCGGCGCGGGCGGCGACGGCGCCGAGGCAATCGACCTCGTCGAGCGTCACGAGCCGGACGTCGTGCTCATGGATCTCCGCATGCCTCGCCTCGACGGCGTCGAAGCGACACGTGCGATTCGCGCGGCGCATCCTGCGACGCAGGTCGTCGTGCTCACGACGTACGCCGACGACGACTCGATCCTCGCCGCGCTCGGCGCGGGTGCGATCGGCTTCCTGACGAAGGACGCCTCACGCGACGACATCCGGCTGGCGCTCGAGGCGGCAGCAGCCGGCCACGCGCATCTCGATCCGGCCGCGCATGCCGCGCTCGTCGGCGCTGCGTCGACGCCCGCCTCCTCGGCGGCGGCGCCGCCGGATGGGCTCACGCGCCGCGAGCTCGAGGTGCTCGCACTCATCGGCGAGGGGCTGTCGAACGGCGAGATCGCAGCGCAGCTCTATCTGTCCGACGCGACGGTGAAGACGCACGTCAACCGCATCTTCGCGAAGACGGGCAGCCGTGATCGTGCGCAGGCGGTCGCGTACGCGCACCGGCATCGCGTGCGGCGCTAGCTCAGTCCCGCCTCGGCGGCCCGCTGCAGGATGTACTCGCCCGCGCGCACGCCGTCGATCTCCGCGTCGCTGCGCGGGTTGTGGAAGAAGACGAGCGACTGCCGGCGCGGCGGCTGCTCCTCGCCGCCGACGACGCGGTGCAGCGTCGACACCCAGCGGTCCTGCGTCCAGCGCTGCAGGAGGTCGCCGATGTTGACGACGAAGCCGCCGGGCGGCGCCTGCACCGGGAGCCATTCGCCGTCGCGCGTCTGCACCTCGAGGCCGGGCGCGTCGGAGCGGATCAGCGTCAGTGCGCCGTAGTCGCGGTGCGCGCCGGCGCGGGTGCCGGTCGCTCCGGCGGGATAGTCGATCACGCGCAGGCTCGACGAGCGGTCGTCGAACAGGTCGTCGATGCCGAGCTCGAACGCGGAGACGATCGCCGCCGCGACGCGGAGCAGCTCCGTGTAGTAGCGCTCGTAGACGCTCTGCAGCTCGGCGCTCGGCCACGCGACGCCGGCGAGGCCCGGGCCCCAGTCGAGCGACGCCTTGCGGTCGGCGTTCGCGCCGAGCTTCTCGGCGCCGAGCGGCCGGTACACCGGCAGGCCGGGTGTCTCCGCAGGAGCACGGAACCGTTCCTTCTCCGCGTCCGGGAGGTCGAAGAACGCACGGGAGCGTGCGGCGACTTCCTCGACCAGTTCGTCGGGCACGCCGTGACCGACCACGGTGAAGAACCCGACGGTCTCGCACGCGCCGCGAAGCTCGTCCGGCGAGACGCGCGTCAGATCGATCGTTGGTACGAGCGGAAGCACCACGTCGCGAAGAGGGACGTCGCCGCTGTCGCGGCGAGGAGGAGGAGCAGGAATTCGGCCGTCGTGCCCCACTCGCCGCCGACGACGACTGCGTTGCGCGCCGCGTGCACGCCCCAGTTGACGGGGTTGAAGCGCGAGATCTCCCTGATCCAGCCCGGCATGAGCGCGGCGGTGACGAGGATCGAGGAGAGGAACATCAGCGGCAGCCCGACCATGTTCGCGGTCGCGATCATCGACTCGGGCCGGCGGAACAGCAGCGCCAGCCCGTTCGAGAAGCCTGCGAACGCCGCCGCGAGGAGGAAGGAGGCGCCGAAGACGACGAGCCACCCCACCGCGCCGCCGTGCACGCGGACGCCGAGTGCGAGGCCGACGAGCAGGAGCAGCAGCGACTGAATCATGGCCGTGATCCCGGCGCGGACGACCTGGGAGAGGACGATCGCGAGCCGCGACGCGGGCGCGGCGAGGAAGCGGTCGACGACCTTGCGGTCGAGGTCGGTGATCATCCCCATCCCTGACCACGTTCCGCCGAAGAACGCATTCATGCAGACGATCCCGGGCGCGAGGAACTCGACATAGGAGCCGGCGCCTGCGCGCAGCGGAGTCACCTTCGAGAAGAGCTGTCCGTACAGCACGAGCCAGAGCATCGGCTGCACGACCATCATCACGACCCAGATCGGCTGGCGCATGAGGTTGCGCAGCTGGCGGACGACCATCCAGCCGGTTTGGCGCGGCAGCTGCATCGCTAGCGGCCCTCCTCGTCCTCGCGCGCGAAGTCGCGCCCGGTGTAGTGGAGATAGACGTCGTCGAGCGACGGGCGCGCAGTCGTCACCGCCGCGACGTCGATGCCGGCGTCGTCGAGCGCGCCGAGGATGACCGGGATCGCCTGCGCACCGTTCGGGACGCGTGCGCGCACGAGGTTACCCTCGACGTGCACGTTGTCCGAGATCTCCGCCACGACGCGTTCCGCGTCCGCGAGGCGGCCGTCGACGTCCTGCAGCTCGACGCTCACCGACTCCCCCTGCAGCCCTCGCTTCAGCTCCTCCGGCTCGCCCTCGACGACGATGCGGCCGCGGCTGACGATCGCGACGCGCTGCGCGAGCCGGTCGGCCTCCTCGAGGTAGTGCGTCGTGAGGACGATCGTCAGGCTCTCCTGCGCGGCGAGCCGCTCGACCTCGACCCACATGCCGGCGCGGGCCTCGGGGTCGAGCCCGGTCGTCGGCTCGTCGAGGAAGAGGATGCGCGGGCGATGCACGAGGCCGATCGCGATGTCGAGGCGCCGTTTCATCCCGCCGGAGTAGCCGCGCGTCACGCGCTCGGCCGCGTCGGCGAGGCCGACGAGCTGCAGCAGCTCGTCGACGCGTGCGCGGAGCGGCGGCCCGGACATGCCGTGGATCCGGCCCTGGAGCATGAGGTTCTCCCGACCGGTCGCCTCCGGGTCGACGCCGGAGTCCTGCGCGACGTACCCGATCGCGCGGCGGACGCGGTTGGGATGGCGCACGACGTCCTCCCCCGCGACGAGCGCGCTCCCAGCGTCGGGCTGCGTCAGCGTCGTGAGGACGCGGACGGTCGTCGACTTGCCGGCGCCGTTCGGTCCGAGCAGGCCGAACACCTCGCCCTCGCGGACGGCGAACGAGAGCCCGTCGAGAGCCTGCACCTGCTTGTACCGCTTGCGGAGGTCCTCGGCGACGATTGCATCCACGCCGCCACTGTAGTGAGCGGTGGGTCAGCTCTCGGCGATGCGAACGCCGACGAAAACGCCGACGACGCTGCCGACCGCTCCGAAGAGGAGCGACTCGACGCCGAGCGAGCTCGCGCCCCAGATCGTCGGCACGTACCCGCCGACGACCCCGCCGAAGAGGACACACATCCCGATCACGCCGCGTCCCATGCGGACACCATCGGCACGCCGCGCAGGTTCCGTGACACCTCCGAAACGGGGCCTGGCCCGGGCCAGGCCCCGAGGCTCCGGATTCGCGCAGGTGCAGCGAGAAGCGGGGCCTGGCCCGGGCCAGGCCCCGTCATGGAACCGTCACGTCTCTCGCACGCGCATGGCTAGAGTCAGCCGCCGTATGGATCTCATGGAATACCAGGGCAAGGAGCTGTTCCGGCGCGTCGGGATCCCCGTCAGCGAGGGACGCCTTGCGGTCTCGCCGGAGGAAGCACGCCAGGCGGCGTCGTCGCTCGGCGGGCCGGTCGTCGTCAAGGCGCAGGTCCTCACCGGCGGCCGCGGCAAGGCCGGCGGCGTGCAGCTCGCCGAGAATCCCGCCGACGCCGAGCACAAGGCGCGCGACATCCTCGGCCTCGACATCCGTGGTCACGTCGTCCGCAAGCTCTGGATCGAGAAGGCCTCGGACATCGCGAAGGAGTACTACCTCTCGATCACGTTCGACCGGGGTGCGAAGCGGCCGCTCTTCATGTTCACGACGCAGGGCGGCGTCGAGATCGAGCAGGTCGCCGAGGAGAACCCCGACGCGCTGATCCGCCTCCACGTCGACCCGAGCGAAGGCTTCCAGCCGTGGGTCGCGCGCCGGCTCATCTACGGCGCCGGCGTCGAGGACCCGAGCGAGCAGAAGCAGATCGCCGCAATCGTCGAGAAGCTCTACCGAGCGTTCACCGAGTTCGACGCGATGCTCTGCGAGATCAACCCGCTGATCGTCACGCCGGACGGCGAGGTCAAGGCGCTCGACTCGAAGTTCACGGTCGACGACAACGCCCTCTCCCGGCATCCCGACATCGCGGAGATGCGCGACACGGCGGCGGCCGACCCGCTCGAGACCTTCGCGCGGGAGAAGGGCGTGACCTACGTGAAGCTCGACGGCGAAGTCGGCATCCTCGGCAACGGCGCCGGGCTCAGCATGAGCACGGTCGACGTCGTCGCGCACGTCGGCGGCCGGCCCGCGAACTTCTGCGACCTCGGCGGCGGCGGCAACGCGCAGGGCGTCGTCGACGCGCTCGAGGTGATCACACGCGACCCGCAGGTGAAGTCGATCTTCTTCAACATCTTCGGCGGCATCACGCGTTGCGACGAGGTGGCGCGCGGCATCCTCGAGGCACTCGACCGCCTCGACATGTCGAGGTACCCGATCGTCGTCCGGCTCGACGGGACGAACTCGGTGGAGGGGCGGCAGATCCTGGCGGACGCAGGGAAGCCGAACATCCATCCGGAGTCGACGATGCTCGACGGGGCGCGCCGCGCGGTGGAGCTGGCGAAGTGACCGACCTCTGGTCCGACCGCGCGGACGCGTACCGCACGAGCGCGATCCACTCGCAGGGCCCCGACCTCGACCTGACCGTCGAGTGGTGCGAGCCCGGCCCCGGCGTGACGGTGCTCGACGTCGCCACCGGCGGCGGCCACGTCGCGCGGCGTCTTCGCGAGCTCGGCGCGACGGTCGTCACCGTCGACCCTGCGCCAGGGATGAAGGCCGACACGACCGCGCCGGCCGAGGACCTCCCGTTCGCCGACGGCAGCTTCGACGCCGTCGCATGCCGCGTCGCGGCACACCACTTCGCGGACGTCCTCCAGGCCGTCAAGGAGATGGCGCGCGTCGCGAAGCACCGCGTCGTGATCTGCGACAACACGTTCGTCAGCGAGAGCTCAGAGGAGGCCGACCGCGTCCGCGACCCGAGTCACGTGCGGAACTACGGCGTCGCCGAATGGCACAGCTTCTTCGAGCTCGCAAACCTCGATGTTGCAGCGGAGGAGTTCATGCAGCGGCCGCTCGAGATCCAGCCGTGGCTCGACCGCGCGCAGACGCCGCCGCAGGATCAGCCGCGGGTGCGCGAGCTGCTCGGCGACCGCATAAGAGATGGCTGGATGGACTTGCCGACGCTCGTGATCAAGGGGACGAAGCGATAGCGATCATCGTCGACAACGACACGCGCCTCGTCGTCCAGGGGCTGACCGGTAGCGAGGGCCGCTTCCACGGCCTCCGCAACCGCGCGTACGGCACGAAGGTCGTCGCGGGCGTCACGCCTGGCAAGGCGGGTCAGGACGTCGAGGGGATCCCCGTCTACAACACGGTCGCGGACGCGGTCGACCAGCAGGGCGCGAACACGTCGCTCATCTTCGTTCCCGCGCGGTTTGCCGCCGACGCGATCTTCGAGGCGGTCGACGCGGGCGTGGAAAACGTGATCTGCATCACGGAGCACGTGCCCGTGCACGAGATGCTGCACGCGTACACGTACTTCCGCACGAAGGGCGTGACGATGATCGGCCCGAACTGCCCCGGCGTCCTCTCGCCGGGCAAGGCGAACGTCGGAATCATCCCGGCGGAGATCTTCAGCGAGGGCGCGGTCGGCCTCGTCTCGCGCAGCGGGACGCTGACCTATCAGATCGGGCACGAGCTGACGCAGCTCGGGCTCGGCAACTCGACGATCGTCGGCATCGGCGGCGACCCCGTCGTCGGCTCCTCGTTCATCGACATCCTCGGCAAGTTCAAGGACGACCCGCAGACAGAGCTGATCGTGATGGTGGGGGAGATCGGCGGCGACGAGGAGGAGAAGGCGGCCGCGTATATCAGCGAGCACGTGAAGAAGCCCGTCCTCTCCTACATCGCGGGCTTCAGCGCGCCGCCCGGCAAGACGATGGGTCACGCCGGCGCGATCATCTCCGGCTCGTCCGGTACCGCGCAGGCGAAGAAGGAAGCGCTCGAGGCACGCGGCATCGAGGTCGGCACGACGCCCACCGAAGTCGCGCAGCTCGTCGCCGACCGCATGAAATGAA
>Ga0182008_10001644_pt1 | contig 14771 bp, 15 predicted proteins | sample Sormic07211129_1_FD_120482 | JGI IMG/M metagenome (GOLD analysis project Ga0182008, IMG submission 120482) | Rhizosphere microbial communities from Sorghum bicolor, Mead, Nebraska, USA - 072115-129_1 metaG | ecosystem: Host-associated > Plants > Roots > Rhizosphere | place: USA: Nebraska...
CTGTTGAGTTCTCAAGGAACGGTCGCTTCCTTTGTACTCACCCTCTCGGGCTTTCCTCCGGGCGCTTCCCTTCGGTCTTGCGTTTCCGACTCTATCAGATCCTTTCGGGCCTGATTCCCAGTCGGCGGGGCCTTTCGACATTCACTACGTTAGACCATTCCCGTCGGAACTCATAATCGAGTTCCGCGAGATTGAATTCAGACATGCAGGCATGACGAATTCGCCCCCGCTGAGGGGTGACCGTAGGTAGTGGTTTGGCCGCTTCCGGCTGCTGGCGATCGCCGTACCCGGTTCAAGCGGCTCGGGCTACGTTACGCGCCTGCCCAAGGAGCGTCAACTTGAGCGGCGCCTCGGTGCATGGGCCCGATAGGGGCTCACGGTCGGGTCTTTGGCGGCCCAGAAGCGCCAGGGGTGGACGCCGCCTTCACCCGCCACGCCGGTGCGCGGACCGTTGAGTACCTGGTCGGACGGGATCGGAGTGCCCGTGAGCATCCTCAACGGGGTCTCGTCCGAGGTGCATGCGTCGGTGCCGTCCAGGGAGCGGTCCACCCCCAGGGCCGTGGCCAGGCGGGCCGGTCCTTTGGCCAGTTCCATGTTGTTTCGGGCCGAGAGTCGACGTTTACGAGCGAGCTCGGCGCCTTCGATCACCTCGCCGGCCCGCAGCAGGACCGCGCTCGCCCTGCCCTCGGGACCGCACACGAGGTTCATGCAGAACCACATGCCGTAGGTGAAGTAGACGTACACATGACCGGGCGGACCGAACATCACGTCGTTGCGGGGCGTGCGGCCGCGATAGGCGTGCGAGCCGGGGTCGTTCGGGCCGTCGTAGGCCTCCACCTCTGTGAGGCGCAGCGCGATCGGACCGTCGGGGGTCGTGCGGAGAAGGATGCGGCCGATGAGGTCGGGGGCGACGTCCAGGACGGGGCGGTCGAAGAACTCCCTGGGGAGTGGCGTACGGTCCGTTGGCGCGATCATGGCGTCCGAGGGTAGTCCAGGCGGGTGGTGGCCAAGGGGTGGTCAAGGTTCCGTCTGCTTGCCAGGGTGTGGGGCGGAACCGGCCAGGTCCGGTTCGCGTTGGTAGGGATCAAGGGTCCATGCGTACGAGGGTCCACGGATAGAGGGAGAGACATGGGGTTCAAGAAGCTGCTCGCGAGTCTGGGGGCCGGCGGGGCTTCGGTGGAGACCGTGCTGACCGAGGTCAACGTCGTTCCGGGCGGCGTCGTCCAGGGTGAGGTGCGGATCCAGGGCGGGTCCGTGGACCAGGACATCGAGGGTCTTTCCGTGGGCCTGCAGGCCAAGGTCGAGGTGGAGAGCGGAGACGAGGAGTACAAGCAGAACATCGAGTTCACCAAGGTGCGGCTCGGTGGCGCCTTCGAGCTGCGGGCCGGGGCGGTGCACACGGTGCCGTTCGGGCTGGAGATTCCGTGGGAGACGCCCGTCACGATGATCGACGGGCAGGCGCTGCGCGGGATGCACATCGGTGTGACGACGGAGCTGGCGATCGCGCGGGCGGTCGACTCGGGTGATCTGGACCCGATCAACGTGCATCCGCTGCCGGCGCAGAAGGCGATCCTGGACGCGTTCATCCAGCTGGGCTTCCGCTTCAAGAACGCGGACATGGAGCGCGGGCACATCCGGGGCACTCGGCAGAAGCTGCCGTTCTACCAGGAGATCGAGTTCTTCCCGCCGTCGCAGTACCGGGGTCTGAACCAGGTCGAGTTGAGCTTCGTGGCGGATGAGCACGCCATGGACGTGGTGCTGGAGATGGACAAGAAGCCGGGGCTGTTCAGCGAGGGCAGTGACACCTTCCGTTCGTTCCAGGTCGGTCAGCACGACTTCCACGGGACCGACTGGGCGGCGTATGTCAACCAGTGGCTGTCCGAGGTCGGCAGCAAGCGCAACTGGTTCTAGGCTCGGGAACTGCTGATTCCGTCATCGATTCAGGAGGTACCGAGGTGACCGAGCTCAAGCGGCGGCCACTCCCCCACGATTTCCACCCGCCCGTGCCGTCGTTCACGGTCACGAGCGAGGACGTCCAGGAGGGCGCCACGCTCAGGGACGCCCAGGTGTACGCGGCCGGCAACACCTCGCCGCAGCTGCGGTGGGAGGGGTTCCCGGCCGAGACCAAGAGCTTCGCCGTGACCTGCTACGACCCGGACGCGCCCACGGGCAGCGGGTTCTGGCACTGGGTCGTGTTCGACATCCCGGCTTCGGTGACCGAGCTGCCGGCGGGCGCGGGCAGCGGCAAGTTCGAGGGACTGCCCGAGGGCGCGATCCAGGTGCGCAACGACTACGGGTCGAAGGACTTCGGGGGCGCGGCTCCGCCGCCCGGGGACGGGCCGCACCGATACGTGTTCACGGTGTACGCCGTGGACCAGGAGAAGCTCGGTCCGGACGCGGATGTGACCCCGGCCGTCATCGGCTTCAACCTGCGGTTCCACGCGATCGCGCGGGCGCAGTTGATCGGTGAGTACGAGGTGCCCGCCGAAGACTGACGTTCATGGAACGTTTGCCCGCCTCTGGTCTTGGAATTGATCAGGGGCGGGCAGTTTTTATTGCGTTGTCCATCTCGGCGTGCCCGGCCAGAGTTGATCCAAGCCCGCCAGGGGGTGGGCCGATTGCACGGGAGGTGGGCTGGATGCGGGACACGCTGGTTCTGAACGCGAGCTTCGAGCCGCTGTCGACGGTGACGTTGAATCGGGCCGTCGTTCTGGTGCTGCAGGACAAGGCCGTTGTCGAGCAGGCCCACCCCGAACTGCGCATGCGCGGAGCCGAGGTGGACATACCGGCGCCGCGGGTGATCCGGTTGTGCAGGTATGTGAGGGTGCCGTTCCGAAGACAAGCTCCCTGGTCGAGGCGGGGTGTGCTGGTCAGGGACCGGCACAGGTGCGCGTACTGCGGGCGCAGGGCGACGACGGTGGACCATGTGGTGCCGCGGGCGCAGGGTGGCCAGGACTCCTGGCTGAACACGGTGGCCTCGTGCGCGGAGGACAATCACCGTAAGGCGGACCGGACTCCGGAGCAGGCGGGTATGCCGTTGCTGAGGCAGCCGTTCGAGCCGACGCCGGCCGACGCGATGCTGTTGGCACTGGGGACCGAGGACTTCGAGGCGCTTCCGGATTGGCTGGCACTGGACGCCGCCTAGTACGGAATGAGAACCGGGGCCCATCTCGTGGCGGAGGTGGGCCCCGGTGTCGTAGGGGGAGAAGGTCAGTCGATCGACGGCTTCTCTCGGCGTTCCGTCGGGTTGTCGGAGCCGCCGCCTCCCGCGTTGCCGCCGCCGAAGGGCAGGTTGCCCATGGCGCCGGAGAGGCCCTTGAGGGCGTCGCCGATCTCGCTGGGGACGATCCAGAGCTTGTTGGCGTCGCCCTCGGCGATCTTGGGGAGCATCTGGAGGTACTGGTAGGAGAGGAGCTTCTGGTCCGCGTCGCCGGCGTGGATGGCCTCGAAGACCGTGCGGACCGCCTGGGCCTCGCCCTCCGCGCGCAGGGCCGCGGCCTTGGCCTCGCCTTCGGCGCGCAGGATCTGGGACTGCTTCTCGCCCTCTGCGGTGAGGATGGCGGCCTGGCGCGTACCTTCCGCGGTGAGGATCGCGGCGCGCTTGTCACGGTCGGCGCGCATCTGCTTCTCCATCGAGTCCTGGATGGAGGTGGGCGGTTCGATGGCCTTGAGTTCGACGCGGTTGACGCGGATGCCCCACTTGCCGGTGGCCTCGTCGAGGACGCCGCGCAGGGCCGCGTTGATCTCCTCGCGGGAAGTGAGGGTGCGCTCCAGGTCCATGCCACCGATGATGTTGCGGAGCGTGGTGACGGTGAGCTGCTCGATGGCCTGGATGTAGCTGGCGACCTCGTAGGTCGCGGCCCGCGCGTCGGTCACCTGGTAGTAGATGACCGTGTCGATGTTGACCACCAGGTTGTCCTGGGTGATCACCGGCTGCGGCGGGAACGGTACGACCTGTTCACGCAGGTCGATGCGGTTGCGGATGGTGTCGATGAACGGGACCACGATGTTGAGGCCCGCGTTCAGCGTCCGCGTGTAGCGGCCGAAGCGCTCCACGATGGCGGCGCTGGCCTGTGGGATGACTTGGATTGTCCTGATCAGGGCGATGAAGACCAACACCACCAGAATGACCAGGACGATGATGACCGGTCCCATCGTCGTTCCCCGTACCCTTCTCCGCCTCGGCGCTCTCGGAAGATCTTATGCTTGTTGAAGATCTTGCTGGTCGAGTCTGACAGAACGTCGTGCAACTCGTGGGCTGTTCGTATCAGTTGAGTCGTGCGAGGTCAGATGACGATCGCGGTCGCTCCCTCGATCTCCACGACATCCACTTCCTGCCCTACTTCGTAGGCGCGTTCAGTGTCGAGTGCGCGGGCCGACCAGACTTCTCCGGCCAGCTTGATCCGGCCACCTGAGCTGTCGACGCGCTCCAGGACGACGGCTTGTTTGCCCTTCAACGCGTCTATTCCCGTGGCGAGTCGGGGTCGCTGTGCCGCGTGGCGGACCGCGATGGGCCGGACGACGGCGATCAGGGCGACGGAGACGACGAGGAAGGTGAGGACCTGGACGACGGTGCCGAAGCCCAGTCCGGCGAAGACGGATGCGGCGACGGCGCCCACCGCGAGCATGCCGAACTCGGGCATGGCGGTCACGACGAGCGGGATTCCGAGCGCGGCCGCGCCGACGAGCCACCACACCCATGCGTCGATGTCGTTCACATGGTCATGGTATGACCGCAAGTCCCGCCACCGACAGGGCGCATAGGTCTCAGGTCAGCGGCAGGCCCCGGGCGGTCCAGCGGTCGCCGGACTGTTCGACGACGAGCGGGAGTCCGAAGCAGAGGGAGAGGTTGCGGGAGGTGAGTTCGAGTTCCAGCGGACCGGCGGTGAGGACCTTGCCCTGACGGATCATCAGGACGTGGGTGAAGCCGGGGGCGATCTCCTCGACGTGGTGGGTCACCATCAGCATTGAGGGGGCGATCGGGTCGCGGGCGAGCCGGCCGAGGCGGCGGACCAGGTCCTCGCGGCCGCCGAGGTCGAGACCGGCGGCGGGTTCGTCGAGGAGGAGCAGTTCGGGGTCGGTCATCAGGGCGCGGGCGATGAGGGTGCGCTTGCGCTCGCCCTCGGAGAGGGTGCCGAACTTCCGGTCGATGTACTCGGTCATGCCGAGGCGGTCGAGGAAGGCGCGGGCGCGCTGCTCGTCGATCTCGTCGTACTCCTCCTGCCAGGTGGCCGTCATGCCGTACGCGGCGGTGAGCACGGTCTCCAGGACGGTCTGGCGCTTGGGGAGCTTGTCGGCCATGGCGATGCCGGCCATGCCGATGCGGGGGCGCAGTTCGAAGACGTCGACCTTGCCGAGGGTCTCGCCGAGGATGGTGGCGGTGCCCTTGCTGGGGTACAGGTAGCTGGACGCGACGTTGAGGAGGGTGGTCTTGCCGGCGCCGTTGGGGCCGAGGATGACCCAGCGCTCGCCCTCCTTGACCGACCAGGAGACCTGGTCCACCAGAGCCCGGCCCTCCCGGACCACGGATACGTCCTGAAGCTCCAGAACATCGCTCATGAGCGCGTTGTCTCCCCTTGCAGTGTGACCGGTCTCGGGTCGGCGTCTCGGCTGTCGCGTGCGCTTTTCGGCGCAGCCCTCGAAGAAATCTACGCCACTGGTCGCCCGCTCCATTCCATCGGTCCGGTCCTTAGGGTGGGGGCATGCTCTCGGAACCGCGTTCAGGACGCCTTGCGGCTTGGGGAAACGCCCTTTTGGCCGGACTTGTCTCTCCCGACGATGCCGTGCTCACGATCGTCGGCGGCGATGCCGTGCACCGGGTGGAGGGGCTGCCCGGTGAGTCGGGGCCGGTCGGGCTCACGCTGGCGCTGGGGCGGCTGCGGGCGCTGGGGGTGACCGGGCTGCTGGTCGCGCTGCCGGCTCCCGGGCATCCGCTGGGGCTGAGCGGGCCGCCGGAGTTCAACGCGCGGGCGCTGGAGGCCGAGGAGGCCGTCGTCTGTCATGGCGCCGCGCTCGGGTTGGTCCCCGAGGTGTACGAGGCCGGGCCCGACGGTGATGTGCATGTGGAGGTCGTCTGGCACTGTCTGCCGGTGCGGGAGGCGCCGCCGGCCGATGTGCCGTCGCTCGGCGAGGCGGAGCGTGAGCTGGCGGAGGCGCTGCGTGACGCGACCGAGGTACTGGCGCGGCTCGATGTGGCGGGCTCGGGGCCGGTGGCCGAGGCGGCGATCGACGCGTACCGGGCGCGGGCCGAGCGGGGGCGGGAGGTGCTGGCGCCGGGGTATCCGCCGCGGGCGGTACGGGTGTTGGAGCTGGCGCAGCGGGTGGGCTTGCTGGTGTCCCTCGCCGAGGAGAGCGGGCACGGGGGTGCGGTGAGCGCCGGGGAGATGGGGGCGCGGGCCGCCGCGTTGCGGCCGGTGGAGCGGACGGCTCGGCGGGCGCAGGTGGCCGCGTACAACTCCGTCGTGGAGGAGCGGGAGCGGGGGGTGCGGTGAGGGGCGGCCGGGTGGTGACGGGGTGGTCCTGGGCGTGTCCGGGGGCTCTGCCCGCGGGGCCCCCGGATCGGCCCCGCGGGCCTCGTCCTCGCACGCCGGGCGGGCTCAAATACGTTCGACCCGCGCCAAAAGGCCCCGCCGGTCGTCGTTGACTCGCGGGGCCCTCTGGCTGTGCCGGTCTCAGCTGTTGGCCGCCTTGTTGCCGAAGGCGGGGTTCAGGAGGCCGATGACGTCGACGGAGTTGCCGACGACGTTGACGGGGACGTGGACCGGGACCTGGACGAGGTTGCCCGAGCCGACGCCCGGCGACTTCACGGCCGCGCCGTCGGCGTCCGAGCTGGCGACGGCGGCGCCGGCAGCCGCACCCGTGGCGATACCGGCGACGGTGAGGGCCACGGCAGCCTTCTTGGCGATGTTCATGAGAAGCGTTCCTCCTGCGATTGCGAATCCGCGACCCGGCCGCGGGTCGTGCGCTGATCAACGTGGCAGGAAACGGGAACGGCACGGGTCGCCGGCCTCAACTCCCCGTTCGGTCCAGTCGGCCGAAAAGCTGACCGGCCTCCCGGGCGAGCCCGGGAGGCCGGAGGTCACTGACCGCCGAGGGGTGGACGTCAGTGGTTGATGCCCAGGTTGCCGAAGGCGGGGTTCAGCACACCGATGACGTTCACGCTGTTGCCGACCGCGTTCACCGGGACGTGCACCGGGGCCTGAACGAGGTTGCCCGAGACCACGCCGGGCGAGCCCACGGCCTGGCCGTCGGCGTGCGAGCCGCTGGTGGCGGAGGCCATTCCGGCTCCCGCGGCGATCAGACCGCCGGCCACCATCGTCACGGCCGCTGCCTTCTTCAGGTTCTTCACTTCTGAGCCCTCCTAGCGATTGCCGCGGCAGTCGCCGCAGCACGCACTGGAGAACGGCGTGGCTCCATGGAAGTTGCGCCATCCGGGGGACATTCCCACGACGGTATGAATCTCAGCCCGGAACGGGACCCTCCGAATTGCCGGGGGCGGACCGGCGCGAACGGCGCGTTTCAGCCGGTCACGCCGTGTCGTACGGCCCAGAGCGCCGCCTGGGTGCGGTCCGCGAGGTCGAGTTTCATCAGGATGTTCGAGACGTGGGTCTTGACGGTCTTCTCGGACAGGACGAGGGCTCGGGCGATCTCGCGGTTGGAGCGGCCGTCCGCTATCAGACCCAGCACCTCGCGCTCCCGCTCGGTGAGCGAACCGGCTCTGCCCTGGCCCGAGTTGGCCTCCTCCTGCGACAACAGGGCACCGGCGATCTCGGGTTGCAGCAGGATGTGTCCGGCGTGCACCGAGCGGATGGCCCCGGCGAGCGCGTCGGGGTCCACGTCCTTGTAGACGTAGCCGGCGGCGCCGGCGCGCAGGGCCGGGACGACCGTGCGCTGCTCGGTGAAGCTGGTGACGATCAGCACGCGCGCGGGGTTGGCGAGTTCGCGGAGCTTGCGCAGGGCGTCGACGCCGTCCATGCCCGGCATCTTGACGTCCATGAGGACGACGTCGGGCCTCAACTCCTCGGCGCGGGCGACTCCTTCGGCGCCGTCGGCGGCCTCGCCCACGACCTCGATGTCGTCCTGCACCTCCAGGAAGGTGCGCAGGCCGCGGCGGACCACCTGGTGGTCGTCGACGAGCAGCACCTTGATTGCGTCAGCCACCGGGGACCTCCATCTCGATCGTGGTGCCCTTTCCGGGCGCCGATTCCACGGTCAGCAGGCCGCCGACCCCGCTCGCGCGGTCGCGCATGGAGACCAGGCCGAGGTGGCGTCCGGCGCGCCGTATCGACTGCGGGTCGAAGCCGTTGCCGTCGTCCGTCACCCGCAGGAGCGCTCCGGTGCCGCGCCGGTCCAGGGTCACGTCCACGTGCTCGGCCCCGGAGTGCCGCAGGGCGTTGTGCAGGGCCTCCTGGGCGACCCGCAGGACGGCCTCCTCCTGGGCGGCGGGCAGGGCGCGCACGGCGCGGCTGTCGAAGGACACGCGCGCGCTGTGGGCGCGGTCGAGGACCTGGATCTGGGTGCGCAGGGTGTTGACCAGGCCGTCCTCGTCGAGGGCCGCGGGGCGCAACTCGACGACGGCGGCGCGCAGTTCGTCGGCGGCCTCGGCGGCGAGCACGGCCACCTGCTGGAGTTCGCCCTTGGCGCGGGACGGGTCGCGGTCGACGAGGGTGGCGGCGGCCTGGGCGGTCAGGCGCAGCGAGAACAGCTTCTGGCTGACCGCGTCGTGCAGCTCGTGCGCGAGACGGGAGCGCTCCTCGGCGATGGTCAGCTCGCGGCTGCGCTCGTACAGGCGGGCGTTGGTGAGGGCGATCGCCGCGTGCTGGGCGAGGATGGAGAGCAGTTCCTCGTCCTCCTGGGTGAAGCCGCAGCCTCCTTGCGGTCTCTCGCAGTTCTTGTTGGCCAGGAACAGCGCGCCGATGACCTCGTCGCCGTCCCTGATCGGCAGGCCCAGGAAGTCGGACATGTCGGGGTGGGCGGACGGCCAGCCCTCGAAGCGGGGGTCCTTGCGCACATCGGCGAGGCGCTCGACCTTGGCCTCCTGGAGCATCGCGGCGAGGATGCCGTGCTGGCGCGGGAGCGGGCCGATCGCCGCCCACTGCTCGGCGCTGACGCCGTCGACCACGAACTGGGCGAAGCCGCCGTGGTCGTCGGGGACGCCGAGCGCGGCGTACTGCGCGTCGAGCAGCTCGCGGGCCGAGGCGACGATCGTCTTGAGGACGTCGCGCACCTCGAGATGCCTGCTCATGGCCAGCAGCGCGTCACTGACGGCTGCGAGGCCGGACCGGGGGCCTGTACTCATGACCTCACGGTACCGGCGGGGTGTGACAGCGCGGATCGGACCGGTGACGGCACGGCCTGGGCCGGTGGGCCTAGGGCCCCCGGCGTAGGTCCGTCGCCCCGGACCGGCGGCTTAGGGCGAAGGGACCCGGTGTTCTGCGGCCCGCGTCCGAGGCGGGGCGGGCGGGCCGGTTCCTACGTTGAGGGCAGGCCACCGAAAGGCGGTGGCGAGAAGGAGACGGGGCGTCATGCCGGTAGCGATCATCACGGGGGCCTCGAAGGGACTGGGGCGGGCGCTGGCCGCGGCGCTGGCCGCGCGGGGCTGGGATCTGGTGCTCGACGCCAGAGGCGCGGAGGTCCTCGCTCGGACGGCGGCGGAGATCGAGAAGCACGGCACGCGCGTGACGGCCCTGCCCGGGGATGTCACGGACGCCGGTCACCGGGCCGGGCTGGTGGCGGCGGCCGGGACGCTGGGCGGTGTCGACCTGCTGGTGAACAACGCGAGCGCGCTGGGCGCCGAGCCGCTCGTACGGCTGGAGGGGCTGCCCCTGACGGGGCTGCGGCGGGCGCTGGAGGTGAACGTGGTGGCCGCGCTGGGCCTCGTCCAGGAGGCGCTGCCGCTGCTGCGCGCCTCCCGGGCGGGCACGGTGATCACCGTGAGCTCGGACGCGGCTGCCGAGGCCTACGAGACCTGGGGCGGGTACGGGGCGTCCAAGGCGGCCCTGGACCATCTGGCGGCCGTGCTCGGCGAGGAGGAGCCCGGGCTGCGGGTCTGGGCGGTGGATCCCGGGGACATGGCGACGGACCTGTACGCGGCCGCCGTACCGGACGACGACGATCCGCGTCCGGCGCCCGCCGATGTGGTGCCGGCGTTCCTCCGGCTGCTGGAGGAGCGGCCGGCGAGCGGGCGCTATGCGGCTCCGTCGCTCTTGGAGGCGGTGCGATGACGCCGGCGACGGGGGTCACCTCGCGCCAGCGCGTCGGAGCGTGGGGAAGGGTGCCCGAGGAACTGTCGGCGCGGGTCCCGGTCGAGCAGCGTGGGCCCGGACTCGACCGGGACGCCGTACGGCTGCTCGTGTCGCGGGGGACGGAGGTGTCGCATCACGCGTTCGTGGAGCTGCCGCGGCTGCTGCGCGCCGGGGATCTGCTGGTCGTCAACACGTCGATGACGTTGGCCGCCGCCGTGGACGGGCGGGTCGGGCACGCGCGCGTGGTGGTGCACTTCTCCACGCGCGGGGACGACGGCCGGTGGGCGGTGGAGCTGCGGGAGCCGGACGGGCAGGGGACGACACGCGCGCGTGCGGGCGGACCCGCCGGTGTCGAGGTGCGGCTGCCGGGTGGTGTGCGGCTGGTCCTGGAGGAGCCGCTGAGCGCGGGCGGGGAGCGGCTGTGGTGGGCGCGGGTCACCGGGGCGGAGGTCCTGGGGATGCTCCGGGAGCACGGGCGGCCGATTCGCTACTCCTATACGGAGCGGGACCAGCCGCTGTCCGTCCACCAGACGGTGTTCGCGCTGCCGTCCCCGGACGGGGCGGGCAGCGCGGAGATGCCGAGCGCGGCGCGGCCCTTCACCGCGCGGCTGGTGGCGGAGCTGGTGAGCCGGGGCGTGGGGTTCGCGCCGGTCACGCTGCACACGGGGGTGGCTTCGACGGAGGCGCACGAGCCGCCGTATCCGGAGCGGTTCTCGGTGCCGGAGGCGTCGGCGCGGCTGATCAACGCCGTGAAGGCGGGTGACGGGCGGGTCGTGGCCGTCGGGACGACCGCCGTGCGGGCGGTGGAGTCGGCCGCGGGCGCCGACGGTGTCGTACGCGCGCGTGAGGGGTGGACGGGCCTCGTGGTGACCCCTCGGCGCGGGGTGCGGGTGGTGGACGGGCTGCTGACCGGGCTGCACGAGCCGGAGGCCTCGCATCTGCTGATGCTGGAGGCCGTGGCGGGGCGTGCGGCGGTCGACCGTGCCTACGAGGCGGCGCTGCGCGGGCTCTATCTGTGGCACGAGTTCGGGGACGTCCATCTCCTCCTTCCGGCGGAGACTCCTCACGCAGAGCATTGCGTCAGCAACTGCTGGTGAGACTGCCACACCGTCAATGTGAGCCCGCGCATAGGGCGCAGGTCACGTACGAAGGCGGGTAGGAGATAAAGATTCCCATGATGAGCGGGGCAGACAGTCCAGTCTGCCCCGTTTTGCCCTTCCCCGATCCACTATCCGGCATAGTACGTCACACCTTTGCCTGGGCATTTTGCGGCCGCTAAGAATGGCTCTCGTCGCTCAGCGCCGCGGATTCCCGTCCGCGGCGTTCGTGCGGGAAGGCCCGAGTCCCCCGCCGGACAGAGAGCGACCTCCGCGCTATTCGAAGAGGTCCGTCTGCCATGCCCACGTACACCAACGCTCGCCGTCTCAGTCGCTCGCTGACCCGCCACCACAAGATCGGGATAGCGGGTGTCGCCACCCTCGGCGCCGCCGCCCTCGCGTTCTCCGCGGTCCCCAGCAACGCCGAGACGACCACGAGCGAGGCGGGCTCCCCGGCGCAGGTGGTCTACAGCAACGAGCAGATCAAGGACGTCCGGGCCAGCGTCACCGACCGGCTCGCCGCCGTCAGCCTCAAGTCGGAGGCGGCCCAGGCGAAGGTGCAGGCCAAGGCCGCGGCCGAGGCGAGGGCCAAGGCTGCCGCCGAGGCCGCCGCCAAGCGGAAGGCCGCCGCCGCGGCCAAGAAGAGGGCCGAGGCCGCGCGCAAGGCCAAGGAGGCCGCGAGCCGGTCCGCGAAGCGCGCCGTGCTCCGGAGGGCCGCCACGAAGGCCTACGCCAACAACCTCGACGGCTGGATCAAGCACTCCCTCGACATCATGAAGAGCAAGGGCATCCCGGGCTCCTACAACGGGCTGTACCGCAACATCATTCGCGAGTCCTCGGGCAACCCGAACGCGATCAACGGCTGGGACATCAACGCCGTCAACGGTGTCCCGTCGAAGGGGCTGCTGCAGGTCATCCAGCCCACCTTCGCGGCGTACCACGTCGCCGGAACGTCCTGGAACATCTACGACCCGATCGCCAACATCACCGCCGCCGCCAACTACGCGGCCCACCGGTACGGCTCGATCGACAACGTCAACAGCGCGTACTGAGGTCGGCGCGGACCTCTGCACGCGAAACGAAGAGCGGCGTCCCTGGTGGGGCGCCGCTCTTCGTCGGGTTGCGGGCCCCCTACTTGCGCATGACCTCCGGCTCGTGGCGGCGCAGGAAGCGTGCCACGAAGAAGGCGCAGACCACACCGAGGACGAGCAGGGCGATCATGTCGAGGCTCCAGGCGCCGACGGTGTGCTGCCACAGCGGGTCGTTGGGCTTGCCCTTGCCGGGCGGGCTGATCCGGTTGAAGTCCAGCGTGGCGCCGGCCGCGGCGACCGCCCAGCGCGAGGGCATCAGGTACGAGAACTGGTTCACGCCGATCGCGCCGTTGAGGGCGAAGAGGCAGCCGGTGAAGACGACCTGGACGATCGCGAACATCACCAGCAGCGGCATGGTCTTCTCGGAGGTCTTCACCAGCGCGGAGATGATCAGACCGAACATCATCGAGGTGAAGCCCAGGGCCATGATCGGCAGGCAGAGCTCGAGGAGGGGCAGGTTGGTGAAGATCAGGCCCTCCTTCGGGATCGTCCGGCTGGCGAAGCCGATGAGGCCGACCATCAGGCCCTGCAGCACCGTGATGAAGCCGAGCACGAAGACCTTGGACATCAGGTACGCCGAGCGGGAGAGGCCGGTGGCGCGCTCCCGCTCGTAGATGACCCGTTCCTTGATCAGCTCACGGACGGAGTTCGCGGCTCCGGCGAAGCAGGCGCCGACCGCGAGGATCAGCAGGACCGTGGTGGCCGTGCCGTTCGGGACGGGCTGCTGGGTCGTCGGGTTGATCTCCGTGTTGACCAGCAGGTCCTTGCCCGAGTCGATGAGCAGGCTCACCGAGCCGAGGACCAGCGGCAGGATCACGGTCAGGGCGAGGAAGCCCTTGTCGGAGGCGATCACGGAGATGTAGCGCCGCACCAGTGTGCCGAACTGCCCCATCCAGCCCTGCGGCTTCGGCGGCTTCATCGCCTGCATCGGAGGCATCTGTACGCTCTGCGGCGCTACGGCGTCGATGTCCGCGGCGTACATCTGGTAGTGCTGCGAGCCCTTCCAGCGTCCGGCCCAGTCGTAGTCGCGGTAGTTCTCGAAGGCGGAGAAGACATCGGCCCAGGTTTCGTAGCCGAAGAAGTTCAGCGCCTCCTCGGGCGGGCCGAAGTAGGCGACCGCACCCCCCGGAGCCATCACCAGGAGCTTGTCGCACAGGGCGAGTTCGGCGACTGAGTGGGTGACGACCAGGACCGTACGGCCGTCGTCGGCCAGACCGCGCAGCAGCTGCATGACATCGCGGTCCATGCCCGGGTCGAGGCCCGAGGTCGGCTCGTCCAGGAAGATCAGGGACGGCTTGGTGAGCAGCTCCAGGGCCACCGAGACGCGCTTGCGCTGGCCGCCGGAGAGGGAGGTGACCTTCTTCTCCTTGTGCACGTCGAGCTTCAGCTCGCGCAGCACCTCGTCTATGCGGGACTCGCGCTCGGCGCCGGTGGTGTCGGCCGGGAAGCGCAGCTTGGCCGCGTACTTGAGGGCCTTCTTGACGGTCAGTTCCTTGTGCAGGATGTCGTCCTGCGGGACCAGACCGATGCGCTGGCGCAGCTCGGCGAACTGCTTGTACAGGTTGCGGTTGTCGTAGAGGACGTCGCCCTGGTTGGCGGGGCGGTAGCCGGTGAGCGCCTTGAGCAGGGTCGACTTGCCGGAGCCGGAGGGCCCGATGACCGCGATGAGCGACTTCTCGGGGACGCCGAAGGAGACGTCCTTGAGGATCTGCTTGCCGCCGTCGACCGTGACGGTCAGATGGCGGGCCGAGAAGGACACCTCACCGGTGTCGACGAACTCCTCGAGATGGTCGCCGACGATCCGGAACGTGGAGTGGCCGACGCCGACGATGTCGGTCGGGCCGAGCAGCGCCGAGCCGCCCTTCGCGATCGGCTGGCCGTTGACGTACGTGCCGTTGTGCGAGCCCAGGTCGCGGATCTCCATCCGGCCGTCGGGCGTCGAGTGGAACTCGGCGTGGTGCCGGGATACCTGCAGGTCGGAGACGACCAGCTCGTTCTCCAGGGCACGGCCGATGCGCATCACACGGCCGATGGAGAACTGGTGGAACGTGGTCGGGCTGCGGTCGCCGTAGACCGGCGGCGCCCCCGCGCCGGCGCCGGGGCCCGGCTGCTGCGGGATCGCCGCGGCGGCTTGCTGCGGCTGCTGCCAGCCGGCCTGCGGGGCCTGCTGCTGCGGCGGGGCCTGCTGCGCCCAGCCGGGGCCCGCGCCCTGGGCGGCGTACGGCTGCTGCTGCGGCTGGGCCTGCGGAGTCGCCACGGCGGCGGCCGTGCCGGAGACGGTCACCCGCGGGCCGTCGGTCGCGTTGCCGAGGTGGAACGCCGAGCCGGGACCGATCTCC
>Ga0182008_10001653_pt1 | contig 14725 bp, 12 predicted proteins | sample Sormic07211129_1_FD_120482 | JGI IMG/M metagenome (GOLD analysis project Ga0182008, IMG submission 120482) | Rhizosphere microbial communities from Sorghum bicolor, Mead, Nebraska, USA - 072115-129_1 metaG | ecosystem: Host-associated > Plants > Roots > Rhizosphere | place: USA: Nebraska...
CACCGTCACCGAGACGGCCGACACCAGCGCGCCGAGCTGCTTGTCCGACAGGCCCCAGGCCTCCTTCAGGTGCGGGAACAGCGACACGATCACCTGGCGGTCGATGTAGTCGACCATCATCAGCCCGATGGTCATGGCAAAGGCGAACCAGGCCTGGCGCGGACCGATCAGGTAGCCGTCGGCCGCGCCCGGCTTCGCGTCGTGGGAATGCAGATCCATGGTCTTCCCCTCAGGGCACCAGCACGGTCGCGCCGGTGGTTGCGCGCGATTCGAGCGCGCGGTGCGCGTCGGCGGCATCGGCCAGTGCGAAGCTCTGCTTGGGTTCGCTGACGATGCGGCCCGCCAGCACATGGCCGAACAGCTCCTCGGCCATCGCCAGCATGTGGGTGCGCGGCGTGATGTAGTGCATCATCGCCGGGCGCGTGACCCAGATCGAGCCCTTCACCGCCAGCGTCTGCGAGTCGATCACCACCGGCCCCGAGGTGGTGCCGTTGCTGATCAGCGAACCGCGCGGCTGCAGGCTGTCGAGCGAGGCTTCCAGCGTGTCCTTGCCCACCGAGTCGTACACCACCGGCACGCCCTTGCCGTCGGTGATCTCGCGCACCCGCTTCGCGATGTTCTCGCGCGAGGTCACGATGGTGTGGGCGCAGCCGTTGGCCTTCGCGATGGCGGCCTTCTCGTCGGTGCTGACGGTGCCGATCATCGTCACGCCCATCGCGCGCGCCCACTGGCAGGCGATCAGGCCGACGCCGCCGGCGGCCGCGTGATAGAGGATTGTTTCGCCGCCCTTCAGCGGGAAGACCTGGCGGAACAGATACTGCGCCGTCATGCCCTTCATCATCAAGGTCGAGGCCGTGCGGTCGGACACGCCTTCAGGCAGCGGGATCAGCAGCTCGGCCGGCATCACGCGCGCTTCCGAGTACGCGCCCTGGGGGCCGATCAGGTAGCCCACGCGGTCGCCCACGCGGATGTCGGTCACGCCGGGGCCCACGGCCTCGACCACGCCCACGGCGTCGGAGCCGAGCCCGTTGGGCAGCGGCAGCGGATAGCGGCCGGTGCGGAAGTAGATGTCGATGAAGTTGACTGCGATGTAGGTGTGGCGCACGCGCGCCTGGCCCGGACCGGGTTCGCCGACATCGACGTTCTCCAGCCTGAGGACTTCCGGTCCGCCGGTTTCATGAAAGCGAATGGCCTTGGCCATGATGTGTCTCCTTGGTATCTGATTTCAGCGGTGCGAAAGCTCGGCGATGAACAGCTCGGCGCGGGGCCAGTCGCCGTAGCCCGAGGCGGGGTTCAGGTGGCCGACCTCGCCGAGGTCGACCAGGCGGCTGCCCCAGTCGCGGGCCAGTTCCGCCACCCGGCCGTAGTCGGCCAGCGGATCGTTGCGGCTCGCCGCCACGATGCTCGGGAAGGGCAGCGTCCGGCGCGGCACCGGCAGCCAGCCGCTGGCGCGCAATTCATCGACCGTGGGGTAGCCCTCGGGCATCGGCCGATCGAAGTCCGGCGGCGCGGCCAGCAGCGCGCCATGGACGGCCCGCTTGGTCTGGCGCGCCCAGTGCGCGACCATCACGCAGCCGCCGCTGTGCGCCACCAGGATCAAGGGGCCCTCGACGGCCTGCGCCTCGCGCTCGATCGCGGCCACCCGCGTCGCGCAGTCGAGGTCGGCCCGGCCCATCGGCGGCACGCAGCGCACCGGACCGCCCCGCGCCGCCAGGCGCGCGGCCAGCAGCGTCTGCCAGTGGGCGCCGACGTGGTCGCGCAAGCCGGGGACGATGAGCACGGTGGTCATGGGGGATGCTCCGCTCACCTTCAGGCCACGCGGCGCAGGTAGCCCTGCTGGCGCCCCTTCGGGTTGGGCGCGAAGCCGTTGGCGGCCAGCGTCTCCTCGACGGTGTCGTAGAACACGCCGATCTTCAGGATCTCGCGAGCTTCCTTGCCGTTGGCGACTTCGCGGCCGAACTCGCGCGCCATGCGCACCAGCTGCTCGATCTGCTGCACCGAGGTCATCTTCTCGGTGCGCGACTGGTTCCAGAGGTTGTCCTCGATGCCGCAGCGCACATGCAGGCCCAGCGCCATGCCGATCATGTTGATCGGCAGCACGTTGCGCATGCTGCTTTCCACGGTCAGCATCGAGCCGTCCGGAATCGCACGCAGGAAGTTCGTCAGGTTGTAGGGGTTGGGCGCATCCATGCCGCCGCTGATCGCCACCCAGTTCATCACCAGCGGGCCCTTGTAGACGCCGCGGCGGATCAGCCGCTCCACCGTTTCGTAGCTGTTGATGTTGTAGAACTGGAAGGCGCTCTGGATGCCGGCGGCGCTCAGGCGGCGCACATGCTCCTCGATGAAGCCGGGGCCCGAGGGCACGATCATCTCGCGGTAGGCGGCGTTGGTCTGGGCCTCGGCCAGCGAGGTGCCGGCGATGTCTTCCGCCTCCATGTGCTCCAGCACGTTCATCTGCGTCGTGTTGACGGTGACCGTGACCTGGTCAGGCTTCGGGTCGAGCTCGGCCAGCATGTGGCGCGTGTCGTCGTGCAGCCACTTGGCGTTGGCGCCGTCGCTCTCGGGAGCGAAGGAGATCGAGCCGCCGACCTGGATCACCATGTCGGGCACTGCCTTGCGCACGCCGGCAATCAGCTCGTTGAACATCGACAGGCGCTTGGAGCCCTTGCCGTCCAGCTCGCGCACATGCAGGTGCAGCACGCTGGCGCCGGCGTTGTAGCAGTCGACCGCCTTCTGGATCTGCTGTTCCATGGTCACAGGGATGTCCTGCGGGAAGTCGGAGGGGATCCACTCGGGACCGTAGGGCGCCACGGTGATCACCAGCTTGTCCTGGTTCTCCGGGAAGAGGGAGCCGTCGAGGAAGTTCATGGTTGGTCTTTCAGTTGCGTGTTGGATGAGGGGTTCAGTAGGTGGCTGTGCCGATGATTCCGGCGCGTTCCATCTTTCGGTGGCAGGGCGGGTAGTCCATGACCGCGTAGTGCTGGGTGCTGCGGTTGTCCCAGAAGGCGACGCTGTTCTTCTTCCAGCGCCAGCGCACCTGGAACTCGGGGATCGCGGCCTGGCTGACCAGGTAGTTCAGCAGCTGGCCGGCGGCCGGCGCGTAGTCCTGGCCGAAGCGCACGTTCGCCGGCGTGTGGAAGTTGGTGAAGTGCGTGGTGAAGGCGTTGACGAAGAGGATCTTCTCGCCCGTTTCCGGATGGGTGCGCACCACCGGGTGCTCCGCATCGGGGAACTGCGCGTGCAGCGCGAGGCGCTTCTCGATCGGCATCGCCGCGCCGAAGCTGGCCTCGATGCTGTGGCGGGCGCGCAGGCCCTCGATCTTGCGCTGAATGTCTTCCGGCAGACGGGCGTAGGCCTCGACCATGTTCACCCAGATGGTGTCGCCGCCGACTTCCGGCGTTTCGACGCAGCGCAGCACGCATCCGAAGGGCGGCTTCTCGCGCCAGGTGGCGTCGGTGTGGAAGGCGTTCTCGTAGCGGTCGTTGGGCGTGTCGGGCGACTTGTAGATCCGGACCAGGCCGGGGTGCTCGGGGTCGCTGCCGGCCACGGGATGGTCTTCGAGTTCGCCGAAGTGGCGGGCGAAGGCCACGTGCTCGGCGCGCGAGAAGTCCTGGTCGCGCAGGAACAGCACCTTGTGCTTGAGCAGCAGCGCGCGGATCTCGGCCACCGTGTCGGCGTCGCGCGAGGCGGCGCCGAGGTCCACGTTGCGCAGCTCGGCGCCGATGGTGCAGGTCAGCGGTTCGACCTGGATGGATGTCTTCAGTGCCGCGCTGGACACTACGGCGGGTGCGCCTTTCAGGGGCGCGGCTTCGGTTGTTGAGGGCATGTCTTGTCTCCGTCTGGTGGGAGGCCGCTTGAGCGCGAATTCCCAAGCCCGAAGAATAGGATTCGGCGCCCTTTCCGAGCCCCTCCTTGCAGGAGGGGGGAGGCCCCTTCCGCTAGGGCGCCGGCTGGAGCAGCCCGAGGATGCGGGCGCGGACGACGACTTCCTTGCGCGTGCCGGCGTCCAGCTTGGCCAGCAGGTTCTTGACGTGCCACTTGACCGTGGTTTCGCCCACCTGCATGGCGCGCCCGATCTCCTTGTTGGACAGGCTGCGCGCCAGCAGCTCCATCACCTCGCGCTCCTTGGGCGTCAGCACCATGCCGCGCACCGCCGGAGGCCGGGGCGTTTCGGCGGCCGGCACCGGACGCGTCGGCGCGGCCACGGCCGGCGCCACCGGCGCATGCTCGTCGCCTTCGCCGGCGACCTGCCTGGCCCATGCGCCCAGGTCCGGATGGGCGTCCTCGAAAATGCGCACGAGGCCGTAACTTTGAGCCAGGTCGATCGCCTCGCGCAGCATCGGGGCGGCGCGTTTCTCGCCGCAACGGTCGAGTGCGAAGGCGCGCAGGCCGAGGATCTCGATCTCCAGCCGGCCTTGCCGCACCACCTGCACGAGTTCGCTGGCCTGGGTCAGCGGCGCCAGGGCGCCGCGCCAGTCCTGGGCCGCGATCGCCGCGTAGCCGTGGGCCAGATCGCGCATCGCGTCCACGCTGCGCCGCCAGAGCCGCCCCTGCGGCAGGGCCGGGTCCGCCAGCAGGGCGTCGATGCGCTGGCACAGTTCCCGGCAGCGCTGCGCCCGAAAGCGTCGGGCATGCAGGCGCACCAGCTCCACCAGGCTGGCGATGCGAAGCCGCGGCAGCGCGCGTGCCGAGCCCGCCGCGTCGAGCGCGCCGAGCAGTTCCACCGCCCGGTGCTCGGCGCCCTCGGCCACCGCCATGCGGGCCATCGTCCGGTAGGCCAGCAACAGCGCTTCAGGCAGCCCGCTGCGCTCCAGCACGTCGAGCCGGTCGGCCAGCAGCGCGGCGGCATCGACGGGGCGGCCGCGCTCCCACAGCGCGGCCGCAAGCAGGGCGGCGAGCATGCACACGAAGCTGTTGCGCCGCCCCAGGTCGGCCTCGGCGCTGGCCACGGCCGGATGCAGCAGGCTCTCGACCAGCCGGACCTGGCCTTCCCAGACATAGGAGAGGGCGATGATGAGCTCGCCCCAGCGCCCGATGAAGCCCTGCCCGCGGCCGAAATCCCCGCGCGGCGACTGCTGCTGGCGCAGCCGCGCCAGCGCCGGGTCGCCCTCGAGCAGCGTCCGGTAGGCGGTGCGGTTGGCGTGCACCTGCAGCAGCAGCGGATCGCGCAGAGGCGGCGCCTCGGCCCAGGGGTCGTGCAGCGCCGCGAAGCGGTCCGGGTCGTCCGCGAACACCGCCCCGCCGCTCAGGATCAACGCGCATTCGCAGCGCAGGGGGGCATCGGGCGCGTGCTGCGGCTGCGCCAGGATCCGGTCGACCAGCCGGCCGGCGTCTTCATGGCGTTCGCTGGTGGCGAGCGTCCAGGCGGCGGCCAGCAGCAGCCGCGGCCGGCGGTCCAGTTCGTCGGGCGGCAGTTGCGCCAGCCATTCGAGCACCACGCCCTGCCGGCCGTGGGTCATGATCGATTCGTAGAGGCTGCGCTCGGCCAGCTCGTAGGCCCGCTCACGCTGGCCGGCGATCAGCGCGTGGCGGGCCGCGTCCTCGAGCATGCCGCGCTCGGCCAGCCACCCGGACGCCCGGGCATGGGCTCCGGCCTGCACCTCCGGGGGGAGCGCGCCGAAGCCCTCGCGCAGCACATCGCGCGCCAGCGCGTGCATGCGCAGCCAGTCGCCCTGCTCCGCCGCCACGAACACCGGCGTGTCGCGGCTCAGTCGCGCCAGCCGCTCCGTCGCATCGTCCATGCCGGCGACCTGCCGGCACAGCTCCGGGTGCAGATGGTCGAGGATCGCGATGCGGGTGAGGAACTCGCGGTCGCGCGCATCGAGATTGGCCAGCAGCATCGCCAGGAACTGCTCGCGCAGCTGCCCGCCAAGGGCGCTCATCCCCGCCACGTCGGCCCGCGCGTCGGTGCCGCGCGCCAGCACGGTGAGCGAGAGCTGCAGTCCCAGCGGCCAGCCCTCCGTGAGGGCGTGCAGCCGGGCGGCGGTGTCGTTGTCGACGCTGGCACCGAAGCGGCCGTGGATCAGTTCCAGCGTCTCTTCGAGCCTGAAGCGCAGCATCGCCGGCCCGACCACCACGCACTGCCCATAGGCGATCAGGTCGTCGATGTCCAGGTTGCAGTCGGGCCGGCTGGCGATCACGGTGCGCAGGTTGGGTGGCGCATTGCGCAGCAGGTAGGCCAGCGCCTCGCGCGACGCCGCCGGCAGGCGCTCCGCCTCGTCCACCACCAGCACCACGTCGAGCGCCGTCTGCGCCAGTTCCGCCAGCCAGATGGTGATGCCCTCGAGGCCGCTCGGCGCTGCCGCGTCGAGCAGCACGTGGCCGAAAGTGGAGCGCCCCGCCGCCCGCCGCACCGCCAGCGCCAGCGCCTGCGCCAGGCGCTGCGGCGTGTCGCGCGCCTGCGCCGAGACCCAGGCCACCACCAGGCCGTGCGCGAGATGCTCGAGCCGCCATTGGGCCAGCAGCGAGGTCTTGCCGAAGCCCGCCGGCGCCTGCAGCAGGATGGCCGGGACATCGCGGAACGCCGGGTCGGCCGCCAGCAGCCGCGGCCGCGCCACCAGATGGCGCGGCACTCTCGGCGGCGAGACCCGCAGCAGCAGGTCGTCGCTGCCGCCGTCGGGACGGGTGGTGTCGGGAATCAATTGGGCCCTCGCTGCGTGGAGGGCGCCGGCGGAACCGCGCCCGCGCCTACTGTACGTCGACCTTTCTCCAGCCCGCATCGGGGTCGAACCGGGTCATCGCCCGTGCGGCGGCGTCGGTGCCGGCGCCCAGGTTCTTCTCGTAGAGCACCCCGTCGTGGTTGACCATGAAGCTCATCACGCCGGTCTCGCCGTACTTGACAGGCCAGGCGACCAGCGCGAAGCCGCCGCGCATGCGATTGCCGATGACGTAGTCGTAGGCGCCGCCGGGTGCGTTCGGACCCTGCGCCTTGAGGATCTTGAAGTGGTAGCCGTGGTAGCCCTCGCCGGCCCGGGCCGGGGCGTAGAGCGGGCCCAGCGGACTCTCCGCCTCGCCGGGGCCGGTGTGCCAGTACAGGCCGTCGTGCTTGCCCGGCGTGCTGGCGAACTTCTGGGCGAATTCGAGCACGCCGTTGCCGTCGCGGTCGACCTGCGCGTACTCCCGCTGGGCATCGAAGTAGGCCAGCGCGGCCCGCATGGCGGCCAGCTCGTTGCGGCCGATGCGGCGCGTCTGCATCTGGTCGGCGCCGGCGCGCGGGTCGAAGTGCCAGCCGCCCGCGCCCTTGACGATCGGGATCGGCAAGGTCCAGCCACTGTCGCCCGCCCCCAGCAACGCCCGGTCGGGCCCGTCGGGCACCACCTTGTGCTGCTTGGCGTAGGCGCCCAGGAAATCGTAGATGTCCTCGCGATCGACCTCGCCCGCCGGCACGAAGCGTCGCCAGTCGTTGCCGAGCACCGTCTGCAGCGCCTTCTGGTCGTTGTCCGCCAGCGCCCGGAAGAATGCCTCCGAGGCCGCCTCGGGACTGGGGTACGCGCGCTGCGCGAAAGCGGGGGCGGAAAGCGCCAGCATGAGTGTGGCCATCGCAGCAGCCGCTGCAGCCCTGGTGCGCATCGGATTCAGCATGTTCGAGCCTCGCATGAAGTGGAGTGGGTTCATCGCCGTCATCGCTCGCGTGCCTAGCGCCGGCCTCCGCCGCCGCCGCGTCCGCCGCCACCACCGCCCCTCATGCCGCCGCCGCCACCGCCGCCGGCGCGCGCGCCACCGCCCGCATGGCCACCGCCGTAGGAACCGCCGCTCGGCCGTGCACCGCCGCCGGCATGCGCACCGCCACCCCCGTAGCCACCGCCGCCCGCACGCGCCCCGCCGCCACCGGCCCCGCCCATCGACTGGCGGCTCGCGTTGCCGCGATCGGCCTGTTGCCGCGCCTGGGCGCCGCCATCGCCCGCGCCGCGCAGGGCATTGTCGGAGCCGCCCCGATGCTGGACCTGCTCGCGGCCGCCGGCGCCGCCCCGATCGAAGCCGCCGCCCTGTCCGCCCTGCCCGCCGCGGTCGAAGCCGCCGCCGGCCCCGCCCTGGCCGCCCCGCTGGCCGCCGCGGTCGACGGCCTGCTGCGCCCGTTCACGCGTGCCCGGATCGTTGCGCAGGTTCTCGCGACCCTGCCCCGGGTCCATGCCCCGCTGCTGCAGCGAGGACTGCGCCTGCTGCCGCTGCGCATCGCGGCCCGCGTTGTCGCGGCCGCGGTAGTCCTGGCGCTGGCCCGGATCGCCGGCGTTGCGGCCGTACTGCTGCTGGCTGCGCGAATCGCGGTACGGCACGCCCTTGCGGTTGGCGGCGTTGTGCTGGAAGTTGGTCTGGTTGGCCGCGATCTGGCGGTTGGTGTTGATGCTGTTGTAGCGGTTGACGTTGACGTTCACGTTGCCGCCGCCCCAGTTCGCATTGCCCCAGAGCGCACCCACGGCGGCCACGCCGACGCCGAAGGCGATGCCGGTGGCGAGCGCGGCGCCCGGGTAGTAGGCCGGATAGGGCGGGTAGTAGTACGGCGGATAGGCCGGATAGGGCCAGGCGCCATAGACCACGGTCGGGTTGTAGGCCGGCACGTAGACCACCTCCGGGTTCGTGGGCTCGATCTTGATCACGGTCTGCTGCGTCTGCGGTTCCTGCTCGACGATCACCTTCTGCTGCTCGGTCGTCTTGAGGCTGCCCTGCTGCTGGGCCTTGGTCCGCAGCCGCTGGGCCGAGTCGAGCACGTCCTTGGACGAGGCCAGGAAGGCGTCGCCGAGGTTCTGCGTCCAGTCGGGCTGGTCGCCCATCATCTGGATCACCTGCGGGAAGGCGACCAGCGACTGCACGCTCGGGTCCCAGGGCTTGTCCTGCACCGCCTTCACGGCGGCATCACCCTGCTGCTTGGAATTCGCCTTCGACCATTTCGCGGCGTCGACCACGTCCGCTGGGTAGGTGGAGGCCATCAGCACCTGCGACAGCAGCGAATCCGGATAGAGCGCGATGGGCGCCATCATCTGGTCGAGCTGTTCCCGGCTGAAGGTGGGCGCCTGCTGCGCCGTCACCAGGGACGCCGACACCAGCAGCGAGATCGACACTGCCAGCATGCGCGTGAAGCGGGTCGCAACAGAGAACATGAGCACTCCCTTTCAGGTTGGCAGCCAGCATACGGGGGTATGCCGGAGGCCGCAATTGCCTAACGGTAGGCAGTCGACGCGCAACTCACTACGATCACGCAACGATCGATCGGAGTCACGAATGAAGTTCATCATCACCTTCCTGCGGGTCGCGGCATTGGGCGCCGCCCTGGTTGCCAGTGGCTGCTACTACCCGCCGCCCGCGTACCCCGTGACCGTGGGGGCCCCGGCCAGCTTCGACCGATCGTTCGCGGCCGCGGCCGGCGCGATGCGCGACCAGGGGCTGGCCATCGGCACCGAAGACCGCAGCGCCGGCATGATCATCGGAACGGCGGGCAGCGCCACGGTGTCGGCCAGCGTGCGCCAGCAGGCGGACGGCAGTGTCCGCGTCCAGTTCGACGCCACCGGCGCGCGCGATCCCGCGCTCATCGATCGGGTCTCGCGCAGCTACGACGCCCGCATGGGTCGCTGACCTCGCGCCGCTTGGGTGTGCGTTCGCCATCGCGCTAGACCCCTCCACCCAGGGCCAGGTACAGATTGGCCCGCTGGGCCAGCTGCTCGCTCTGCACCCGCAGCCTCGACGTCCGCGCCGCATACAGCGCCAGCTGGCTCTGCTCGACCGTGCGCAGGTCCGCCGTGCCCACCTGGTATTGAATCCGCGCCAGCCGCAGCGCCTCCTCGTTGTCGCGGATCGCGGCCGTCAGGACGGCCTCGCGTTCGCGCAGGATCGATTCCGTGCCCAGCGCGGTCTCGACCTCGCTGAACGCCTTCTGACCCGCGCGCGCGTATTCGGCCACTGCCTGCTTCTGCTCGGCCGACCGGATCTCGACCTGGGCCCGCAGCGCGCCGCCCTGGTAGATCGGTGCAATCAGGTTCGCGCCCAGGCTCCACACCGGGCTGCTGACGTCCTTCAGGACGATCAGTTCGCTCGACACGTTGCTGCCGCCTGCAGTGAGCCTTATCTTCGGCAGCTGCGCGGCCTTGGCTTCGCCCACCCGATTGAAGGCGGCCGCCACGCGACGCTCGGCCGCGACCATGTCCGGCCGGCGCTCCAGCACTTCCGAGGGAACCCCGACAGGCAGCGGCGGCGGCATGCGCGACAGCTGGTCCGCGACCGCGATCTCCGCGCCCGGGTAGCGGCCGACCAGCAGCTCCAGCGCGCGCAAGGCCTGTTCGCGCGACAGCTCGACCTGCTTCAGCGTGTCGCGATAGCCGTTGACGCTCGCCCGCGCCTGCGCCGATGAAAGTGCCGTCCCGTTGCCGATCCGCAACCGGTCGTCGGCCAGGCGCATCAAGCCCTCGGAAGAGCTGAGCGAATCCTTCGCGATCGCCCGCTGCATGCCGGCCTCGACCGCCAGGAACCAGCTCTTCGCGACCATCGCGGCCAGCGACTGGCGCGCGTAGGCGTAGTCGGCCTCGGCCGCGGCGAGCTGCTCGCGCGAGGCCGCGCTTTCATAGCGCAGCCGGCCCCAGACATCGAGTTCGAGCGAGGCGTTCAGGAAGACGCCGTTCAGCCCGCCCCCGCCGCCCGACTTGTCGCCGCCCAGGGCGGCCACGCCGACCGACGGCAGCAGGCCGCCGGACGCCACCTTGACGTAGCCCGCCGCCTGCTCGACCCGGGCCGCGGCGACCCGCAGGTCGGCGTTGTAGGCCAGTGCTTCGTTCACGAGCGTGGTCAGCGCCGGCTCCTCGAAGGACGCGAGCCAACCGTCGGCCACCGGTGTCGAGACGCCGCCGCCGGCCCTGAATGCCTCGGGAATCGGCCCCTGCTGCAGCACCTCCTTGCGCAGGTCGTCGGTGGTCGGCGGCGGCTTGAGCGCGCAGCCCGCCAGCGCCGCCGCGAGCGGCGCCGCCAGGACCCAGGGACGAAGCGAGGGCATGGACATCAGTGCAGTTTCAGCACGAGGTAGTTGGTGATCGAGCCGACGCGCAGGATCACCATGCGCAGGATATGGATGGCCGCGACGTGTGCGGTGTAGATCGCGCCCTGCCCATCCGCGCCGGCGGCGAGGAAGAGCCCGGCGTCGGGCTCGTCGACGATCAGCTTGACCGGAAAGCGGCCCGGCACCTGCGGGAACGCGCCGGTCTGCGGCAGCGTGCCCGACTGCTGCACCTGCCCCTGGCCCTGCGCCCACACGATGGAGTCGACCGTCGCGCTGATGATGCGGCCTGGATAGGTCTTGAGCGTGAACTCCGCCTTGTCGCCCGGCTCGACCAGCCGCAGCTCGTTCTGGTCGAAGAGCGCGATCACCTGGTAGGTTTCCTCGACGAAACTCATCGCGGGCGCGAGCGGGACCGAGACCACGAAGGAGCCCGGCCGCAACTGCACATTGATCGCATAGCCATTGGAGGGCGCGTAGACGGCCGTCTGGTCGAGGTTCCATTGGGCATTGCCCAGCTCGGCCCGGCTGAGGTCGACTTGCGCCTTGGCGGTCGCGAGCTGCGCCCGCGATGTGGCGACCGACGCCTGCTCACCGTTGACCTGCGCCGCCAGCCGCTGGGAGACCTGCGTCTCGTTGGCGGCGGCGGTCGCGATCTGGCCCTGCAACTCGGCCAGCGTGGATTCGGCCTGCTCGAGGGCGAAGCGCTCGCCCGCGCCAGTGGCGACCAGTTCGCGGTTCTGGCGCACCCGCAGGCGGGCCAGTTCGAGCTTGGGCTGCAGCGCCTTGACCTGGCCGGTGGCGGCCTTCAGCTGCTCCTGCAGCTGGCGAGCGCCGGCCGAGGCATCGACCAGCGAGGCGCCGGCCGCTGCGAACTTCGCCTCGTCGGACGCCAGCTTGGCCTTGGCCGCGTTGAGTTCGTTCTCGTACTGGGTCGGGTCGATGCGAAACAGCAGCTCGCCCTTCTTCACCAGCCGGTTGGGCTCGACCGGCACCTCGAGCACACGGCCACGCACCTGCGGCACCACCTGCACCACGTACTTGAGCACGCGCACGTCGGCGGTCGACGGCGCGACGACGTTGAGCGTGAGGATCAGGATCGACAGCGCGACGATCGGGATGATCACCACCGTGACCTGCCACGCGGTGTTCCATGGCAGCCACTTCAGCTTGATGAAGATCAGCCAGACGAAGAAGGCATAGATGCCGAGGAGAAGGATGTCCATCAGGTGCTCGCGTCTCGGGTGGCGTCCGCCTCGGCGCGCCGCGCCTGCAGCGCCGCGGCCAGGTTCCGGCGCACCTGCTTGAGCTCGGCGGACAGCGCGCCCTTGGCCTCCATCGCATCGAGTTCCTCGCGCAGGTGCGCGATCTCGTGCTCCAGCAGCTCGCCCGCGTGCGCCTTCTCGCTCTGCTCGTGGAAGTAGTCGTCGTGCTTCTCGGTGCCGTAGGCGGCCTGGTAGCCCACCGGCTTGACGAAGGCCCACAGCCAGGCCAGCGGCCACAGCATGCCGCCGAACACCAGCGACAGCAGGCACAGCGTCTTGATGGCATCGCGCTGCGGGTGATGCCGCTTGTGCGCGATCTTCTCGGGCAGCACGTGCACCATCCAGAACAGCACGATCACGGCGATGGGCACGACGAAGACGACGAACCAGGCGATGCCGGTGGCGGCGGAGGCCAGCATGTCGGGCGGCAGGAAGGACGCATGCGCCGCCGGCGCCGCAATGAGTGCGCCGATGCCAAGCAGGCGCGGCGGATGGAGGCGCTTCGCCGCATGTTCCCTGAGTGCGAGAGTCATTTTTTTCCAATCAGGACCGGTTGCGAGCCATCGCCCGAAGCGTCACACGACCGGCCAGCGGCTAGGCGATTGAAGAGGGGCATCCGTTCGTTCCCGGTGGGGCGGCGTGGTCGGCTGCTCTTCAGTAACGCTCTTCGATGAAGCGCATCGGATGGTTGGACTCGCGGTAGCCGTCCGCCTTCTGCCGCTTGGGCAGCTTGATCTTCTCGCGATGCACCTCCCGGTATGGCACCTGACTCAGCAGGTGCGAAATGATGTTGAGGCGGGCCCGGCGCTTGTCGTCGGACCGCGCGACGTTCCACGGCGCGAACTCGGTGTCGGACGCCGCGAACATGTCGTCACGCGCGCGGGAGTAGTCGTACCAGCGGCTGTAGGACTTGAGGTCCATCGGCGTCAGCTTCCAGATCTTGCGCCCGTCGTCGATGCGCTCCTCGAGCCGCCGGGTCTGCTCCTCGGGACTCACCTCGAGCCAGTACTTGACGAGGATGATGCCGGAGTCGACCATCACCCGCTCGACCTTCGGGATCGCCTCGAGGAAGCCCTTGACGGCCTCGTCGCTGCAGAAACCCATGACCCGCTCGACACCCGCGCGGTTGTACCAGCTGCGGTCGAAGATGACCACCTCGCCGGCCGCCGGCAGGTGCGGCAGATAGCGCTGCACGTACATCTGGCTCTTCTCGCGCTCGGTCGGCGCGGACAGCGCGACCACCCGGAACACGCGCGGGCTCACGCGCTCGGTGATCGCCTTGATGGTGCCGCCCTTGCCCGCGCCGTCGCGCCCCTCGAACACGATGCACACCCTCAGGCCCTTGTGGACCACCCACTGCTGCAGCTTGACGAGTTCGACGTGCAGGCGTTCGAGCTCCTTGTCGTACTGCCGGCGGCCGAGCTTGCCCTTGGTCGTCTCGGCATCCTTGGGTTTGGCCTCGTCGTGCGCGGCAACGGCTTCGTGCTCCGGCTTGTCCGACGGTCGGTGTTTCTGGTCCATGGCAACCTCGCTCGTCATTGTTGTGCGTCGAACGTAGCGCAGCCGACCGGGGGCGCAAATCCTACTTTGGTCGGATTTCCTCGGCGGCGCTGCGCAAGCCCAGCCGCGGGCCGCCTCAACCGCCCAGCAGCGCCGGCACGATGTCGACGAACAGGATCTTGATGATCGTCATGCCCGGAAAGATCATCGCGTAGCCGATGTCCGGCTTGTCGGTGGGCGCCAGCTTGTTGGCATAGGCGAGGATGGCCGGATTACCGCAAGCCCCGGCCACGATGCCGGCGACCTCGTCGTAGGGCATCTTGAAGACGCCCAGGCCCAGCAGCAGGATCGGCAGCACCAGCGCCACCACCACGATCGCGCCGAGGCCGAGCATCAGGAAGCCCGTCTGCGACACCGTGGCGGCGAACTTGGGCCCCGAGGCCATGCCCACCTGGGCCAGGAACAGCGTCAGGCCGAGGTTGCGCAGCACCAGATTGGCCGACAGCGGGATGGTCCAGTTCAGTCCGCCGGTGCGGCGCATCTTGCCGAGCACCAGCGCCACGATCAGCACGCCCGAAAGCCCCAGCGCTAGCTTGCCGACACCCGGCAGCGGGAAGTTGATCGCCCCGAGCAGAAAACCCAGCGCCATCCCGAAGCCGATCGAGATGTAGCTGAATTCGGCCGTGCCCTTGATCGAATCGCCGAAGAATTTGCGCAGCGCGGCGAAGTCGTCGCGGTGCGCCAGCATGCCGATGCGGTCGCCGAACTCCAGCACCAGGTCGGGCCTCGGCATGATGTCGGCGTCGCCGCGCCGGACCTGGACCAGCGCGTGGGGACGGCCCTCCGGCAAATTCAGGACGCCGAGGCTGCGGCCGACCACGGCCGCACGCGAAGCGAAGATGCGCACGTAGTCGAGGTCGCGGCGGTCGCCGGTCACGCGGCCGTGATGGACCTCGCCGAGCTGCTTGGCGGCCTGCTCCAGCGC
>Ga0182008_10001655_pt1 | contig 14707 bp, 9 predicted proteins | sample Sormic07211129_1_FD_120482 | JGI IMG/M metagenome (GOLD analysis project Ga0182008, IMG submission 120482) | Rhizosphere microbial communities from Sorghum bicolor, Mead, Nebraska, USA - 072115-129_1 metaG | ecosystem: Host-associated > Plants > Roots > Rhizosphere | place: USA: Nebraska...
GGCGCGCGCATGTTGAGCACGGTGGCGATGATGTTGATCGCGCCCATGATCGAACTGATGCCGGCCACGTGGATGGCGAACACGCTGAAGGCCACGTTGTAGCCACCCTGCAGCGACAGCGGCGGGTACAGCGTCCAGCCACCGGCCGGCGCGCCACCGGGCAGGAACAGGGTGACCAGCAGCAGGCTGAAGGCTACCGGCAGCAGCCAGAACGACCAGTTGTTCATGCGCGGCAGCGCCATGTCCGGCGCGCCGATCTGCAGCGGGATCATCCAGTTGGCCAGGCCGACGAAAGCCGGCATCACGCCGCCGAAGATCATCACCAGCGCATGCACGGTGGTCATCTGGTTGAAGAACTCGGGCTTGACGAACTGCAGGCCCGGTTGCATCAGCTCGGCGCGGATGACCACGCTCATGGCCGCGCCGATGATGAACATGATGAAGCTGAAAAGCAGGTAGAGCGTGCCGATGTCCTTGTGGTTGGTCGAGAACAACCAACGCTCCACGAAGCTCTGCTGATGCCCGTGGTGCCCATCGTGGTCAACTGCGGAATGCGCCATCGCAACTACACCTCACTGGATCCGGTGGTACCCACGCCTGCCGGGTGGCAGGCGCGGCTCGATTTCAGGCGTTGCTGCCTGCTGCAGCCGGTGCCGGCGGCGGCGTGGCGTCCGGAGCGGCGGCAGGCGCGGCATCGGCAGGCGCCGGTGCTGCGGGTGTTGCTGCCGGTGCAGGTGCCGGGGCGGGCTTGCGCGAGGCCAGCCACTTCTGGAAGTCCTCCTTGGACACCGCTTCCACCACGATGGGCATGAAGCCATGGTCCTTGCCGCACAGCTCGGCGCACTGGCCGCGGTACACGCCGGGCTTCTCGATGTTGGTCCAGGCCTCGTTGATGAAGCCGGGAATGGCGTCCTGCTTCCAGCCCAGCGCCGGCACCCACCAGGCGTGGATGACATCGTCGGAGGTGATCACAAAGCGCACCTTGGTATCCACCGGCAGCACCAGCCGGTTGTCCACTTCCAGCAGGTAGTGCGGGTGCGATGCCAGCGTGGGCACCGTGCCGCTCTGCCGCACCCGGTCGGACTCGCGGTCCAGGCGGCTGGTGAAGGTGACGTCCTCACCCAGGTACTCGTACTTCCACATCCACTGGTAACCGGTGACCTTCACGGTCATTTCCGAATCACGGGTGTCGTAGAACTTGATCAGGTTGGCCGTGGCCGGCCATGCCATCACCACCAGGATGATCACCGGAATCACCGTCCAGATGACCTCGGCCTTGGTGTTGTGGCTGAAGGTAGCGGCAACCGCGCCCTTGGATTTGCGGAACTTGAACATGGCGTAGAACATCGCGCCGAACACGATCACGCCGATCACGGTGCACACCCACAGCGAGAACAGGTTGGATTCCCACGCCAACCGCGCGCTCTGGGTAACCCCCTTGCCCATGTTCAACTGCCACGGTTTCGGGTCGGCCGCCTGGGCCCACGCCATTGCGGGCGCCAGCAGTGCTGCCCCGCTCATTGTTGCTGTTGCGAACGTCCTGCCCCACTTTCTGCGTTGCTTCATTGCCTAGACCCTTAGCGTCGTCGGTTGCAGCCATTGCGGGCCGCGAGCAAGCCTTCTGGTTTTCCGGGCCGTTGGTCTGGCCCCGAGCGGTCCTTCTCGTCACCGGCGCGGCACCATGCCCATTCAGGCTGGCGACGCAGTCCGGCAACTACCCGGCGGCGGGGATGACCTCGCGCTCCGGGACCTTCAACACAGCAAACAGCAGGACGAACAGCGGGGGCATGGAGCGCCTGTGGGGGACGCAATTCCTGCTGCGGGAAACGTCTCGATGGTAGCCCTGCACTCGCGACAGTAGCAAGGGTCCATTCACATTTTCGGGAATGGTGCAACACAGCATGACGTCCGGCGGGAGTTTTGACGAAGTCAGCATACTTTCCACAACACAGCCCGATCCCGCCGAATCCCTTTGTATGAAAGGCTATTGCTGCAATCAGGCGGCGCCGTGAAAGTGCTTCCCAGCTCAAAAAAACGATTAAAATGGTCAAGTTCTCCACGAGCCAACCGGCATGACCGCACCTTCTGCATCGATTCCTGACCCGGCCCCGGCCGGCGCGCCCCGCCCGCCGCTGCTCTCGCCCGAGCTGCCGACGCCTCCCGCTGCGTTCCGCCAGGCCATCACCGATGCCTGGATGAAGGACGAGGCCAGCCATGTGCGCGAGCTGCTAGCGCAGGCGCGCCTGCCGGCCGACGAACAGGCGCAGGTGCAGGCCACCGCCGCCGACCTGGTCAAGCGCGTGCGCGTGCGTGCACAGGACCAGGGCGCGATCGAAGCCTTCATGCGCCAGTACGACCTGGGCAGCGAGGAAGGCGTGCTGCTGATGTGCGTGGCCGAGGCGCTGCTGCGCATTCCCGACCAGGACACCGCCGACAAGCTGATCCGCGACAAGCTGGGCGATGCCGACTGGAAGAAGCACATGGGCGGCAGCGACTCGGTGCTGGTCAACGCCTCCACCTGGGGCCTGATGCTGACCGGCCGCCTGGTGCAGATCAACGACGCCACCCGCGCCGACGTGCCGGGCGCGTTCGCGCGCCTGATCGGCCGCGTGGGTGAGCCGGTGATTCGCCTGGCCGTGCGCCAGGCGATGAAGATCATGGGCCACCAGTTCGTCATGGGCCGCACCATCGACGAGGCGCTGTCGCGCTCGCACAAGGGCGACAACGCCAACTACCGCTATTCGTTCGACATGCTCGGCGAAGGCGCGCTGACCATGAAGGACGCCAAGCGTTACCTGGAAGACTATCGCCGCGCGATCCACTCCATCGGTGGCGACCACAAGGCCCGCGGCGGTCGCCCGGACGGTGACGTCAACGCGGCGCCGGGCATCTCGATCAAGCTGTCGGCGCTGTACCCGCGCTACGAGCATGCCAAGCGCGCCCGCGTAATGGCCGACCTGGTCCCGGGCGTGCTGGAACTGGCGCAGCTGGCCAAGTCCTACGGCATCGGCTGCACCGTGGACGCCGAGGAAACCGACCGCCTGGAGCTGTCGCTGGACATCATCGAAGCGGTGGTCAGCGATGCCTCGCTGAGCGGCTGGGAAGGCTTCGGCGTGGTCGTGCAGGCCTACCAGAAGCGCACCCCGTACACGATCGACTACCTGGCCGACCTGGCCCGTCGCATCGGTCGCCGGTTGCAGGTGCGCCTGGTCAAGGGCGCGTACTGGGACGCGGAGATCAAGCGCGCGCAGATCGACGGCCTGCCGGCCTACCCGGTGTTCACCCGCAAGCAGAACACCGACGTGTCCTACCTGGCGTGCACCAAGCGGCTGTTCTCGCATGCCGATGCGCTGTACCCCATGTTCGCCACCCACAACGCGCACACCATTGCCGCGGTGAAGGCGATCGCCAAGGGCGGCCAGTACGAGCACCAGAAGCTGCACGGCATGGGCGATGACCTGTATGCCGAAGTGGTCCCGGCCAATCGGTTGAACGTGCCGTGCCGCGTGTACGCACCGGTCGGTTCGCACGAAGACCTGCTGCCGTACCTGGTGCGCCGCCTGCTGGAAAACGGCGCCAACTCCAGCTTCGTCAACCGCATCACCGACGACGCGGTGGCCATCGACGACCTGATCCGCGATCCGGTCGAGGCGGTGTCCTCGTTCGCGTCCATTCCCCATCCGAAAATCCCGCTGCCGGTCGACCTGCTGCGCAGCCAGAACCATGACAGGACCAATTCCATGGGCGTCAATCTTGCCAACGACAACGACCTGCGCGCCCTGGCCGAGCAGCTCAATGCGGCCGTGAAGCCGTGGAAGGCCGCGCCGCTGGTGCCCGGTGCCACCCCGGCCGGCGCGCTGTTGAACGTGACCAACCCGGCCGATACGCGCCAGGTGGTGGGCCAGTGGCAGCCGGCCGACAGCGCTACCGTCGAAAAGGCGCTGGCCAATGCCGTGGCCGCGCAGCCGGCCTGGAACCGCACCCCCGCCGCCAGCCGCGCGGCGATCCTGGAACACGCCGCCGACCAGTTGGAAGCGCGCATGCCGGAGTTCATGGCGCTGTGCGTCAAGGAAGCCGGCAAGAGCCTGCCCGATGGCATCGCCGAGGTGCGCGAAGCGGTCGACTTCCTGCGCTATTACGCCAAGCAGGCGCGCGAGCAGTTCGGCCACGCCGAAAAGCTGCCCAGCCCCACCGGTGAATCCAACGAACTGCAGCTGCATGGCCGCGGTGTGTTCGTCTGCATCAGCCCGTGGAACTTCCCGCTGGCGATCTTCCTGGGCCAGGTGGCCGCCGCGCTCGCCGCCGGCAACAGCGTGATCGCCAAGCCGGCCGAACAGACCAACCTGATCGGCTATTACGCGGTGAAGCTGCTGCTCGACGCCGGCGTGCCCGAGGGCGTGGTGCAGTTCCTGCCGGGCGACGGCGCCACCGTCGGTGCCGCGCTCACCGCCGACCCGCGCGTGGCCGGCGTGGCCTTCACCGGCTCCACCGACACCGCCCGTGCGATCAACCGCGCGATGGCCGCACGCGATGCCGCCATCGGCGTGCTGATCGCCGAAACCGGCGGCCAGAACGCCTTCATCGCCGACTCCTCGGCGCTGCCGGAACAGCTGGTCAAGGATGCCATCGGGTCGGCCTTCACCTCGGCCGGCCAGCGTTGCTCGGCCGCGCGCGTGCTGTTCGTGCAGGACGACATCGCCGACAAGGTGATGACCATGCTGTCCGGTGCGATGGCCGAACTGAAGGTCGGTGACCCGGGCCTGCTCTCCACGGACGTCGGCCCGGTGATCGATGCCGATGCCCTGCAGATCCTCAAGGACCATGCCGTGCGCATGGAGAAGGAAGCGCGCCTGATCGCCGCCGCCTCGCTGAGCGAAGAAGCGGCACACGGCACCTTCTTCGCGCCGCGTGCTTACGAGCTGAAGAACCTGGACCAGCTGCACAAGGAAATCTTCGGGCCGGTGCTGCACGTGATCCGCTGGAAGGGCGACCAGCTGGATGCGGTGATCGACCAGATCAACGCCACCGGCTACGGCCTGACCCTGGGCGTGCATTCGCGCATCGATGAGACCGTGGACCGCATTTCCTCGCGCATCAACGTGGGCAACGTGTACGTCAACCGCAACCAGATCGGCGCGGTGGTCGGCGTGCAGCCGTTCGGCGGCCAGGGCCTGTCCGGCACCGGCCCCAAGGCCGGCGGCCCGCACTACCTGCTGCGCTTTGCCACTGAAAAGACCGTCACCGTGAACACCACGGCCGCCGGTGGCAACGCCTCGCTGCTGACCCTGGGCGACTGATCCACGGCGCAAGGCAGCACGAAAAAGCCCCGCAAACGCGGGGCTTTCTTTTGCGTGCCCCCCGCGGGTAGAGCCACCCCATGGGTGGCTGCACACCATTCCGCCGGTGCCGTGCGGCTGTGCCATCATCCGCCCATGCGCGCCCTCCTCCGGACATTACTGCTGCTTCCCGTGCTCCTGCTCGGCACCGCGCACGCCACCGACGCGCCGCCCGAGCGGCTGCTGGTGTTCACCCATACCGCCGGGTTCCGGCACGACTCCATCCCCACGGCCGTGGCCACGCTGCAGACGCTGGCCACCGGCGAGCGCATGGTCGCCGACCACAACGAAGACCCGGCGGCGTTCACCTCTGCCAACCTCGCCCGCTACCGCGTGGTGGTATTCGCCAGCACCACCGGCGACGTGCTCGACGCCAGCCAGCAGGCCGCGCTGGAGGGCTTCATCGGCAACGGTGGCGGCTTCGTCGGCGTGCATGCGGCCGCCGATACCGAATACGGCTGGCCGTGGTACGGCAAACTGGTGGGCGCGTGGTTCAAGGCGCACCCACCCGGCCTGCAGGACACGCAGGTGCAACCCGAGCGCGATGGTCGCCCACGTGGCACGCCATGGCCGATCCGCGACGAGCTCTACAACTACCGCGACAACCCGCGCGGGCGCGTGCAGGTGGTGGCTACCGTGGACGAGCGACGCTACGACGGCGGCAGCATGGGCGCGGACCATCCCATCACCTGGTGCCATCGTTTCGGCGGCGGGCGCAGCTGGTACACCGGCCTGGGCCATGACGAAGCGGTGTACCGCAACCCGCATTTCCTGGCGCAGCTGCGGCAGGGACTGCGTTACGCGGCCGGTCGCTCGCCGCTCTGTTGAGTCGCTGATCGCCCGTGCGGTCCCGCACCGGATCGCCGTGCGACAGGCAAACAAAAAGCCCCGCTTGCGCGGGGCTTTCTGCAGTCAGACACGCCGTACTGCTACGGCGATCAGAACTTGTAGTTGAACGACGCAGCAATCACGTCGCCGCCCACATCGTACTTGCCCACCAGCTTGTTGCCGGTTTCCGAGGTCACGTTGACGTTCGGATCCTTGGTGAACAGGTGGGTGTAACCGAAGTTGTATTCCATGTTGGCCGACGGGGTCCAGCCCACGCCCAGCGACAGCCACTTGCGGGTGGTGTCCGGCACGCGGACGTCACGGTGCGCGTCGGTGGTCGGGGTCTGGTCGTACGCCACGCCGCCGCGCAGGGTGACGGTGTCGCTCAGCTTGAAGTCCGTGCCCAGCGACACGAAGGTGGTGTCGCGGTAGGCGAAGTTGAGGTTCGAGTCGGCCTGGTTGGAGGCGTAGTCGATGGTCACCTTGTCGAACGAGGTCGACCACGCGGTGCGGGTCACATCGCCCATGACGGTCCAGCGGTCATTGACGTTGTGGGTGACGCTGAAGGTCGCCGAGGCCGGCATGGTGACCGTGGCGCGACCGCTGGTGTCCACGAACCAGCCCGGACGCACGGTCGGGCGGGCCAGCACGGCGCGGGCGCGATCACCGCCGTTGAAGGTGGCTTCGCCGTTGGTGATCTTGTGTTCCACCTTCGAGCGGTAGCTGATACCGATGTGGGTGTTCTCATCCGGGCTGAACAGGCCGCCGACGGTCCAGCCGACAGCATTGTTGTCGCCTTCGACCTTCAGGGTGCCGTCATCGCTGCCCGGCGCGAAGCTCGGCACACGCGACTGGGCCAGGATGGCGCCGTAGTCGATGGCGTTGGTCAGCTCGATGGTCAGGTGTTCGACGAACACGGACGCGCCGAACGACACGTACGGGTTGACGTCATAGGACGCCGCGAAGCCCAGGTCGATGGCCTTCAGGTCGGTCTTGATGCCGCTGTAACGGCCGACCCAGTCGCTGTCGTATTCGGTCTTGAAGCCGAACGGAGCGGTCAGCGAGACGCCGAAGTGGGCCTTTTCGCCGATCGGCATGTGGAAGTAGGCGGCCGGGACCGGGGCGATCATGCCGGCGTCGCCGCCGTCACCGCCCGAGATCGGGGTGCCGGTGCCGGCACCGGTCGGGCCGGCGTTGCGGCCGCTGCCCTTGAAATCGGCCGAGAAGCTGATGGCGCTCAGGTCACCCTGGATCTGCATGCCTTCCAGCTGGCGCATGCCGGCCGGGTTGACGGCGATGATCGAAGCGTCGCCCTGGGCGCTGCCCGAACCGGCAAAGGCGCGGCCAAGACCCTTGGCGCTGTTTTCCTTCAGCTGGAAGGCGGCGGCGTGGACGTGGCCAGCGGCCAGGGCACCGGCGATGCCGACGGCCAGGGCGGTGACGCGGGCAAGCGAGGAAGCGGTATGCATGTTTGGTTCTCTCCGGAATTGCGGTGATGTTGGGCAACGCGCGCCTGCGTTCTTCCCTGCCCTGGGGCGGGAACAACGCGCCGGATTCCCCTCCCGACATACGACGCCGTATTGGAGTATACCCAGACCGGTTAATGAAACAATAACGGGCGTCGTCCTTATGGCTATTCAGGCTGAACCCGTCAATCCCCCTTCGGGAGCGCCACCGCGCTAGGCTACCGCACGCATGTTCGTGTCGATCCCCTCCCGCAAGAAGTCTGCCGTCCGCTGGGCTACCCCGCTGCTGTTCGCTGCGCTGTGGGTGGCATTCCTGTGGTCGATCTCGCGGCCCGGCGACGCCCGGCGCAGCCTGTGGCTGGACTGGGGCGCGCTGTCGACCGGGCTGACCCACCCGCTGGACTGGTGGGCCACCCTGCAGGACGGCAGCGTGCTGCGCCTGTTCACCGCCCTGTTCCTGCATGCCGACTGGTCACACCTGCTGGGCAACCTGGTGTTCCTGCTGATCTTCGGGCTGCCGGCCGAGCGCGTGCTGGGGCCGTGGCGGCTGATGCTGCTGTTCCTGGTGGGCGGGGCGATCTCGAACCTGACCGCGATCTACACCATGGGCAGCCCGGACCAGATCATCATCGGTGCCAGCGGCGCGGTGTCGGCGTTGATCGGGGCCTACCTGGCCCTGTTCCCTGGCGCGCGACTGGGCGTGGTGATCCCGCTGGGCCTGTTCCTGGAATTCGTACGCGCCCCGGCCTACCTGCTCATCGGGGTCTGGGCAGCCCTGCAGGTGGTGTTTGCCTACATCGGCCCCAGCTTCGGCATGGTGGCCTGGTGGGCACACATCGCCGGCTTCGCCTTCGGGCTCGGCTACGGGGTCTACGTGCGCGCGGCGATCGCCCGACGCCTGCGCAAGCGGCACGGCTTCTAGGTAACGCCGGCCGCTGACCGGCTGCCGCTACGCCCGGTTCGCCCGGTAGTGCCGGCCGCTGGCCGGCTCCTCGTACGGTTGGATGACTGCAGAGCCGGCCAGCGGCCGGCACTACCGGTCAGGGTTTGGTTGGCACATCTGCCGGCTTTGCTTCCGGGTTTGCTTCCGGCTTTGCTTCGGTCGGCTTCGCGTCAGTCGGCTTCACCGCTGCTGCCGCCGGCTTGGCCGCCGGCTTCTTCGCCGCTTCCGCCTTCTGCCTGGCCACTACCGAACCCGGGTTCTTCAGCTCGGCCAGCGCGTCGTTGATCGGGCCGTCGCCGGACAGCACGTCACCGGCCTTGTACCCTTCGCTGCCCTCCTCATCGCCTCGCAGGTGACCGGGCAGGGTCGCTTCGCTGTAGTCGGCCAGGCTGGCCGGCAGGTCGTCGTCGCCCTCGCGCTTTTCCGGCTGCAGCACCACGTCGGGCACGATGCCGGTGGCCTGGATCGACTTGCCACTGGGCGTGAAGTAGCGGGCGGTGGTGAGCTTGACCGAATCGCCGTTGTCCAGCGGCAGCACGGTCTGCACCGAGCCCTTGCCGAAGGTGCGGCTGCCCACCACGCGGGCCCGACCGTTGTCGCGCAGCGCGCCGGCCAGCACTTCGGAGGCGCTGGCAGAGCCTGCGTCGGCCAGCACCACCACCGGGGCGCCCTTGAGCAGGTCGCCGGGGGTGGCGTCGAAGCGGGCATCGCTGATCGAGATGCGGCCGCGGGTGCTCACGATGTTGCCCTTCTCCAGCAGGTCGTCGGCCACCTGCACCGCTGCGGTGAGCAGGCCGCCGGGGTTGCTGCGCAGATCCAGCACCAGGCCCTTGAGCTTGCCACCGGCCTGCTGCTGCAACTGGCCCACGTGTTTCTGGAAATCGGCGCCGGTATCGGCCTGGAACGTGCTCAGGCGGATGTACCCGTAGCCCGGTTCCAGCATGCGGCTGCGCACGCTGGTCACGCGGATGGTCTGGCGGGTGACGGTGACATCGAACGGCTTGGGCTTGCCTTCGCGCACCAGGGTCAGCACCACCTTGCTGCCGGCCTTGCCGCGCAGCGGTTCGGTCGCTTCGATGGCGCTGATCGGCTTGCCGTCGATGGCGATGATCAGGTCGCCGGCCAGGATGCCGGCCTTGGCGGCCGGGGTGTCGTCGATCGGCGAGATCACCTTCAGGCTGCTGTTGTCGGGCTGCTGCTGCAGCTCCACGCCGATGCCGTCGTAGGCACCGGTCGCCTGCTCGTCGAAGGCTTCGGCATCTTCCTTGTCGAAATAGGTGCTGTGCGGGTCCAGGTCCAGCAGCAGGCCACGGATGGCCGACTGCATCAGCTTCTTGTCGTCCACCGGGTCCACATAGGCGGCGCGCACCGCGTTGTAGACCGCCACGTAACGCCGGATCTCTTCCAGCGGTACCCGCGATGTCACCGCTTCTTCGTTGCTGGCGGCGTCGCTGGTACTGCTGGCGGCCTCGCGGGTCTGCTGCGCCCATGACACGGCGGGCAACAGGGCCAGCAGCAAGGTGGCGGTACGGGCTACGCGCATGAAGCACTCCAGGTCGGCGGGGGACGGAAAACACGCACCAGGTGCGTCGCCCGATTATGCGCGAAGCGACGGTAAATTCCCGTTGAACCCGGCGTGCAACAAGCGCCCGCCGTTGGGCTGGCTGTCAGCGACGCTGCAGCCAGCTACCCGGATCCACCGGCTGGCCGTTGCGGCGCAGCTCGAAGTACAGCGCGGTGACGCCCTGCCCACCAGAGTTGCCCACCTTGGCCACCGGATCGCCCTTTTTCACCGTCGCACCCGCGTCGCGCAGCAGGGTATCGTTGTGCGCGTACAGGCTCATGTAGCCATTGCCGTGGTCGACGATCAGGATCATGCCGTAGCCGGTCATCCAGTCGGAGAACACCACGGTGCCATCGGCCACGGCGGTGATGGTGCTGCCGGCTGCGGCGCCGATCAGGACGCCGCTGCTGGTGCGACCGTCGGGCAGCTTGCCGCCATAGCGCGCCAGCAGGTTGCCCGACAACGGCCAGCCCAGCCCGCCCACCTTGGGCGGCGGCGCCGAGGCCACCGCCGGCGGGGTCTTGCCCGGTCGCGGCGGTGGACGTGTGCCGTTGGCGGCAGCGGCCTTCTCCGCTTTCTCGGCAGCGGCCTTCTCGGCGGCTGCGCGGCGGGCCGCGGCCCGGCGCTCGGCCTCGGCACGCGCGGCGGCGGCACGCAGGTTGGCCAGCAGCGTTTCCAGCGCCTTGGCATCCTGGCCAAGCGCCTTTTCGCGCTCGCTGCGGTCCTTGTAGCGCTCTTCCAGGCTGGCCACCGTCGCCGCGCGGGTGCGGCGGTCGTCGGCCAGGGTGGCCACCTGCTGCTTCTGCCGCTGGCGGGTGCCTTCCAGTGCCTGCCGGCGTTCGACGATCTGTGCTTCCACCGCCTGCAGTTCGGCCAGGTCGTGGGTGAGCAGCTGGATGCGGCGGGCACGTTCGCGCTGCAGGTAGCGGTGATAGGCCAGGCTGCGGTTGGCGTCGGCCACGCGGTCCTGCGACAGCAGCAGTTTCAACGGCGCGTTGTTGCCAATGCGGTAGGCCGAACGCAGCAGCGAGGCCAGCTCTTCGCGCTGCCTGGTCATGCCGGCCTGCAGCGCGCTGCGCTTGCGCTGCAGTTCCTCCATGGCCCGGGTTTCGCGCTGCAGGGCGGTTTCGGTCTGGGCCAGCACGCGCCCGGTGCGGGCCACCTTCTCGTCGGCCTCGCGTAACTGGCGCGACGCCTGGCCGCGCTGGCCTTCCAGCGTGCGGCGCTCCTGGGCCACGCCCTTCAACTCCGAGCGCAGCTTCTGCAGCTTGCGCTCGGCCTCTTTCGAACTCTGTGCCGACACCGGCCCCATCGCCAGGACCGCCAGCGCCAGCACCAGCCCGTGCGCGCAGGCGCGCAGGACCACCGATCCGCGGCGACCGGGCGTCGGTTTGTTATTCCGGCGTGAGGACAAAGCGTTGTGGCGCAAGGGCTTTCCAGTGACTTCAGGCAGATGCGGATTGTAGCGATGCATGGTGACATCCCAACAGGCGGCCTGCCAGCCGCACACCGGACATGAGGTCACCATGAAACACATTCCACTCGCGCTGCTGTTGGCCCTGGCGCTGCCGTGCGCACCCGCCTTCGCCAGCGAAGACATCAGCAAGGTCAACGGCAGCATCCGCGCGTCCGCCGGGCAGACCTACGGCGACCTGGAGACGGTCAATGGCGGTGTGACGGTCGAAGAGGGCGTGGTCACCCGCGAGATTGAAACCGTCAACGGCAGCATCCGGGTCGACGACCGCGCCCGTACCACCGGCGTGTCCACCGTCAACGGCAACGTGCGGATCGGCCGCGAAGTAGTGGCCGCCGGCAACGTGGAAACGGTGAACGGCAGCATCTTCGTCGACCGTGGCAGCGTGGTGGAAGGCAACATGGAAACGGTCAATGGCGGCATCGGGCTGGTGGAGACGCGCTTGAACGGCAACATCGAAACGGTCAACGGCGACATCACCGTCGGCGTCGGCTCGGAGGTCCAGGGCGGTATCCGGGTCAAGAAGCCCAACTTCAGCCTGTCCCTGACCGGCAGCCGCAAGCCGCGCGTGATCATCGGCCCCAATGCCAGCGTCAGCGGCAGCCTGCAGTTCGACCGTGACGTCACCCTGTACGTCCACCGCAGCGCGCACATCGGCCCGGTCAGCGGCGCCCAGCCGCAGACGTTCGATACCGACGCCGCGCCCCAGGATTGATACCCTCTTCCGGTGCCTGTCGGCACCGGCCCCTTGTACCCAGGAATCGATGATGCCCCGTAAACTTCTGTTGTGCCTTGCTGCCACCGCCGCGTTGACCGCGTGCAAGGGCGAAGCCACCGCACCTGTCGACACGGCCACCGCGCCGGCGCCGGTGGCCGCCACCGGCCACGCGTTCTCGCCCGACATCAACGCCGCCGACTTCGGCGAGCTGGTCAAAACCCTTGCCTCCGATGAGTTCGAGGGTCGTGCCCCCGGCAGCAAGGGCGAGGAACTGACCGTCAACTACATCCGCGACCAGATGCAGCGCATCGGCCTGCAGCCGGGCAACGGCGACAGCTGGTTCCAGGACGTGGCCATGACCGAAACCAGCGCCGACGAATCGACGGTGCTGAAGCTGGACCAGGCGGGCAAGCAGCGCGACCTGAAGTTCGGCACCGACATGGTGATCGGCACCCGCAGCGGCCAGCCGGAAGTGAAGGTCGAGAACAGCGAACTGGTGTTCGTCGGCTACGGCGTGGATGCGCCGGAGCAGAAGTGGAACGACTACGCCGGGCAGGACTGGAAGGGCAAGACGGTGGTGATGTTCGTCAACGACCCGGGCTTCCACGTCAACGATGCCAAGCTGTTCGACGGCAAGCGCATGACCTATTACGGGCGCTGGACCTACAAGTTCGAAGAAGCCGCCCGCAAGGGCGCCGCCGCGGCGCTGATCGTGCACGACACCGCCGGTGCCTCCTACGGCTGGGACGTGGTGAAGAATTCCTGGGCGGGCCCGCAGTACGACCTGCCGGCCAAGGACGACCCGGAAGCGCGCATTCCCGCGCAGGGCTGGTTGAGCGCCGAGGCTGCCCGCCAGCTGTTCGCCGATGCCGGGCTGGACCTGGACAAGGCCTACAAGGACGCCAGCAAGCGCGGTTTCAAGCCGGTGTCGCTGAAGGCCAAGGTGTCTTTCGATCTGAAGAGCACCATCGCCGAGAAGAAGTCGCGCAACGTGGTCGGCGTGCTGCCGGGCAGCAAGCGGGCCGACGAAGCGGTGCTGTACATGGCCCATTGGGACCACCTGGGCAAGCACGAGGGTGAGCAGGGCGACAACATCTACAACGGTGCGGTGGACAACGCCACCGGCGTGGCCGGCATCCTGGAAGTCGCCGATGCGATGGCACACCAGCAGCCGCCGCCGGAGCGTTCGGTGGTGTTCCTGGCGGTGACGCTGGAAGAGTCGGGCCTGCTGGGGTCCAAGTACTACGTGAGCCACCCGACCTTCCCGCTGGACAAGATTGCCGGGGTGATCAACATCGACGCGATGTCGGTGGCTGGCCGTGCCAAGGACCTCACTGTGACCGGCTTCGGCAGCTCGGAGCTGGAAGACATCCTCAAGCCGCTGGCTGCCAACCAGGGCCGTACCCTGCATGGCGAGACCTCGGTGCAGAGCGGCTTCTACTTCCGTTCGGACCACTTCAACTTCGCCAAGGCCGGTGTGCCGGCCCTGTATGCCGACGGCGGCGAAGACCTGCGCGACGGTGGCATCGAGGCCGGCCGCAAGGCCGCCGAAGCCTACGGCCGCGACCGCTACCACGGGCCGAAGGATGAGTTTGATGTGGCCACCTGGAAGCTGGACGGCACGGTGGAAGACCTGCAACTGCTGTACGGCGTAGGCAAGGAGCTCGCCGGCGGCGACCGCTGGCCGAACTGGTATGAGGGCAACCCGTTCAAGGCGGCCCGCGATGCGATGATGAAGCCGAGGGGTGCGGCGGCAGTTGCAGGTGCAGCGGCACCGGCACCGGCACCGGCACCGGCCAGCAAGTAAGTAAGCCTTAGTCAGTGCTTGAACCAGAAACGGCGCCCTGCGGGGCGCCGTTTTTTTATGGCTGGATGACGCCAGTGGAGCGTCGAACATGTGACCTGATGGGGTCGCATCCCTATCGACCACGGTTGCTGCCTCCGCGCCCGGTAGTGGCATGAGGGGATCGGCGAAAGGCCAGCGATGTCCGGCGCGCGGCATCAGGCGTCCATCCGCCAATGCAACACAGGCAATGCCGGCGTCAGCTCCACGTGTGTCTTCCAGCGAGATCCGCGAAGCGTCGGCAACGCCGCGCATCTTCCGGCAGACGCATTCGTGGCATCACCCTCGGGTAGAGCCGACCGTTGGTCGGCTCCACGTGGTGCGCCGCAATGCCGGTGCGACGTGCAGCCGACCAACGGTCGGCTCTACGGAGGTGCCAAACGCACAAAGAAAAACCCCGCTGCGTGAGCAGCGGGGTTTTGGGTGTAAACCCTGGCGATGACCTACTCTCGCATGGCTTGAGCCACACTACCATCGGCGCAGCTGCGTTTCACTTCCGAGTTCGGGATGGGATCGGGTGGTTCCACAGCGCTAA
>Ga0182008_10001657_pt1 | contig 14682 bp, 10 predicted proteins | sample Sormic07211129_1_FD_120482 | JGI IMG/M metagenome (GOLD analysis project Ga0182008, IMG submission 120482) | Rhizosphere microbial communities from Sorghum bicolor, Mead, Nebraska, USA - 072115-129_1 metaG | ecosystem: Host-associated > Plants > Roots > Rhizosphere | place: USA: Nebraska...
AGCGGGTGACCGACCGGCTCGTCACCGCGCTCGAACCGGCCGGCGCCGCCGAACTGCGCCGTACGCTCGCCGGCCCGCTCGCGGTCGCCGTCGTGACGGAGGCACTCGGGCTGGTCGGCACCGACGCGGACACCGTGCTCGACTGGTACGAGTCCATCGTGCGGGCCGTCTCGGACATCACCGCGGGACTGGACGCGGGCCCCGCAGGCGCCGCGGCCTCTGCGCGGCTGAGGGCCGCGGTGGAGGCCACCCTCACCGACCGGGGTGCCCACTCGCTCCTCAAGACGGCGGCCGAGCGGCTGACGCCGTCCGAGGTGGCCTCCAACGCCGCGGTGATGATGTTCGGCGGTATCGAGACCACCGAGGCGATGATCACCAACGCGCTGCTCCTGCTGCTCCGCCACCCCGATCAACTCGCCCTGGTACGGGCCGACGCCGGGCTGCTCGACGGCGCGATCGAGGAGTCGCTGCGCCTCGAACCCGGTGCGATGGTCGTGGACCGCTACGCCACCCGCGACACCTGTCTGGGGGAGGCGGACATCCGCGAGGGCGACCTGGTCACGGTCTCCCTCGCCGGGGCCAACCGTGACCCCGCCGTCTTCGCCGACCCCGACCGCTTCGACGTCCGCCGCCCCGAGGCACGCCTGCAACTCGCCTTCGCGCACGGCCCGCACCACTGCGTCGCCGCCCATCTGGCCCGTCTGGAGACCCGCGTCGCCCTCCGCGCCCTCCTCGACCGCCTCCCCGGTCTGCGGCTCGACCCCGAGCACCCGGCGACACCGTACGGCCTGGTCTTCCGTAAGCCGCCCACGCTGCACGTGCGGTGGGACCGGTGAGCCCGCGGCGGGCGTGCGCGCCCTCCTGTGACAGGCTTGCAGCCGATGAAGAACCTGGTCAGGCACCCGCTGAAGGACCCACGAGGTCGGCCCCGAGGAGCAGCTCGTGACGTATGACATCAATGCCCTCCGCTCCCGGTTCCCCGCCCTCGACGCGGGGGTCGCGCACTTCGACGGGCCCGGCGGCACCCAGACACCCCGGCCGGTCATCGAGGCGATCGCCGACGCACTGGCCAATCCGCTGTCCAACCGGGGACACAACGCGCCGGGGGAGCGCAACGCCGAGGCCATCGTCACCGGGACCCGCGCCGCCCTGGCCGACCTCCTCGGGGCGGACGCGTCCGGGATCGTCTTCGGGCGCAGCGCCACCCAGCTCACCTACGACTTCTCCCGCACCCTCGCCAAGTCCTGGTCGCCGGGCGACGAGGTGGTCGTGACCCGGCTGGACCACGACGCCAACATCCGGCCCTGGGTGCAGGCAGCCGAGCGGGCCGGTGCCACCGTGCGCTGGGCCGACTTCGACCCGGCCACCGGGGAGCTGACCGTCGACGACATCCGCGCCGTGCTGTCGGAGCGCACCCGGCTGGTCGCCGTCACCGCCGCCTCCAACCTGATCGGCACCCGCCCCGCGGTCCCCGAGATCAGCCGACTCGCCCATGAGGCCGGGGCGTTGGTGTACGTCGACGGTGTCCATCACACCGCCCACGCGCTGGTGGACCTGGAACGGCTCGGCGCGGACTTCTTCGTCTGCTCGGCGTACAAGTTCCTCGGCCCGCACCACGGAGTCCTCGCCGCACGGCCGGAGTTGCTGGAGACGCTGCGCCCCGACAAGCTGCTGCCCTCCACCGACGTGGTCCCGGAACGCTTCGAACTCGGCACGCTGCCCTACGAGTTCCTGGCCGGCACCCGCGCCGCCGTCGACTTCCTCGCGGGCCTCGACACCGGCGCCACCGGCAGCCGGCGCGAGCGGCTGACCGCGGCCTTCGAGGCGCTGGAAGCGCATGAGCGGACCCTGCGCGCACAGCTCGACAAGGGCCTGTCCTCGCTCGACGGGATCACCGTCCACTCCCGGGCCGCCGACCGCACGCCCACCCTGCTGCTGACCTTCCGGGAGCACAGCACGGTCGACGCCTACGGCTTCCTCGCCGAGCGCGGCGTCCACGCGCCCTCGGGTTCCTTCTACGCCATCGAGGCGTCCCGCCGGCTCGGCCTCGGCGACATGGGCGGTCTGCGGATCGGGCTCGCGCCGTACAACAACGCGGAGGACGTGGAGCGGTTCCTGACGGGACTGGAGGAGTTCCTCGGTTCCTAGGCCTGGTCGAGGAGCCTTGTCCGCGGCGGGGGTCCGTCAGCCGGCCGTCGCCCCCGCCACCGCCGTCCGAGCCAGCGCCGCCCCCGCCACCGCCGTGCCCGCGCGCAGCGCCGCGACCGGATCCACCGCCTCGTCCAGCTCGATGAGGACGGTGTCCGCGCCGGGGGTGCGGGACATCGCGTCCGCCCAGCCCTCCCAGTCGACGATTCCCTTGCCCAACTCGGCCATATAGGGCTGCTGTCGGGCGAAGACGGTCTCGTCGACGGTGAGTTCCACGTCGATCGGGCCGACCGCGTCCTTCCAGTGCGCCAGCGCGATGCGCCGGGCGTGCCGGCGGGCCACGGCCACCGGGTCGCCGCCGCCGAGCGCGATATGGCAGGCGTCGGGGCAGAGCCAGACATAGCGGGGGTCGGTCAGCGCCATGAACAGGTCGATGTCCCGCTCGTACCAGAGCGTGCTGTTGGACTCCGTGTGGAGGGCGAGCCGCACACCGTGGTGGGCCACGGCCTCGCCGACGGCGTGGGCGATGTCCGCCATACGGGCCATGTAGGCGGCGTCGACGAAGAAGGGCGGCCGGATCCCGAACGTCTGCCGCATCGGCAGCCCGGCGACCAGGAGTTCCGCCCCGGCCTCGGCGAGGAACGCGGCGCGTCGCTCGGCGTCGGCGACGATCGCGGGCGTGTTGCCGACCTGCCGCCAGTCGGGCGCGTCGCTGTCGGCGATGAAGGCGCTGACCAAGGACAGCCCACGGCCCGCGAGTTCACGCCGGAACGCCTCCGCGCCGCCGAACGCCCGCAGCACCGAGTCGATGTCGCCCGGCGCGAACGTCAACTCCAGCCCGGTGACGCCGGATTCGACCAGCGCGTCCATCACCCGCTCCCAGAAGACCCCCGGGTGGTCGTGGGCCCACGCGCGCAGCGCGGCGGCGGAGTCGAGCCCCCAGAACTCCGGGTGGTGGAAGGTGATGACGTCCGTGGCGAATCGCCGGGTCACTCGGAGCCTCCACGGGCGTTGTAGACGTCGACCTCGTCCGCGTCGACTGCCTCCCGGTAGGCGCGGAACACCGCGAGGGCCTCCTCCCGCAGCACGTCCCCCACGACCTGGATGCCGCGTTCCTCGAACTGCCCGGCCCAGTCCTCGCGCACCGGCCCCTCGTCGAACGTGGTGATCTCCTCCAGCTCGGGCCCCTCGCCGGCCACCACCAGACCCCGCACCCCGGACCACATGGTCGCGCCGTAACACTGCACGCACGGGCGCCAGTTGACGACCAGCTCGTGCCCCGGCATCCCCTTGCCCCCGAGGTCCCAGCTGCCGGTCGCCGTCTGGGCCAGGCCGAGCGCGAGCACCTCGGCGTGCGCGACGGAGACGCCGGAGGTGAGGACGACGTTCACGCCGACCGACACGATCCGCCCGCTGTCCTGCTCGGCGACGAGCGCCGCGAACGGACCGCCGTTGCCCTCGCGCCAGTTGCGGTCCGCCAGCCGGTGCACCAGACGCATCCGGTCCTCGCGGCCGGGGAGGACCGCCGGCACGTCGGTCAGCTCGTCGTCGATCCACGTCGGCAGCGAGACGCGGAATTCCTTGGCGATGTCGATCATGTTCAGACTTCCTGCGCGATGTTCACGGATGCTTCGGCTTCCTGCGCGATACCGACGGACGGTACGGCTTCCTCTCGGCGCACGGCGTCCGCCGCCCCGCGGGCGCTGACCGCGCGAGCGGCCCGGACGGCCGTCACCGCGCCGGCCAGGGTGACGTTGGCGGCCATCGCCGTGGGGATCACTCCGTTGCCGGCGAGATACAGATTGTCGTGGCCCCACACCCGTCCGTCGGGGTCGCACACGCTGGTGCCGTCGTCGGCGGCACCCGTCCGGACCGTGCCGGTCAGATGCAGCGAGGAACCGGGCGGCAGCACGGCGCACTCCGTCCGCGGATCGAAGGGACCGAACTCCTCGGCCAGCGACCGGACTTCGGCCAGCGCCCGGCCGATCAGCGCACGGTCCGTGGCGGAGTGGCCGAACTCGACGGTGATACGAGGCATCCCCGCCAGGTCGGTCCGCGAGTCCGAGAAGACCAGCCGGTTCTCGGGGCGGGACTCGACGGGCGCGTACAGCGAGAGACCCACGGAGTGCGCGAGCGGGCGACCGTCCTCGTCGACGTACGTCCGGTTCATGATCTGGCCGTGGAACGGCTGTGCCGTGCCGTTGTGCGGCAGCCAGAGGGAGTCGGTGCAGAACTCGCCGGGGCGCGGCAGCGGCAGCGCCTCCAGGTCGAGGCCGAACCGGTCCAGGTCGAGCAGGACGCGGGCGGTGATGAAGGCGTGTTCGTTGAGCCGGCGGCCCAGCGCGGCCGGCCGTATTCCCGAGGCGAACAGCAGCTGCGGGGTGCGCAGCGCGTCGGCGCACACCACGACGGCGTCCGCGCGCAGTTCCGACTCGACGCCGTCGGCGACGCGGCGCAGCCGTGCGCCCCGGATCCGGCCGCCTTTGGAGACGAGCAGCGAGGCGGTGAGCGTGCCGGTGACGAGCCGGAACGCCGGGTCACCGCCCCTGGCGAGCGGCGGGAAGATCGTCGCCGGCGCCGTGCGCGGCATGGGTCCCGACGCGGTCGCGGTGACGGCCATGGGCATCGGCTGCGGCCGGCGGTCCTCGGGCCCGACACCGTCGTAGCGTCGTCGTAGGACGTCGAGCACCCGCTGTCCGACGGCGGTCGGGCCGATCGGGGCGGGGGCGACGCCGAGCAGTCGGTGTGCCGTGGCCAGGTCCCTCGCCCAGCCCTCCGGGTCGCCCAGGTCGAACACCTCGTCCCCGGCGGGCCAGGGCGTCGCGGCCGTCCAGTGCACTCCCATCCCTCCCGTGTTCCACGCGAGGGCCGCCCGAGGCATCGACTCGGCGTCCTCGCCGAACGCGAGCGCGTGATACATGCCGGGCGCCAGGCCGGTGAGCGTGTCCGGGACCTCGCGGACCACCTCGGCGCCGGTGTACATGCCCTGGATACCGGTCGCCACCTGGGCGTTGTGGCGCGCCCACAGGTCCGGGTCGTCGAGGTCGTGCAGATGCCGTCCGGGGACCGTGCCGATCGGGGCGCCGGCGTCGACCATGGTGAGGGCGAGCGCCGGATCGGTCTCGCGCAGCAGCGCGGCCACGGCGGCTCCCATGATGCCGCTGCCCACGATGAGGACGTCGGTGTGGGGGGTGTGGGTGGTCACGTGAGACTCCGTTGGTGGGGGTGGCTCGGGCCGAGGGGGCCGAACAGCTCGGTGTCCATGCGGTCCAGCACCAGCTTGACGGCGCCGACGAGCGGGGCGTCGGACCCGAGTTCGGTGGCCCGCAGTTCGATCGCCGGGGCGCGGGCGGCGCGCAACGCCGCGCGCACCCGGGGCAGCAGCACATCGGCGGCGGCCTCCAGCCCGCCGCCCAGCACGATCAGCGAGGGCGCGACGGTCCAGGACAGAGTGGTCAGGATGGAGGCGATGTTCTCCACGAACTCCTCGACCTCCGCGAGCGCGACCGGGTCACCGGCCCGCGCCGCCTCGAAACGCCCGAGCGCGACACTGCGCCGCTCCGGCTCCGGCGAGGTCAGCCAGGCGGCGGGGCGGTTCTCCACCGAGCCGGTCGGTATCGACGCCGCCTCCACGATCTCACCGGCGGCCCCGTCGAGCCCTCGGTGCACGGCGCCCCTGATCAGGATGCCGAGGCCGGCCCGGTTGCCGAGCACCGCCCACACGACGTTGTCGTGGTCGCCGGCCGCACCCCGCCAACGCTCCCCGAGAGCGCCGAGGTTGGAGTCGTTGTCCGCGAACCACGGCACCGGGACGCGCCGCGCCAGCTCCTCCGGCAGCCGGACGCCCTCCCAGCGCGTGGTGTGGACCAGGCGCCGTACCACCCCGTCGTCGTCGATCGCACCGCCGCTCGCCACCGCACCGGCACGCAGCCGCTCCGGTGAGCCGCCCGCGTCCGCCAGCGCGTCGCCCACGAGTTCGGCCACGTCGTCGAGGGTGGCCCCAGGGTCCTGATAGGCGCGCAGCGGCCGTTGGGCCCGGCCGACGATCCGGCCGCGCACATCCGCCACCACCGCCGACGCGTACTCCGTGTTGATCTGCGCGGCCGCCAACAGGGCGCGTTCCGCGCGCAGTTCATAGCGGCGGGCAGGGCGTCCCGCGCAGCCGCTGGTGGACACGCGGTCGAGCTCGGCCACCCAGCCGGCCTCGACGAGGGAGTCGAGGATCAGCTCGATGGTGCGGCGCGACAGTCCCGTCCGCTCGGCCAGCGCGGTCAGCTTCAGCGGCCCGGCGGAGACCGCCAACGCCCGCAGTATCACCGAGGTGTTGACCCGTCGTACGGCACTCTGGTTCATCCCGGACATCAGCATGACCTCGCCGCCGTCCGTACCGGTTCCCTCGTCGTCACCGCATCCCCGTTCCCGCGACGCCGCGCACGAAGTACCGCTGCAGGAACAGGAAGAGCAGCAGCACCGGCAGCATCACGACGATCGCACCGGCCAGCATCAGACCGTAGTCGGTGACATGGGCCGCCGCCTGGCTGGTGGCGGCCAGGCCGACCGGCAGGGTGTAGCTCGACATGCTCTGGGCCACGACGAGCGGCCAGATGAAGTTGTTCCAGGAGTACAGGAACGACATGATCGTGATCGTGGCGACCGCGGGACCGGCCAGCGGCAGGAAGATCCGGAAGAAGATCCGGAACTCGCCGGCGCCGTCGATCCGGGCCGCCTCCAGCAGCTCGTCGGGGATCGACCGCGCGTACTGCCGCATGACGAAGACCGAGAGCGGCAGCGCCATCGACGGCAGCGCGATGCCGGTGAGGGTGTCCGCGAGCCCGAGGTCGACGGTGATCACGAACTGGGTGATGAACACCGAGGTGACCGGCACCATCATCGCCGTCATGACCGCCGCGAACGCGAGCCGTCGGCCCGCGAACTCCAGCTTGGCCAGGGCGTATCCGGCCGCCGACGCGGCCACCACGTTGCCGACGACGACCAGCACCGCGACGACGACGCTGTTGAGAAGGAACCGGCCGAAACCCTGGGTGCGGAACAGCCGGGTGAAGTTGTCGAAGGTGACATGGTGCGGCAGCCAGGCGCCGGGGTCGGAGCGGATCTCGTCCAGGCCGCGCAGCGAGCCGCTGAGCACCCAGACGAACGGCAGCAGCGTGAGCAGCGCGCACAGCAACAGAGCGCCGTAGAGGAGGGGTTGGGAGACCGAGCGGTGGCGGACGGGGATCGGTTCGGCGGACGGTTCGTCGGCCGGTCCGGTGGCGGGTTCGGTGCTCTGCAGTGCGGTGATCGCGGTCATGAGCGGGGCCTCAGCAGTCGGAACTGGACGACACTCACCAGGGCGACGAGCACGAGCATCACGAAGGACGCGGCCGAGGAGACGCCCAACTCGCCCACCCCGAACTGGTGGTAGGTGTACAGCGCGACCGACTCGGTGGAGCCGAGCGGGCCGCCGTCGGTGAGCAGGTACGGCTCGTCGAAGACCTGGAGGTAGAAGACGGTCAGCAGGACGGAGACCATCAGGGTCGTCGGCATCAGCATCGGCAGGGTGATGTGCCACAACTGCCGCCGCTTTCCCGCCCCGTCGAGGGAGGCCGCTTCGTAGACGTCCCGTGGGACCGCCTGGAGTCCGGCGAGGAACAGCACCATCGCGGTGCCGAAGTTGCGCCAGACACCGAGGGCGATGACCACGGGCATGGCCAGGTGCTGGTCGTCCAGCCAGTTCGGCCCGGCGAGACCGACCGCGCCGAGGACCCTGTTCACGGTGCCGTTCTCGTTGAAGGCGTACCGCCAGATCAGCGCCACCGCCACGACGTTGGTGACGACCGGCGCGAAGAACACCGTACGGAAGGCGCCGCGCAGCCGCCGGATGCCGGAGTCGAGCACCAGGGCGAGCGCGAAGCCCACGCCCATCGTCAGCGGTACCCCGACGGCCACGAACACCGCCGTGTTGAGGATGTCCCGCAGGAAACTGTCGTCCTGGAAGAGGCGGAGGTAGTTCTGCACGCCGGTGAAGTTCACCGCGAACGGGTGCCGCAGGTCCGTGCCCCGCAGGTCGGTGAGGCTGAAGCCGAGCGCCGAGAGGGTGGGGACCGCCGTGAACAGCAGGAACAGCACCATGAAGGGCGCGAGGAACAGCCAGGCGACGGCCGTGCGGCGAGTCCTCACTTCGCTCCCGTGCCGAGACTCTCGGCGTACGCCTGGACGTTCGCCGCCGCCGCGGCCGCGCTCCGGGTGCCCTTGGCGACGGCCTCCGTCTCCTTGCCCAGCCGGGTGGCCACCTGCTGCCAGGTGGTCACCTGGGGAAAGGCGCGGGTGTTCTTCAGCTGGGTGAGGAACGCGTCGAGCAGCGGCTGGCCCTTGATGGCCGGGTCGTCCCAGGCGGAGACGACGGCCGGCAGCGAGCTGTAGGCCTTGTACTGCGCGACCTGCGTGCCCGGCCGGGCCAGATACCGCACGAACTTCCAGGCCGCGTCGGCGTTCCCGCCGTCGGCGAGAACACCCCAGGTGCCGCCCGCCGAGAAGGACACGCTGCCCGACGAGCCCGCCGGCAGCGGCGCGGTGGCCACATGGGACGCCGTCCAGCCCTCCTTCTTCGCGGCGGTGTCGAGCTGACCGACCACCCAGGGCCCGGTGATCATCGAAGCCGTCCTGCCGGAGACGAAGTACGGCTGTGCGTCGAGGAAGGTCGGCCCGCTGGTGTCGGCGGCCTTCGAGGTGAAGAACGAGGCGTTGTACTTCAGCGCGTCCACCATGGCCGGAGTGTCCAGCGTCCACTTGCCGCCCGACAGCAGTGAACCGCCCGCCTGCCAGGCGTACATGGCGACGTCCTGGCCGTTGAAGATGTCCCAGCCGATGTCGGCCCCGAGCCCGTGCCCGGCGCCCGCACGCTGGAGCGCCTTGAGGAACGGCACCATCCCCTCCCAGGTGGTGGGCGCCTTCGCACCCGCCTTCCTGGCGAGGTCGGAGCGGTAGACCAGCGCGTACGTGTACGCGTACCAGGGCACGGTGTACGCCACGCCCCCGGCCACACCCGCCTCCCACAGGCTCTTGAAGAAGCTCCCCGGGGCGACGAGCCCGTCCGGCACGGGCCGCAGGATCGACGGGTCGAGGAACTGCGCCTGCGACTCAGGGAAGAACTGGGCGACGTCCGGTCCCTTGCCCGCCGCGATCGCCGACTGGAGCTTGGTGTAGTACTCGGCGTTCGGGATCAGCGTGAACTTCACGGTCAGCTTCGGGTTGGCGGCCTTGAACGGCTTGATCACCTCGGACAGCACATCGGCGTCGCCCTGGGCGGCCCACACGTCGAGGGTGCCGGTGGCGGGGGCGGTGCCGATCGGCGTGGCGGAGGTCCTGGCGGACGCCGTCTGCGTGCCACGGCCGCAGCCGGTCAGGGCCGAGGCGCCGAGCAGCGCCAGGCCGGCGGTCAACTTCAGGGCACCGCGTCTGGAGGGGTGGGACATCGGGAGCTCCTGGGGGATTTCGCGGGAAAGCAGCGATATTGCTTGCAGCGAAGCTACGAACGCCGTGTTGCACGGGCGTGGCCCACCCGTCACGAATAATTTCGGAACTTGTAGCGAAATCGCCTGTCACCCTGTGTGTGTCATTCCGCACGGCTTGTTGCGCCGGGGGCTGTTGGTGCACCAGGGTGTACTGCCATGGACCGTGACTGGAGCCCCACCTTCCGTCCGACCCGCCGTCAACTCCTCGCCGCCGCGGGCGCCGTGCCCCTTCTGGGTACGGCGGCCCCCGCGGCGGTGGCCCGACCACGCGCCGGCTCGGCCGCCCTGACGTTCACCCGCGCCACCAACGGCTCGGCCACCCTCGCCCCCGCCGGAGACCGCCTGGTCGCCGAGGTGCAGGGCACCCTCTGGTCGCTGCCCCGCACCGGCGGCAGCGCCCGCGCCCTGACCCCGCCCGACCTCGAACCGGGCCGCCCCACCCACTCCCCGGACGGCGAGCTCATCGCCTTCTGCGCCTACCGCGGCGGCGGCTTCCATCTGTGGACCGTCCGTCCCGACGGCTCCGACCTGCGCAGACGCACCGACGGCCCCTGGGACGACCGCGGTCCGGCCTGGTCGCCCGACGGCACCCGGCTCGCCTTCGCCTCCGAACGCGGCGGCGACCCCGTCACCGGCAGCCCGTACCGCATCCACGTCCTGGACCTGGCCACCGGCCGCATCGCCCGTGTCACCGGCCTGAGCGGCCAGGACGGCCCCCTCCAGGACACCCCGTGGGAGGACTTCGACCCCACCTGGTCCCCGGACGGCACCCACATCCTGTTCGTCCGCGCGAAGACGGTCACCACCACCCTCGGCCTCAGCGTGGAGGCCCGCACGATCGCCGCCGTCCCGGCCGACGGCGGCGGCCCGGTCACCGTCCGGTACACCGAGACCGAGGCCGCCCAGGTCATGACCCCCGCCCTCGCCCCCGACGGCCGCCTGGCCCACCTGCGCACGACCGCCGCCCCCAACGCCTCCAGCACCCTCGTCGTCGACGGCCGGCCCGTCGCGATCACCGGCGACATCGCCCCGGTGCCCCCGCGCTGGACCCCCGGGGGCGAGCTGCTCCTGACCCTCGACGGCGCCTTCACCCTCGTACGACCGGACGAGCCGGAGCGGCGGGAGACCGTCCCCTTCGAGGGAGTGCTCCCCGTGCGACGGCCGCGGTACCGCACCAAGGCCTACGACCTCGGACAGGCCCGCACCCGTCCGGTGCTCGGCATCCATCTGCCCGCGCTCTCGCCCGACGGCCGGCAGATCGCGTTCGCGGCCCTCAACTCGCTGTGGCTGGCCGGAAGTTCCGGCGGGCGCCCGCCGCGGCGACTGCGCAAGGCGCCGGTCACCCGCTATCTGCTCGGCCCCACGTGGGCACCCGACGGGCGGTCGCTCGTCTACGCCGACGACCGCGACGGACTCCTCGGGGTGTACCGGCACGACCTCGCCACCGGCGAGGAGAGCGCGCTCGCGACCGGCGGCCGGGTACACCCGGCGCTCTCGCCCGACGGGCGCAGACTCGGCTGCCTCGACCTCACCGGCAGACTCCTCGTCCGCGACCTGGCGTCCGGCGAGGAACGCGTCCTGGCCACGCCCCTCGGGGGCGGTGGTCTGCCCGGCCGCCCCAGCTGGTCACCCGACGGCCGGTACCTCGCCCTGTGCGACCGCAACCGTCTCAACTCCCGCTTCAGGGAGGGCTACAACCTCGTCCGGATCGTCGACACCACCACCGGCACCGACCGCCTGCACCCCGTGGCACCCCACACCTCCATCGCCGACCGGTACGACTCCGGGCCCGTCTGGTCGCCCGACGGCCGCTGGATGGCCGTGATCGTGGAGTCCGCCCTGTGTCTGCTGCCCGTCGAGCCCGACGGCACCCCACGCGGTGACCTGCGCACCCTCACCACCGAACCGGCCGACCACCCCTCCTGGTCGGCCGACTCCACGACCCTGCTGTACCTCTCCGCCGGCCGACTGCGGCTCATCGACGCGGACGGCGGCGACGCCCGCACGGTGCGCGTCCCGCTCGACGCGCACCGGCCCACCCCCGCCGACGTCGTCGTGCACGCCGGACGGCTGTGGGACGGCACCGGCGAGACCACCCGCGACGACGTCGACATCGTGGTGAGCGGGGGACGTGTCACGTCGGTCGAGCCGCACCGGTCCGGGCGCCGGGCGGTCCGCCGCGTCGACGCCTCGGGGCGCACGGTGGTGCCGGGCCTCTGGGACACCCACACCCACCCCTGGCAGAGCACCTACGGCGGCCGCCAGACCGTCGGCCAGCTCACCTACGGCATCACCACGGCCGTCTCCCTCGGCGGCTTCGCCTACGAACAGGCCCGTGTCCGCGAGGCGGTGGCCGCCGGACAGCTCGCCGGGCCCCGGCTGCTGACGACGGGTGAACTCCTCGACGGCGCCCGGGTCGCCTACAGCATGGGCCGCGCCCACCGGACCCGGGCGGGGCTGCGCCGCTCGCTGGAGCGGGGAGCGGCGCTGGACTGGGACTTCGTCAAGACGTATGTACGGGCCCCGGGTTGGGTGATGGAGGAGGCCGCGCGGTTCGCGCACGAACGGCTCCAGGTGCGCACCGGAGGGCATCTCCTCTCGCCCGGCGTCCAGCTCGGCCAGGACCTGACGACCCATCTGCAGGCCACCCAGCGCGCCGAGTTCGGCCACGCCGTCACCGCGACGGGCCGCGCCCACCAGGACGTCGTGGAGATCTACACCGCGCCCGGTGTGCACTTCTCGATGATCGCCACGCCGTTCTCCTCCGCCCCGCTCCTCGGCGCGGATCCCGCCCTCGCCGACGATCCCCGGGTCACGGTGGTGATGCCGCCGTGGGACAGCGCCGCCGTCAGGCAGTCGGCCGGCGTCCCGCCCACCGCGGCCCAACTCGCCACCCTCGCCACGGAGACCGACGTCTACCGGCGCATCCTGGCCGCCGGCGGAACCGTCGCCCTCGGCACGGACCAGCCCCTCGTCCCCGTCGGACTCTCCCTCCACCTCGGACTGCGCGCCCTGCACCGGGGCGGACTGTCCCCGGCGCAGGCGCTGCGGACGGCCACCGTCCTGCCCGCCCGGCTCTTCGGCCTCGACCGGGATCTCGGCACCGTCGAGGAGGGCAGGCTCGGCGACCTGACCGTCGTCGACGGCGACCCGTTCACGGACTTCGACGATCTCGTCCGCACGGTCGCGGTCCTCCGCGGCGGAGTGCCGTACAGCACACAGGAGTTGGTCGCCTCCTTCGAGCCGACGAGCCGGCGGGACGACTGGCTGGAGATGGGACGGCTCATGCGCAGGGACGGTTGCTGCGACGCCCCATGGTGAGGCGCAGGCCGGCCCACTCGCGCTCACCGGGCCGGTTCCACCCAGGTGAGCCCGTCCTCCGAGGCCACCAGCCCACCGGGCCGCACCGGCGTCTCCTCCTCCAGCGGCCCGCCGAACACCCCCCGCTCCTGCAGCACCGCCCCCTCCTGGAACACCTGACGCACGGAGGCCGACTCGAAGAGCGGATTGCGCAGGCCGTCCGACTCCGGAAGCCGCCCGACCGCGCCGTCCAGCTCCGAGGAGGCCGTGGCCAGCCGGGCCCCCGGATCGGCGAGCGACGCGTCACCGGAGGCCAGGCCGCCCACCAGCTCCACGAAGGCCTCCAGCTCCGTCGTCTCCACGCTGGTGACCTTGCGGGCCTTCCAGAAGTACGACCGCTCGTCCTGGTGCATGTCGTAGAAGGAGACCAGGAACTCGTGGAACAGCGCGTACTCGTGCCGGTAGCGGGCCTCGAACTCCCCGAACAGCCGCTCCTCGGCCGCCTCCCCGGCCAGCGCGCCGTTGATCGACCGGGCCGCGAGCAGCGCACCGTAGGTCGCGAGGTGCACCCCGGAGGAGAGCACCGGGTCGACGAAGCAGGCCGCGTCCCCGACCAGAACCATGCCGGGCCGCCACAGCCGCGTCTTCCAGTACGACCAGTCCTTGCGCACGCGCACCTGGTCGTACGGCGCCTCGGTGGCCTGCTCCACCCCGGAGAGCATCTCCCGCACCTCCGGGCACGCGTCGACGAGCCGCCGCCAGGCGGCCACCGGATCCCGCTGGATCCCGTCCGCGTTCTCCCGGCTCACCACCGCACCCACGCTGGTCAGGCCGTCCCGCAGCGGGATGTACCAGATCCAGCCCTCGTCGAAGGCGGCGCAGAAGATGTTGCCGTCGTTCGGCTTCGGCAGCCGCGCACCGCCCGCGAAGTAGCCGAACACCGCGATGTTCCGGAAGAAGTCCGAGTACGTCCGCTTCCCGCCCACCTCGCCGTGGATACGGCTGCCGTTGCCGGAGGCGTCCACGACGAACCGGGCGCGCGCCTCGTGGACCTCGCCGTCGGGCCCGGTCCAGCGCACACCCCGCACCCGCTCCCCGTCGGCGACCACGTCCCGCACCCGGCAGCGCTCACGGACGGCCACGCCCTTGCGGCGGGCGTTGTCCAGCAGGATCGCGTCGAAACGCTGCCGTTCGACCTGGTAGGCGAACGAGGTCGGGTCCGCGAGGCGCGGCGAGAGGGCGAAGGAGAACTGCCAGGGGTCCCGGTTGCGCCCCCACCGGAAGGTCCCGCCGCGCTTGACCTTGAACCCGGCCCGCGCGACCTCGTCCTCGACACCCAGGATCCGGCACACACCGTGCACGGTGGAGGGCAGCAGCGACTCGCCGATCTGGTAGCGGGGAAAGGCCTGTTGCTCCAGGAGCAGGACACGATGGCCCCGCAGGGCGACGGCGGTGGCGGCGGTCGACCCGGCCGGTCCGCCGCCGACGACGATCACGTCGAACTCGGTGGGGTTCTCGGTGGGGTTCATTGTTCTCCTTGTGCCGTCGGCGAGTCGGTGCGGTCAGGAGTCGGTGCGGTCAGGAGTCGGTGCCGTCAGGGAGTCGATCCAGGAGCGGACGGCATGTGCCGTGATGCCGGCGTGCTCCTGCATGAACGAGAGGTGATCGCCCGGCACGTCGACCCTGCTGTGGCGCAGCGGCCAGGACGTCCGCCACTCGTCCG
>Ga0182008_10001658_pt1 | contig 14678 bp, 13 predicted proteins | sample Sormic07211129_1_FD_120482 | JGI IMG/M metagenome (GOLD analysis project Ga0182008, IMG submission 120482) | Rhizosphere microbial communities from Sorghum bicolor, Mead, Nebraska, USA - 072115-129_1 metaG | ecosystem: Host-associated > Plants > Roots > Rhizosphere | place: USA: Nebraska...
ACCTCCGGCGATTCGCGCGCCGCACCTGCTCGAACAGCGAGGACGCCGAGGATGCGGTGCAGGTGGCGCTGTGGCAGCTGCACCGCAAGATCGGCACGCTCGGCACCGTGGCGGCCTTTGCCAGCTGGCTGTTCCGCATCGTCGAGCGCGAGTGCTACCGGATCTTCAAGCGCGGTGCCGCCAAGGCGCCCCTTCCAGCGCCGTTGGCAGAGGAACTGGCCGCGCCACCGATTCCCACGGACCTGCGCCTCGACCTTGCGAAAGCGATTGCCGCGCTGCCGGAGGCCTATCGCGTCGCGCTGATCCTGCGCGATGTGGAGGAACTGACCGCCCCCGAAGTCGCGGCAAGCCTGGGCCTGAGCGTGCAGGCCGTGAAGAGCCGGCTGCATCGCGCCCGCGCAATGGTGCGCGAGAACCTGATGAACGGCGGTTACTGGGAGCGGGATGGCGAATCGGGGCCGGGTCCGCGGGCGGACATCGGGTAGCCCTCTTTTTTCACTCGTCCAACGCCGGGTCCTTGCGCGTGCGCGTCAGCAGGCTGCGCACCGAAGATTCGAGCTCGCGCAGCTGGAGCGCAATGCCGTGCAGCTGCTCGGCAAGAGTCGTGAATCCGGCGGGGTCCTCCGTCCTGGCGGCCGCCGGGCTCGCCGGCCGGTGCGAAGCCTCCGGGCTCACGGCGTGCATCAAGGCGGCGACGCTGGCGGCGGCACCGCCGGCTGCACGGCGAAGCGTCTCGATGGCCTGGTCGACCTGCACGTCGCGCCTTGCCATGGCATCTGCCACGCTGCCGCGCCAATCTTCCAGCGCGCGAGGCTCCTTGCCGAACAGGTTGTCGATCTCCTTCATACCCCGATTTTGTCGGAGAACGGGGTTCAGATCACGCATGGCCGTCGGCGGCTCTCGAGCAGCCTTGGCTTAGGATGCGCCGATGCCTCTTTCGCAACTTCCGGCGGATCGCCCCGAAGGGTGCCTTTCTTCATGAGGCCCGCCGGCCCCGTCGCAAGACTGCTCTGGCGCGCGCTGGCGCTGGTGTTCGTCGCCCTCGGCCTGATTGGCGCCTTTCTTCCCGTTCTGCCGACGGTGCCGTTCCTGCTCGCGGCCGCCTGGGCTGCCGGGCGCGGCTGGCCCGCGCTCGAAGACTGGCTGCTCGGGCACCCCCGCTATGGCAAGCACATCCGCCAGTGGCGCCAACGCGGAGCGGTGCCGCGCCGCGCGAAATGGACCGCGACGGCCATGATGGCGCTGAGCTCGGCCGTGCTGCTGGCCACCGCCGCACCCATCGCCGTGAAGATCGGCGCGCCGGTGCTCATGGCGGCGGTCGCGATCTGGCTGTGGAGCCGGCCCGAAAACTGATCGTCAGACGATCTCGGCCGGACCGGTGAGCACGCGCTGGTACTTGCCCATCGCCTCGGGCTCCACGCCGAGCCAGCGCGCCACCTGATCGAGCGTGGCGCCCCTGCGCAACTGGCGCAGCGCAAAGGTGTGGCGCAGCAGGAAGGAGCCGCCGCCGGCGGCCTCGATGCCCGCATCCTGCAGCACCTGCTTGGCGGCAACGTACTGCGCCTCCTTGCTCCAGGGCTTGCCGCTGCGCGTGGCCGGGAACAGGAACTCGCCCGCGATCAACAGCTCGGCGCGTACCTTGAGCCAGTGCTGCAGCAGTTCGCCGGCCCAGGGAGCGACCGGTGCCTCGCGCGCCGGCGAATTGCCGTTGCCCGGCACCGCAACCTTCCAGGGCCGATCGCGCCGGCCAGCCATCTGCGATGTGGGCGCATCGAGCCGCAGCAGGCGGACGTCTCCGGGCGTGAGCCCAGCGCCCAGCTGCAGGGCAACGGCCGTGCGGTTGCGCAGCGCCTGCCAGCTCAGTGCGGCCTGTGCATGCCGGTCGCCTGCCGCGCCGGGACGCGGCCGGGCGCTCGAGAGAAAGACGATGAGATGCCGGGCCTCGGAGACCGAGAGGAATTCCGGCAGCGGATCGGCCCGCACCGAATCCGCATAGCGAATCTCCGGCTGCGTTGCGATCCAGTCCGCGGCGGCGGTGTTGACGGGGACGTCGTGCGTCTGTGCATGGTGGCGCAGCACCCGGTCGATCAGCCGGAGCAGGCGCAGCGCATAGCGCGGCGACAGCGACAGGTCGTCGCTTTTCATGCCGAAGCGCGCCTGCTGGAACGCCGACAGGTCGCCCTTGTCCAGCGACGCCAGCGTCACCGCGGGCGACTGGCCGAGGCACCAGGCCGTGAAACTGCCCCACATGTCGCGATAGACCGCGATGGAAGAGGGCTGCCGCAAGGCGCCATTTTCTTGCTGCGCGGCCAGCCAGCTGGCAAACGCCGCCTGATGCGATTCACCGGAGGGTTCGGAGAAGAGGGGAAGCGACGGCATAGAAAAATACGCTAACGGCAGGAGTTTGTTTGATGAGCGAAAGGACGGCCGGGCACGGAATGGAGTTCTGGTTTATGGAATTGACCGCCGTTAGTGTATTTGCTTGTCGGATCTCACGGCACCCCCTCTGCGACACAGCAAATACCACGCAGCCGGAACCACCAGCATGCTCAAGAGCGGCGCGGTGACCATGCCGCCCACCATGGGCGCGGCAATGCGCGTCATCACTTCCGAGCCGGTGCCGCTGCCAAGGAGGATGGGCAGCAGGCCAGCCATGACGACGGCCACCGTCATGGCCTTGGGCCGCACGCGCAGCACGGCGCCCTCGCGGATGGCGGCGCGCAGGGTCTGGTCGTCCATCGGCTCGCCGGCGGCCAGGCGCCGCGCCAGCGCGTTCTTCAGGTAGACCAGCATCACCACGCCAAACTCGGCCGCCACGCCGGTCAGCGCAATGAAGCCCACCGCCGTGGCGACAGAGACCGAGTGGCCCATGGCCCAGACCAGCCAGAAACCGCCGATCAGCGAGAACGGCACGGCCGCCATCACCAGCGCCGCGTCGCCGAACGACCTGAACAGCAGGTAGAGCAGCACGAAGATCACCGCCAGCGTCGCCGGCACGACCAGCTTCAGCCGCTCGGTTGCGCGCTCCAGGTATTCGAACTGGCCGGACCATGACACCGCGTAGCCCGCGGGCATCTTCACGGCGCGGCCGACGGCTGCCTGCATGTCGGTGACGGCGGAGCGCAGGTCGCGCCCGCGCACGTCCACATAGACCCAGCCCGACAGCCGCGCGTTCTCGCTGCGCAGCATCGGCGGACCGTCCTCGATGCGGATGTTTGCGACATCGCCCAGCAGCAGTTGCGCGCCCCTGGCCGTGACGAAGGGCAGCTGCCGCAGGCGCTCGAGCGAGTCGCGGACCTCGCGCGGATAGCGCAGGTTGATCGGATAGCGCTCGCGCCCCTGGATGACTTCGCCCACGTTGTCGCCGCCGACGGCCGTGGACACCACGGCCTGCACGTCCGCCACCGAGAGCCCGTGGCGCGCCGCCGCAAGCCGGTCGACGTCGACATCGATGTAGCGCCCGCCGGTGAGCCGCTCAGCCAGGGCCGACGACACGCCGGGAACGCCCTTGACCGCTGCCTCGATCTGGGTGGTCAGCGCATCGATGATGGCCAGGTCCGCCCCCGCCACCTTGATGCCGACGGGGCTCTTGATGCCCGTGGCCAGCATGTCGATGCGGTTGCGGATCGGCGGCACCCAGACGTTGCTGAGGCCCGGCACCTTGACGGCGCGGTCCAGTTCCTCGACCAGCCTGTCGGCCGTCATGCCCGCGCGCCATTGCGCCCGAGGCTTGAACTGGATGGTGGTCTCGAACATCTCGAGCGGCGCTGGATCGGTGGCCGTGTCCGCGCGTCCCGCCTTGCCGAACACGCGCTCGACCTCGGGCACCGTCTTGATCAGCCGGTCGGTCTGCTGCAGCAGCTGGGACGCCTTCGACACCGAAAGCCCGGGCAGCGCCGACGGCATGTAGAGCAGGTCGCCCTCGTCCAGCGGCGGCATGAACTCGCCGCCGAGCCGCATCATCGGCACCGCGGTGAGGGCCAGCAGCACGGCGGCCACGGCCAGCGTTCCCTTGGGAAAGCGCAGTACCAGTTCCAGCGCGGGCCGGTAGGCCGCCACGAGAAATCGGTTCACCGGGTTGGAAGCTTCATGCGGAATGCGCCCGCGGACCAGGTAGCCCATGAGCACCGGGATCAGCGTGACCGACAGGCCCGCCGCGGCCGCCATGGCGTAGGTCTTGGTGAAGGCCAGCGGCGAGAACAGCCGCCCCTCCTGCGCCTCGAGCGAGAACACCGGCACGAAGGACAGCGTGATCACCAGCAGCGAGAAGAACAGCGCCGGCCCCACCTCCACGGACGCATCGGCCACCAGCTGCCAGCGCTCGGCCACCGCGGGCGGCCGTCCGTGCGCGGCCTCGAAGGTCTCGATGTGCTTGTGCACGTTCTCCACCATGACGATCGCGCCGTCCACCATCGCGCCGATGGCAATCGCGATGCCGCCCAGCGACATGATGTTGGCGTTGACCCCTTGCCAGTGCATGACGATGAACGCCGCCAGCACGCCGATGGGCAGCGCCACCACCGCGACCAGCGCCGAACGCAGGTGGAACAGGAACACCGCGCAGACCAGCGCCACCACGATGAACTCCTCGACGAGCTTGGAGCGCAGGTTCTGCACCGCGCGGTCGATCAGCAGCGAGCGGTCGTAGGTGGGCACGATCTCCACGCCCGGCGGCAGGCCCGGCTTGAGCGCCTCGAGCTTCGCCTTGACGGCCTCGATGGCCGTGCGCGCGTTCTTGCCCGATCGCATGACGACCACGCCGCCGGCCACCTCGCCTTCGCCGTCCAGCTCGGCGATGCCGCGGCGCATCTCGGGGCCGATCTGCACAGTGGCCACGTCGCGCAGCAGCACCGGCGTGGCGCCCGTCACCGCGAGCGGGATGGTCCGGAAATCATCGAGCGAGCGCAGGTAGCCGCGCGAGCGCACCATGTACTCCGCCTCGGCAAGCTCCACCACCGAGCCGCCCGAGGCCTGGCTGGCCTTCTGCAGGGCCTCCACCACTGCCGCCTGCGTGATGCCGAGCGCGCGCATGCGGTCGGGGTCGAGCACCACCTGGTACTGCCGCACCATGCCGCCGATGCTGGCCACCTCGGCCACGTCGGGCACGGTCTTGAGCTCGAACTTGAGAAACCAGTCGTTGAGCGCGCGCAGTTGGCCGATGTCGCGCGTGCCCGTGCGGTCGACCAGCGCGTACTCGTAGACCCAGCCCACGCCCGTCGCGTCGGGGCCTAGCGATGCGCTCGCGCCCGCGGGCAACCTGGCCTGCACCTGGTTGAGGTACTCCACCACGCGCGAGCGCGCCCAGTACGGATCGGTCTTGTCGTCGAACAGCACATAGACGAACGAGTCGCCGAAGAAGGAATAGCCGCGCACGGTCTTGGCGCCGGGCACGCTGAGCATGGTGGTGGTCAGCGGATAGGTGACCAGGTCCTCGACCACCTGGGGCGCCTTTCCGGGGTAGGGCGTGCGGATGATGACCTGCGTGTCCGAGAGATCGGGCAGGGCATCGAGCGGCGTATGCGCCACCGACCACCCCCCCGCGGCCACCAGGAACAGGGTCGCGATCAGCACCAGGAAGCGGTTGCCGACCGACCAGCGGATCAGGGCGGCGATCATTTCGTGGCGCCCGATTGCAGCCGCTGGATGGAGACCAGCTCGTAGCCCATGGCGCCGCCTTCCCTGAACTCGAAGCGCACCGGGTCGCCCGGCTTGATCTCGGGGAATGCACTGGGCGCGGCCTTGCCGAAGCCCATCGTCATCGCGGGCCACTGGAGTGACGCGATTGGCCCATGCGAAATGGTGATGCCGTCGGGCGCCACGCTCTCGACCTTGCCTTCGGCCTGGTGAGTCACCACGGCCGGTGCCGGGGCGCTTGCGCCCGGTGCGGCCGCGGGTGCCGCCATGTTGCCGAGCACCGAGCGCAGCCGCGCCTCCGAGTCGATCAGGAACTGGCCGCTGGCCACCACCTGCTCGCCTTCGGACAGGCCCGAGACGACCTCGGTGTCGTCGCCCAGGTCCGCGCCCGTCGATACGTCGCGCGGCTCGAAGGCGCCGTCGGCCTTGCGCACGATGACGACGGCGCGCCGGCCGGTGCGGATCACCGCCTCCGAAGGCACCACCAGCCGGCTGCTCGCGGGCCCCGCCACCTGCAGCCGCAGCAGCATGCCAGGCGTGAGTTTTCCCTTGGTGTTGTCGACCTCGAAGCGGGCTTTCAGGGTACGGGTGGCGGTGCTGATCTCGGGCAGGATCTCGTCGAGCGCACCGTCGAACGACTGCGACGCGTCGGCCTGCAGAACGGCCTTGGCCTTCTGCCCGCGCGCGAGGCCAAGCGCCTGCGCCTCCGGAATCTCGGCCACCGCCCAGACCTTCTGCAGGCCCGCGATGCGGAACAGCGTCATGCCGGGCGTGACCGCGACGCCTTCGCGCACGCCCAGCTCGGCCACCACGCCATCGACCGGCGCGGTGAGCACATAGCGCGCCTGCGCTGTGCCGGTCTCCTCGCTGCGCCGGATGAGTTCGGCGGGAATCGACAGCGCCCGCATGCGGTCGCGGGCCGCCGCAACGAGATCGGGCGAAACGCCCGCGCGCCTGAGCGCAAGCCACTCGTTCTGCGGCCCGAGCCAATCGGGCGCGAAGAGTGTGGCCAGGGCCTGGCCCTTGCGCACGCGCTCCATCGGTGCGCGAACCGACAGGCGCTCGACGTAGCCGGCCACGCGGGTCTGCACCGCGGCATTGAGCCGTTCGTCGAACTGCACGGAACCGATGGCTTCGAACGAGGACGACGCGTCGGTGCGCCGCACCTTCGCATACCGGATGCCGAGGTTCTGCTGCGCGGCGGGGCTGATCTTCACGCCCGCGTCGCCAGCCGCACCGGTGGCGTTGTCGGCATACACGGGCACGAGTTGCATGTCCATGAACGGCGACTTGCCGGGCTTGTCGAAGCGCGGGCCGGGCACCATCGGGTCATGCCAGTAGAGGACCTTGCGGCCATCGGGAGCGGCGGCCGCGGTCGGCGCATCCGCGGCCTGGCCCGTCTTGCGGCCCAGGTAGAAGGCACCCGTGGCGAGCAGCAGGGCGGCCAGCAGCGACACGCCCGCGGTGAGTTGTCGGTTCATTGCGCCACCTCGGCAGTGAGCGGGCGGAAGGCCAGTAGGATTCGGGCCCGCGTGAGATCGCGCTGCAGCGCCAGCAGCTTGCGCTGCGCTTCGAGCTCGGCATGCCGCGCCTCGAACGGCGCAGCGAGGCTCGCCTGGTTGGAGCGGTAGGCCGCCATCGCGGCGGCCGTCCTCTGGCCGGCGGGAACGACGACACCGGCGCGATAGCGCTCGATGCGCTGCCGCAGGCGCTCGGCATCGCTCGCGAGTGCGCGGTATTCGGCACCGGCGGCGCGGGTGGCCTCGGCCAGATCGGCTTCGGCCTTCTCGACCAGCGCCAGCCTGGCGGCGGTGTCGCGGTCCTGCCGTTCGCCGGGTGCCACGGGCAGCGGAATGCTCACGCCGACCGACACCATGTCGGAATAGCCGGTGCGCTGGCCGTAGGCCAGCTCCCAGGTCCAGTTGGGCTTGCGGTTGGACGCCGTGACCGCCGCCGCCTGCCGGGCCACGTCGACGTCGCGCTGCCGCGCGGCCACCGTGGCGTGCCCGGCCACATAGGCGTCTTCACCGGGCAAGGGAAGCTCGCCGACGGGCATCAGCTCGCCGGGTTGCACCCCCACCCAGCGTTCGAGCGCCACGCGCGCGGCGTCCTGCTGCTGCCGGATGTCCGCCGCCTCGTCCTCCGAGACGCCCTTTGCACCTGCCATTGCCAGCGCCTCCTGGCTGCTGCCGGCGGCCGACGACAGGCGCGCACGCGAAGCCTCCAGCTCTTCATGCGCGTGGTGTTCCGCCAGCACGGCGAGCTTCAGGCTTTCGCCGGCGTAAAAGGCGTCCAGGTATGCGAGCGCGGTCTGCAGGCGGGTCTCGGCCGCGGCCACCTGCGCCTGCACCCTTTCGCGTCCGACCGCCGCATCGGCAGCGGCCTGGCGCGCCGCGCGCTTGTCGGCGGACAGCCATTCCTGGCTGATGCCGATGCGCTTCATCGTCATCGATTCGCGCGCGGTGTGGAAGCGGTCCGGCCCGGTCGCGGGCAGGTTGTCGATGCCCACGCGCAGCACGGGATCGGGAAGCTGGGCCGCGGCCTGCGCCGCTTCGGTGGCGCTCCGCACCCCGGCGCGGGCGGCGCGTGCAGTCTCGGAGCGCCGGGCGGCCAGCTCCAGCGCGGCGTCGAGCGACAGGGGCGCGGCCATCGCAAGGCACGGCAGCAGCACAACCGCCAAGGCGGTTGCGCGGGAAAAGAAAATGGACATGGGAACTCCGCGGACGAACGAGGCAATCGCTGGCGAGCGGACGCGCCGCACCAGCACCGGTCAGTCGACGGAGGGGTCAGACGCGAAGTCTGAGAGTCGCAAGAAAAACAGGATCAGGCGGCGGATGCTGCCGCTCGGGCAGTGCCTGGCGCGGGAGCGGCTCGGCCAGCGCTGCCAGCACCAGCGGCACGGCCAATACCTGCACGATGGCAGGCAGCGAAGGCGTGGCGGCCTTCACCGGTTCGAACGACAGCGACATGTCGGCGGCATGCTGGTGGCACAGCACGGGCTGGGCGGTGTCCATGCCCTCGCAGGGCTCGCCCGGCGCCATCGCCATCCCGGCCGTCGATGCCGTGCCCGCTGCCCCGGGACAGACATAGCTTGCCAGCGCCAGTTGCGAGAACAGCAGCGACAGGACCACGAGGAACGCGGTCATGCAATGTCGGGGGAGGCGATAGCCGCGCATGGCCGCTCAGTGTATCGCCAGCCACGGCACGTTCCGCGGCCCTCGATCAAAGGGGTCATGGAAAGAACGGACTGTCGGGCTTGGCCGCTCGCCGATAAGATTTTCGAACGGCAACGTCGCCGCGGCCCTTCCGCAAGCACCGACATGAACACAGCGCCCGCAGCCATTCGTCGTTCGAGGTTTGCAGCGCTGTGCTGGCGGCGGCACGGCTTTGGCGCCGCGCTGCTTCTCGCAATGCTCTGGCATACCGGTGCGCGGGCGATGCCTGCGGACTCCGCGCCGGATGCGCCGCAGGCGAGCACCTTTGCCGACGGGCTGGAGTCGCCCTGGGGCATGGAGTTCATGCCCGATGGCCATCTGCTCGTCACCGAGCGCCCGGGCAGGCTGCGCATGATCAGCGCCGATGGGCGCGAGATCTCTTCCATCGAAGGCGTTCCGCGCGTGGACCATCGCGATCACGGGGGCCTGCTGGACGTCGCCATCGATCCGGCCTTTGCCTCGAATCGCCTCGTGTACCTGAGCTACACCAAAGCCGGCCGCGGGCTGCACGCCGACCGCAACGGCTTGGCGGTGGCACGCGCCCGCCTGAGCGACGACGGATCGCGCATCGATGAACTCAAGGTGCTGTTTCGCCAGACGCCGGGCGCGGTGAACGGGCAGAACCTCGGCGGGCGGCTCGCGCTTTCCGCCGACGGCCATCTCTTCGTCACCATCGGCGACCGCCATGCGCCGCAGGACCGCATGCGCGCCCAGGCGCTCGCCTACTACCAGGGCAAGACCGTGCGCATCCGCACCGACGGCACCGTGCCCGACGACAACCCCTTCGTCGCACGCCAGGGTGCGCGCCCGGAAATATGGAGCCGCGGGCATCGCAATCCGCAGGGCGCATTCGTCCATCCCCGGACCGGGCAGCTCTGGGTTGCCGAGCACGGGCCGCAGGGCGGCGACGAGATCAACATCGTGCGCAAGGGCCTGAACTACGGCTGGCCGGTGGTGACCTTCGGCTGCGAGTACGACACCTGCGCCAAGATCGGCGAGGGAACATCGAAGCGCGGCATGGAAGCGCCGCTGGCTTTCTGGACAACGCCGAAGATCGCACCGAGCAACCTCATCCTCTACACCGGCGACCAGTTTCCCGCGTGGAAGGGAAACGTCTTCGTGGGCACATTGGCCGGCAAGGCCGTATGGCGATTCGAGCTCGCGGGCGAGGACAGCGCACCGCGCGTGGTTCGGCGCGAAGCCCTGTTCTCCGAACTGGGCGAGCGCATCCGCAACTTGAGGCAAGGGCCCGATGGCAGCCTCTACCTGCTCACGGATGGTGCCAAGGCGCGCATCGTGCGCGTGGCGCGGGCAGACTCGATGCTGTAGCAGGCGGCGCACTTCTCGATCTTCGTTCGCCCCGCAAAAAAATTGCCGAATCGCACCGGGCCTGTAACCCCGGCTTCGCACGCCGCGAACTAGCAAGGGACTGCGCATTGGGCGCGGTTGCAATTTCTCAATCAATCTTCTGGAGTTCATCCATGATCAATCGTTCTTTCGCGATCACCGCTCTTGCACTGGGTGCCCTTGCCGCGGGCTCTGCCATGGCGCAAGACAAACCGATGGCCGACAAGACGGCCGCCATGGAAAAGTGCTACGGCGTCTCGATGGCCGGCAAGAACGACTGCGCCGCCGGCCCCGGCACCACCTGCGCGGGCACCTCCAAGGTCGACTACCAGGGCAACTCGTGGAAGAACGTTCCGGCCGGCACCTGCACCACCATCAAGACACCCAAGGGCATGGGTTCGCTGATGCCGATCAAGTCCTGACCGCTGCACTGCGCACGCTGCCATGTCCGACACCCTCGCGGCCGGCCTCGGCCTCAAGCCGGAGCACTACGAGGCCGCGCTCGGCGCGCGTGCCGAGGGCCTGTGGTTCGAGGTGCACCCCGAGAACTACATGGTGGCGGGCGGCCCGCGCATCGGATGGTTCGAAGCGATCCGCGCGCGCCATCCGGTGTCGCTGCATGGCGTCTCGCTCTCGCTCGCAGGGGAGGCAGCGCCCGATGCGGCGCATCTTCAGCGGCTGGCGGCGCTCGCCCGGCGCATCCAGCCTGCGCTGATCTCCGAGCACCTCGCGTGGTCCACATGGAACGGCCAGTACTTTCCGGACCTGCTGCCTTTTCCGCGCAGCACCGCCGCGCTGCATCGCATCGCCGGCAACATCGCACGCACGCAGGACGCGCTGGGCATGGCGATGGCCATCGAGAACCCGTCCCACTACCTGCACATCGACGGGCATGAATGGGACGAGATCGATTTTCTTGCCGAGCTGTCACGCCGCACCGGCTGCAGGCTGCTGCTCGACATCAACAACGTGTACGTGTCCGCATGCAACCTGGGCTTCTCGGCCGCGGACTGGATCGACCGCTTTCCGCAGGCGCCGGTCGGCGAGATCCACCTTGCGGGCCACAGCGCCGACCCCACCCTCGGCGATGCACTGCTGATCGATTCGCACGATGCGCCCATCGCACCGGAGGTCTGGCAGCTGTACCGGCGCTTCGTCGATCGCGCCGGCGCCCGGCCCACGCTGATCGAGCGCGACGGCAACGTGCCGGCCTTCGGGGAGCTCATGGCCGAGCAGCAACAGGCCGCGGCCGTGCTGCAGCGTGCCGCGCAGGAGGCCATCGCATGAACACGCCGCGCGATCAGTTCCAGCAGGCCTTTGCGCAGGCCCTGTTCGCTCCTTCGGAAGCCGCGCACCCTGCAGTGCGGGCGCTCGCCATGCAGCCCGCCTTCGCGGTGTACCGCAACACCGTGATGAAGGCCTGCATCGACGCGCTGCAGGCCAACTTCCCGACGGTTGCGCAGCTGGTGGGCGAGGAATGGTTTCGCGCCGCCGCCGCACTCTATGTGGCGGCCGATCCGCCGAGCGACGGGCGCCTGCTGCACTACGGCACTGGCTTTCCCGGTTTCCTGCGCGGCTTCGAGCCGGCCGCCGAGCTCGTCTACCTGCCCGGCGTCGCGCAGCTCGACACGCTCTGGCGCGAAGCCCATGCCGCACCGGACGCACCGGCCGCCGACGCCGCATGGATCGCCCGCCGCACGCCTGAGCAGATGGCGGCCCTGGTCCTCGCGCCGCATCCGGCAGCGCGCTGGGCCTGGTTCGACGAGCAACCGGTCTACAGCATCTGGGAGCGCCATCGCCGGCCGAGCGCGGTTGGCGACGGACTGGCCTGGCGAGGCGAGGGCGCTTTGCTGACGAGGCCCGCCGACACGGTGAATTGGCAAGGCATCACCCAGGCCGGCTGCGCCTTTCTCGACGCCTGCGCCAGCGGTGCAAGCCTTGCCGAAGCGGCGGAGCGCGTACTGGCGGCCGACCCGGCGGCAGACATCTCGGCTATGTTCGCGGCCCTGTTGCGCGCCGGTGCATTCGCCGGCACTTCGGCTTCGCCTGCATCCAACGAAAGAGCACCATGAGCACCCACCTTCAGGCTCCCGCATCGATCGAAAACAGCAACCGCCGCGGTCTTCGCGCGCACTGGAACACAGTGGCCGAACGCCTCACGCGCATCGTGGCCCACGACGCACTGGCACTGGCCACGCGCGTGGCCGTGGCGGCCATCTTCTTCTACTCGGGCCGCACCAAGGTCGAGGGTTTTCTCACGCTGACCGACAGCGCGTACGAGCTGTTCCGCACCGAATACAAATTGCCCTTCGTGCCGCCCGAGATCGCCGCGCACCTGGCGGCCTACTCGGAGCATCTGTTCCCGCTGCTGCTGGTGCTGGGCCTCTTCACGCGCCTGTCGGCACTGGCCCTGCTGGGCATGACGCTGGTGATCCAGGTGTTCGTCTATCCGGATGCATGGCCGACGCACCTCTCGTGGGCTGCGCTGCTGCTGTACCTGGCGGGCCGCGGCGCGGGCCGCCTCTCGCTGGACCACGCGCTGCGCATTCGCTGACCGGCCGGCGCGCGGCCCGCGGGCTTCCACCCTGTTGAATCGGGCGCGGCTTGCCTATATTGGGCTGCCATGCCTTCCACCTGGTTTCTCGACACGCCACCTGCGGGCCAGCTGCTGGACGCCGGTGCCGTCGCGCACCTGCTCGACGCGGGCAGCGAGCAGGCGCCCGCGCTCCACATGCTCGACTTCATCAACCACGTGGTGCCGGTCGAATACATCTCGCTCGTGGAGTACATCGACGGCGTTCCGTCGCAGGTCGAAGGGCATGCGATGGGCCGGTGCGACAACATCACGGCCGAGTGCTTCTCCCTCTACAAGAAGCGGTTCCGGCTGGCGGACGACATGACCCGCCTGGCCGCGCGCATGGGTGGGGAGGCGCTGGCCCACGCACCCGTGACCGCCTTGCTGTACGACGCGGCGGACATCCCCGACCCGGCGTGGCGCGAGCAGATCTTCGTCGGCCGGCAATTGACGGGGCGGCTGAGCTTTCTCTACTCGCCCGTGCCGCGCACGATCTTTGCGATCAACCTGTACCGCAACCGGCAGAACGGCCAGTTCGCGCAAGCGGATGTTGCGCAACTGCTCGGCCTTGCGCCCCTGTTGAAGCGCGCGCATCGCAATGCGCTGTTCGCGCAGCTCGCATCGCCCGATACGCCGCTGCGCGTGGCGGGCATCGAGCGCACGCTGCAGCGCACGGCACCGCAACTGTCGCCGCGCGAGCGGGAGGTCTGCGCGCGCATCGCCTGCGGGATCGGCGCCGACGGCATCGCCGCCGACCTGGGCATTGCCGCGTCGAGCGTGGCGACGCTGCGCAAGCGCGCCTACCTGAAGCTCGCGATCCACGGACGCCAGCAGCTCCTGCGCTTCATCCATTAGGGCCGACCCGGAGCCTTTTGTACCCTTCTGCAGGGACAGACGAAAGCCGCGCGAATTCCTACATTGCCTGGACTCTGGGAGACAGGCATGTGGGTTCGAAACTGCTGGTACGTCATTGCGTGGGATCACGAGATTTCCGACGACGCGCTGTTCACGCGCACGGTGCTCGACGAGCCGATCCTGGTCTATAGAACCGAGGGCGGCGAACTGGCCGCGATGCAGGACCGCTGCTGCCACCGGCATGCGCCGCTGTCGCGCGGACGCAGGGAAGGCGATTGCGTCCGCTGCGGCTACCACGGCCTCAAGTTCGCCGCCGACGGCGTTTGCGTGGAGGCACCGGGGCTGGCCAGCATTCCCGTGAAGGCGCGCGTGCGGACCTACCCGGTGGTCTCGCACAACAAGTGGATCTTCGTGTGGATGGGTGATCCATCGCTCGCGGATCGCGCGCTGCTGCCGGACAACTTCTCGTGCGACCACCCCGACTGGCGCTACAGGCCCGGCTATGTCCACTACGACACGCCCTACCTGCTGGTCTGCGACAACCTGCTGGACTTCTCGCACCTGAGCTATGTGCATGAAGGCACGCTGGGCGGATCGACCGCCATCGCGCAGGCCGTGCCCAGGATCGAGAAAGTGCCGCGCGGCATCCGCGTGACGCGGCACGTGCCCGACGTGCCCCCGTCTCCCTTCTGGAAGTCGTTCCAGAGCTTCGACCGCAACGTCGACCGCTACTTCATCTACGACTTCCTCCTGCCCGGCACCTTGCTGATGAAGTCGGGCGGCGCGCCGGTGGGGCAGGCCGAAGGCGAGCAGCGCGGCGGCGTGCAGCTGCACAGCTGCCAGGCGCTCACGCCCGAGACCGCAACGACCACGCACTACTTCTTCCAGCAGTCGCACCGAAGCAGCATTGCGGACCCCGCGGTCACCGAGACCATCTACCGCGGCCTGGTCACCGCGTTCGAGGAAGACCGCGAAATGATCACCGCGCAGTACCTGAACATCGATCCCGAAGCGCGCATGCTGCCGCTCGCGATGGACGCCGCGCTGGTCCA
>Ga0182008_10001659_pt1 | contig 14678 bp, 11 predicted proteins | sample Sormic07211129_1_FD_120482 | JGI IMG/M metagenome (GOLD analysis project Ga0182008, IMG submission 120482) | Rhizosphere microbial communities from Sorghum bicolor, Mead, Nebraska, USA - 072115-129_1 metaG | ecosystem: Host-associated > Plants > Roots > Rhizosphere | place: USA: Nebraska...
GACGCTCAAGGCCGAGCCCTCGCGGCGCGTGTATGTGCGCCGCGTGAGCATCGGCGGCAACAACCGCACGCGCGACGAAGTGATCCGGCGCGAGTTCCGCCAGTACGAGGCATCCTGGTACGACGGCGACAAGATCAAGCTGTCGCGCGACCGTGTGGACCGCCTGGGCTTCTTCACCGACGTGAACGTCGAGACGCAGGAAGTGCCCGGCTCGCCCGACCAGGTCGACCTGGTCGTGACGCTGGTCGAGAAGCCCACCGGCAGCCTGCAGCTGGGCGCGGGATTCTCCAGCAGCGAGAAGGTGTCGCTGACCTTCGGCATCACGCAGGAGAACGTGTTCGGCTCCGGCAACTACCTGGGCCTGCAGGTCAACACCAGCAAGTACAACCGCACGGTGTCGCTCACCGCCACCGACCCGTACTTCACGATGGATGGCATCTCGCGCACGCTCAACGTGTTTCAGACCTCGACGCGGCCCTATTACGAAGCCGACGGCAACTACAAGCTCGTGAGCGAGGGCGGCTCGGTCAAGTTCGGCGTGCCCTTCGGCGAGGTCGACACCGTCTTCTTCGGCATCGGCCTCGAGCGCTACCGCTTCACGCCCGGCACCAACGGCACCTACACGGTGGTCGACGGTGTGTCGGTCTACACCGCGACGCCGCAGGCCTACCTCGACTACTTCCAGTGCACGGGCACCGTGCCCAGCGTGAGCTGCGCCCGGGACAGCATCCTCGGCGTGCCGCTCACCGTCGGCTGGGCGCGCGACGACCGCGACAGCGCGCTGGTGCCGACCCGGGGCCGACTGCAGAGCGCGAACCTGGAGCTGGGCGTGGGCTCGGACCTGCGCTACCTCAAGAGCACCTACCAGTACCAGCAGTACTTCCCGTTGAACAAGCAGTACACCTTCGCCATCAACGGCCAGCTGGGCTATGCGCGCGCACTGGGCGGCACCGCGTTCCCGATCTTCAAGAACTTCTATGCGGGTGGCCTGGGTTCGATCCGCGGCTTCGAGCAGAACGCGCTGGGCCCGCTCGACAGCGTGACCCAGGGCGCGCTGGGCGGCACCAAGAAGGCGATCTTCAATGCCGAACTGAGCACGCCGTTCCCTGGCGCGGGCAACGACCGCACGCTGCGCCTCTATTCCTTCTTCGACGTGGGCAACGTGTTCGCCGACCGCACGCCGGGCCTCACCGACGCGCAGTGGAAGGCCCAGCAGAGCCTGCGTGCGTCGGTGGGCCTGGGCGTGAGCTGGATCTCCCCGCTGGGCCCCTTGCGCCTGGCCTATGCGGTGCCGATCCGCTACCAGCGGCTGGACGAGGCCAACGGCATCGTGGCCGACCGCACGCAGAAGATCCAGTTCCAGATCGGCACCGCGTTCTGAACGGGTGCCGCGGCGCTCAGGGCAGCAGGTCGAGCAACCGGCCGATCAGGTGGGCCAGGGCCACCAGGGCCGCCCACACCGCCGCGAGCGCGCGCAGGAAGTCCATGCGGCTCAGAGCAGATTGGCGAGCGCGCTGCGCGTGGGCGCCGGCGGCTGCACATCGAGCGCGCCCTGCAGCTGGCAGAGCAGCGCGATCCAGCCGAGCGCGAGCGAGCCGCTGGCGCTGCTGAGCTGCTGCGAATACAGCAGGAACTGCTGGTAGCGCTCCAGCACCTCGAGTTCGGAGGCCCGGCCCTCGCGTTGCCGCGCCACCGTCTCGTCGAAGACCGTCCGCACCTCGGCGGCCCGGGTGTAGAGCGCCGCGGTGCTGGCGCGCTGCGCCTCCAGCGTCTCGATGGCGTCGGCGATCTCCTGCTGGGCGCGGGCGACGACCACCGAGAAGTTCGCCTCCGACGCCGACCGCTGCGTGGGCGGGCTCACATCGCGCAGCGCGCCGGCCAGCGCCACGTCCTGGCGCTGCATCAGCCAGTCGTCGGCATCGCGCGGCGGTAGCACGGCGCTGAATTGCGGCAGGCGGCGTTGCGCGAGGGCCGGCGCGATCACCTCGGTGAGCGTGGCGGCCGGCATGCCGCACAGCGTCGACAGCAGCGCGAGCGATGCATCGCGGCGCGCGCGGATCGTGGCGGCGGCACGGTCCGCGTCGGCCAGCCGGACGCCGATCAGCGCACGGTCGGCATCGCCCGCGGGCCCGGCCTCGACCAGCGGCAGCTCGCGCCGCGCCGCGATCGTGGCTTCGCCGATCAGGTCCAGGCCGATGCTGTCGGCCTGCAGGCTCACGTAGGCCGCCGCGACCTTCATCTCGGGCGGCAGCGCGGGCGCATCGCCGGTGAGCAGCAGGCGGCTGCGGGTCGTCGAGGCCGCCGCATGCCGGGCCGCGAGGATCAGCGTGCCCAGCGTGTCGTCCTGGAAGCCGCGCCACCAGCCGTCGCCGTCGCCGGCCAAGGGCGATGGCACCGGTGCCGTGGCAGGGGCGTTGCGCACCATCGCGCCGGGTTCGCGCAGCGACGGCGCGCGGCTCAGGTTGGCCTGGGCGCCGATGGCCATCGACAGGCCCATCAGCGCCGCGAAGGGCAGCGAGGTCTTCATGGCCGTGCGCGGCCGAGCGCCCGCATGCAATCCCCTGGGTTCATCACTTCGGCTCCGGTGTTGAGAAGCCTTCACTGTGGCCACCGAATTCGGAGGAATGTGGGAAGCGGCGCGCGGGCCCGGGCTTCAGCGCGCGGGCGCTTCGAGCGAGAAGCCGATGCCGTAGACCGAGCGGATCCAGTCGTGGTCCGGCGAGGCGGCGCCGAGCTTGCGGCGCAGGTTCTTGATGTGGCTGTCGATGGCGCGCTCGGTCACGTCGTCGACCAGCTCGTAGGCCAGCTCGAGCAGCTGGCCGCGCGAGAAGATCCGGCCCGGATGGCGCGCGAGCGCCTGCAGCAGCCGGAACTCGCGCCGCGTGAGCTGCAGCGGCAGGCCGTGCAGGCTGGCGTTCCACTCGGTCTCGTCGAGCACCAGCGGCCCCTGCGTGCTGGCGTGCGGCGCGTTCGCGGCGGTGCGGCGCAGCACCGCGCGCACGCGGGCCACCACCTCGCGCGGCGAGAAGGGCTTGCAGATGTAGTCGTCGGCGCCCAGCTCCAGGCCGATCAGGCGGTCGATCTCCTCGGTGCGCGCGGTCAGCATGATCACCGGCGCCTGCGTGCAGGCCCGTGCGCCGCGCAGCACGCCCAGGCCGTCGAGCCCGGGCAGCATCACGTCGAGCAGCGTGAGGTCGGGCGGATCGGCCCGGAGGCGTTCGAGCGCCTGCCGGCCGTCGGCCAGGTGCTCGGTGTCGTGGCCGTCGTGGCGCAGGTAGTCCTGCAGCACCGAGGCGATGTCTTGCTCGTCTTCGACGATGAGGATGCGGGTCATGGGTGGGTGCTCAGGGGCAGGGTGATGAGGATGCGCAGCCCGCCCAGGGGCGAGGGCGAGGCGTCGATGGCGCCGCCATGGGCCTCGACCAGGGTGCGGCAGATCGACAGGCCCAGGCCCGAGCCGCCGGTCTCGCGGCTGCGCGAGGCCTCGCCGCGGAACAGGCGGTCGAACAGGCGCGGCAGCTCGCCCGCCAGCGGGCCGGGCGCGCTGTCGTCGAAGCGGATCTGCAGCCGGGCCGCGGCGCCGCTGCCCTCGATGGCCGCGCCCAGGCGCAGGCTGCCGCCGGGGTCGGTGTAGCCCAGGCTGTTCTCGAGCAGGTTCATGAAGACCTGGTGCAGCCGCGGCGCGTCGCCGTCGACCGCGGGCTGGATGCCGGGCGCGTCGAGCCCGCTGCTGTCGAGCGCGAGGCCGCGCTGCGCGAAGCGCCCGCGCATCATCTCGACGGCCTCGGCCAGCAGGGCCAGCGGGTAGATGGGCGCGAAGGCCGCGCCGGCGGCGCTCGATCCCGCCGGCTCCGGCTCGTGCATGCTGCTGCGCAGGTCGTCCACCAGCTGCCCGAGCCGCATCACCTGGCGGTGCAGCCGCAGCGCGGTGCGGTCGTCGAAGCGGCGCACGCCGTCCTGCAGCGCCTCGATCTCCGCGCGCATGGCCGCGAGCGGGGTGCGCAGTTCGTGCGCCACATCGGCCAGCCAGCTGCGGCGCGAGGCCTCGACGGTGTCGAGCCGCTCGGCCATCGAGTTGAAGGTTTGGCCCAGCATCGCGAGCTCGTCGTTGCCGCGCACCGCCACGCGCGTGTGGAGCCGGCCGCGCGCGATGTCCTGCGCGCCCTGCGAGAGCGCGTCGATGGGCCGCAGCCAGCGGCGCGCGACGAACCACGACAGCGCGAGCGCCAAGGCCAGCCCGGCCAGGCCGGTGAGCGCGATGAAGCCGGCCTGGCGCGCGAGGAAGGCGCGGTCGGCCTGGCTTTCGAGCACCTGCATCGGCGCCAGCACCAGGTAGCCGACGGTGTGGCCCAGGTGCCGCAGCGGCAGCCGCGCGGCCGAGGCCGGGTCGACCGTGGCACCCGCGACGTGGGCGCCGGCGCGGTCGGTCACCCCCAGCCGCTGGTAGATCGCGTCGGGCCCGCCGCGCGGCCCCTCGTCGGGCGAGCGGCTGCGGAAGAACAGGGGTTCGACGGGCGGCGGGCCTTCGGCGGCGGCGCCCTCATCGGCCGGCAGCCGGCGGTCGTACCAGCGCGGCAGCCGGCGCTCGCTCGCGAAGGGGCCGGCCAGCGCATGCTCGCCCCATTGCAGCCGTATCCAGGCCGAGCGATCGGCATGCAGCGGCTCCCAGCTGCCGTCGCTCGCGTACTTCTTCTGCAGGGCCTCGGCCAGCCAGTCCATGCGCCGGACCTCGATCTCGGCCACGTAGGGCCCCAGGCCGCGCTGCAGGCCGACGATCGAGAAGGTGGTGAAGATCAGCAGCAGCAGGGCCAGCAGCGTCGCCATCGCCAAGAAGACCTTCTTCGACAGGGTCAGGCGTGGCAGGACGGAGGCAGGGCGCACGGCGGGTGGGGCGGAGGGGCTGGGGGCCGGTCGCGGCAGGAGCGTCCGAGCGGTGGGGAGCCGATCGATCATGCGTGCACATCTCGGAGGAATCTGGGAGAAGCGGGCGAGGGGGCCGGAAGGCAGTCCGGTGCCCGCCGACTGCATTGGAAGGGCCGCATGCACCCGCGAGGTGTCGCGCGGGTAAAGAGAAGGTGAAGCCGGAAACAGCCCGCGAGCCCGCGCACGCGGGGCAGGCAGGCCGGGGGGGGATCGCCCCATGCGCTCGTCGAGCGCTCGGTGTCGCGGCGTGGCCGCGCCGCGTCAGCCCAGTGCGGGCGTGGCGTCGGCCGCTGCGGGTGCGGCTTCGGGGGTGGTGAACTGCAGGGCCGCCAACCGCGCATAGACGCCGCCGCGTGCGACCAGCGCCGCGTGCGTGCCCTGCTCGACGATCGCGCCCTGGTCGAGCACGATGATCCGGTCGGCCTTCTGCACCGTGGCCAGCCGGTGCGCGATCACCAGCGTGGTCCGGCCGGTCATGGCCGACTCCAGCGCGGCCTGCACCATGCGTTCGCTCTCGGCGTCGAGCGCGCTGGTCGCCTCGTCGAGCAGCAGCAGCGGCGGGTTCTTGAGCATGGCGCGCGCGATCGCGATGCGCTGGCGCTGGCCGCCCGACAGGCGCACGCCGCGTTCGCCCAGGAAGGTGTCGTAGCCCTCGGGCAGGGCGCGCAGGAAATCGTCGGCGAAGGCCGCGCGCGCGGCCGCATGCACCTCGTCGGCCGTGGCCTCGGGCCGGCCGTAGCGGATGTTCTCGAAGGCGGTGGCCGAGAAGATCACCGCGTCCTGCGGCACCAGGCCGATGCGGTGGCGCAGGTCGTCCAGCGCTAGCGCATCCAGCGGCGCGCCGTCGAGCAGCAGGCTGCCGCTCTGCGGGTCGTAGTAGCGCAGCAGCAGCTGGAACACCGTGCTCTTGCCGGCGCCGCTGGCGCCGACCAGCGCCACGGTCTCGCCCGGCGCCACCTGCAGGCTGAAGTCGCGCAGCGCGGGCGTGGCCGGCCGCGACGGGTAGTGGAAGCTCACGCCTTCGAGCGCGATCGTGCTGCCGCCCTGGGCCAGCGGCGCGGTCACCGGCCGGGCAGGGGAGGCGATGGCCGACTTGGCGTGCAGCAGCTCCATCAGGCGCTCGGTGGCGCCGGCCGCGCGCAGCAGGTCGCCGTAGACCTCGCCCAGCACGGCGGCGGCGCTGGCCAGGATGATCACGTAGACCACGGTCTCGCCCAGGTGGCCGGCGGTGATGGTGCCCTGCAGCACCGCCTGCGTGCCCTGGTAGAGGCCCCACAGCAGCGCGGCCGAGGTCGCGATGATGATGAAGGCCACCAGCACCGAACGCGCCTTGGCGCGCCGCACGGCGGTCAGGAAGGCGTTGTCGGTCGAGGTGTCGAAGCGGGCCGCTTCCCGCGCTTCGGCGGTGTAGCTCTGCACCACGGGGATGGCGTTGAGCACCTCGGCCGCGATGGCGCTGGAATCGGCCACGCGGTCCTGGCTGGCGCGCGAGAGCTTGCGCACGCGGCGCCCGAACCACATGCTCGGCAGCACCACCAGCACCAGCACGCCCAGCACCTGGCCCATCACGTAGGGATTGGTCCAGACCAGCATGCCCAGCGCGCCGATGCCCATCACCGCGTTGCGCAGACCCATGCTGAGCGAGGAGCCGACCACCGTCTGCACCAGCGTCGTGTCGGCCGTTAGGCGCGACAGCACCTCGCCCGTTTGCGTGGTCTCGAAGAACACCGGGCTCTGGCGCAGCACATGCGCATAGACCGCGTTGCGCAGGTTGGCCGTGATGCGCTCGCCCAGCCAGCTCACCGTGTAGAAGCGCGCCGCCGAGAACAGGCCCAGCGCCACCGCCACGCCGAACAGCGCGAAGAAATGGTCGCGCAGCGCCATGGTCTGGGCGCCCTTGTCGCTGCTCACCAGCCCGCCGTCGATCAGGCTGCGCAGGGCCAGCGGGAACACCAGCGTGGCCCCGGCCGCGGCCACCAGGAACACCCCCGCGAGGGCGATCTGCCAGCGGTAGGGGCGCAGGAAAGGGAAGAGCCCGGAGAGGGATTTGGGTGAACCTTTTTCGGAGGTTCGGGAGACGGAAACAGCCATGGCGCGATTCTACCGACCGGTTGCCCCTGCAAAGGCAGCCTTGACAGTAATTGCCTAAGCAACTAATATCCGGACCCGATGAACGACGACACCCAACGACCGACCGACCCGGAGCCGCCTCCGCCGGCCATCCCTGCCTTCTATTCGGCGGATCTGTACCGCCCGGAAGAGAGCGTGGGTTACATGATGCGGCGCATCATGACGGCCGTGAGCCAGGCCGTCGAAGGCCAGATGTCCGAGCCCGGCGGCCCGACCTATCCGCAGTGGATCCCCTTGCACAAGCTGCACATGGGCACCGCCACCACGGTGGCCGAACTGGCGCGCGAATGCCTGCTCGACGCGGGCGCGATGACGCGCCTGCTCGACCGGCTCGAGACCAAGGGCCTGTGCCGGCGCGTGCGCTCGGTGGCCGACCGGCGGGTGGTGAACATCGAACTGACCGACGAAGGCCGGGCCGCCGCGCAGCAGGTGCCCGAGATCCTCTGCCGGGTCCAGAACCAGCATCTCGCGGGCTTCTCCGAAGCCGAGTGGGAGCAACTCAAGAGCTATCTGCGCCGCATCCTCGACAACGCACAGGTCCTGTCGACCCGTGGAGAAAAGAAATGAACCGCCTCGCTTTCCCATCCCCGGCCGGCCGCGCGCTGCCGGTCGCGGCCGCCGTGCTCGCACTGTTCCTCGCCGGCTGCGCCGACATGTCCGGCATCGGCTCGACCGCCAAGCTGCGCGATGCCGATTCGCTCGGCCTGCAGCGCGCCGTCGCGCAGCATGAAGGCACGCTGGCCGCCAACCCGGTCGACAGCCGCTGGTGGACCGGCTTCGGCAACCCGCAGCTGAACGCCTTGATCGACGAGGCCCTGGCCGGCAACCCCAACCTCGCGGTCGCCCAGGCGCGCCTCACGCGTGCCCGCGCCGCCATCGCCACCGCCGAGGCCGCCGACCGGCCGCAGGTCAACGGCGCCTTCGACGCCTCGCGCCAGCGCTTCAGCAGCAACTACATCTACCCGGCGCCGCTGGGCGGTTCGATCCAGGAGATCGGCACGCTGCAGCTCAACGGCAGCTGGGAGCTGGACTTCTTCGGCAAGAACCGCGCGGCCCTCGACAGCGCGATGGGCACGGCCAACGCGGCCGCGGCCGAGGCCGATGCGTCGCGCGTGCTGCTGGCCAGCAACGTGGCGCGCGGCTATGTGCAATGGGCCCGCCTCAACGAACAGCTGATCGTCGCGAAGCGCACGCTGGCGCAGCGTGAAGAGACGCTCAAGCTGGTGCGCGACCGCGTGTCGGCCGGCCTCGACACGCGGCTCGAGCTGCGCCAGAGCGAAGGCGGCCTGCCCGAGGCGCGCCAGCAGATCGAATCGCTCGACGAGCAGATCGCGCTGGCACAGCATGCACTCGACGCGCTGGTCGCGCGGCCCGGCGCCGCGCAGGCGCTCACGCCGCCCAGCCTGGCCTCGCTGCATGCGATCGCGCTGCAATCCGACCTGCCGGCCGACCTGCTGGGCCGCCGGGCCGACATCGCGGCCGCGCGCTGGCGCGTCGAAGCGGCCAGCGGCGACGTGGCCGGTGCCAAGACGCTCTTCTATCCCAACGTGAGCCTCACGGCCTTCGTGGGCACGCAGAGCCTGGGGCTGGACAACCTGCTCAAGAGCGACAGCCGCCAGTGGGGCTTCGGCCCCGCGATCCGGCTGCCGATCTTCGAGGGCGGCCGGCTGCGCGCCAACCTGCGCGGCAAGGCGGCCGACCTCGACGCCGCGATCGAGAGCTACAACGCGAGCGTGCTCGACGCGGTGCGCGACGCGGCCGACCAGGTCAGCAGCGCGCAGTCGGTGGGCCGCCAGCAGCTGCAGCAGCGCGATGCGCAGGCCGCGGCCGAAGGCGCCTACGAGATCGCGGTGCAGCGCTACCGCGCCGGCCTGGGCAACTACCTCAACGTGCTGACCGCCGAGACCGCGGTGCTGGCGCAGCGCCGCCTCGCGGTCGACCTCGCGGCCCGCGCGCTCGAAACGCAGGTCGGCCTGGCGCGCGCGCTGGGCGGCGGCTGGCAGCCCGGCGTGGCCGTGGCCGGTGCCGCACCCACCCATCCCTGAACGATTTCCGCGCACGACGCACGCCGCGCGCACCTCACATATCCCGCATCGGAAGGACACTGAAAATGGACAACAACAATGCAGTCGCCGCCGCCCCCGCCCCGCAAGGTGTGGAGGCAGGCGCGCCCGCCGGCAACAGCAAGCGCCGGCGCGCACTCACCGCGCTGGCCGCGGTGGTGATCGTCGCCGGTGGCGGCTGGGGCCTCTACGAATGGCTGGTCGCCAGCCACTACGAGGACACCGACAACGCCTACGTGCAGGGCAACGTGATCCAGATCACGCCGCAGATCGCGGGCACCGTGATGTCGATCATGGCCGACGACACCGACTTCGTGAAGAGCGGCCAGCCGCTGGTGCAGCTCGATCCGGCCGATGCCCGGCTGGCCTTCGAGCAGTCCGAAGCGGCGCTGGGCCAGGCGGTGCGCCAGGTGCGCACGCTCTACGCCAACAACGGCTCGCTGGCCGCGCAGGTCACGCTGCGCCAGGCCGACATCGTCAAGGCGCAGAGCGACATCGCGCGCGCGCAGGACGACCTCACGCGCCGCCAGGCGCTGACCGGCAACGGCGCGGTGTCGAAGGAAGAGCTCAACCATTCCGAGACCGCGGTCGCCAACGCCAAGAGCGCGCTGGCCGCCGCCCAGGCCGGCGTGCTGGCCGCGCGCGAGCAGCTCAGCAGCAACCAGTCGCTGACCGAAGGCACCAGCGTCGAGCAGCACCCCAGCGTGCTGGCCGCCGCCTCGAAGGTGCGCGAGGCCTGGCTGGCCACGCAGCGCGTCGCGATGCCGGCGCCGGTCGACGGCTACGTCGCCAAGCGCACCGTGCAGCTGGGCCAGCGCGTGGCCGCGGGCACGCCGATGATGTCGATCGTGCCGCTCACGCAGCTGTGGGTCGATGCCAACTTCAAGGAAGTCCAGCTGCGCAACATCCGCATCGACCAGCCGGTCAAGCTCACCGCCGACCTCTACGGCAAGAAGGTCACCTACGACGGCAAGGTCGCGGGCCTGGGCATCGGCACCGGTGCGGCCTTCGCGCTGCTGCCGGCGCAGAACGCCACCGGCAACTGGATCAAGGTGGTGCAGCGGGTGCCGGTGCGCATCGCGCTCGACCCCGAACAGCTCAAGGCCAACCCGCTGCGCGTGGGCCTGTCGATGGTCGCCGAGATCGACGTGACGAAGAAGGACGGCAAGTCGCTGGCCGATGCGCCGCGCACCACCGCCTTCGCGCAGACGCAGGTCTATGCGAGCTCCGACCGCGGCGCCGATGCCGAGGTCGACCGCATCATCGCGGCCAACCTGGGCCGTCCGGTGCAGGCGCGCACTGAAGCGAAGAAGCCGGTGGCCGACGAGACCGACAAGGGCGCGCTGCATCCGGCCGCGCAGAGCGGTCGCGGCGCCACGCTGGCGATGCGCCAAGCCACGCACGGCTGAGCGCCACGGACACACGCGCAATGGCCACCGCTCCCGCCTCTGCCGCTCCCCTGGCCCATCCGCCGCTCGAGGGCTCGGCCCGCATCTGGGGCACGATCGCGCTCTCGGCCGCGACCTTCATGAACGTGCTCGACTCGTCGATCGCGAACGTGTCGCTGCCCGCCATCTCGGGCGACCTGGGCGTCAGTTCGACCCAGGGCACCTGGGTCATCACCAGCTTCGCGGTGGCCAACGCCATCGCGGTGCCGCTCACCGGCTGGCTCACCCAGCGCTTCGGCCAGGTGCGCCTGTTCATGGCCAGCATCATCCTGTTCGTGCTCAGCTCCTGGCTCTGCGGGCTGGCGCCCAACATGACCACGCTGATCGCCTTCCGCGCGCTGCAGGGCTTCGTCGCCGGGCCGATGATCCCGCTGTCGCAGACGCTGCTGCTCGCGAGCTATCCGCGCGCGCTGGCCGGGCTCGCGATGGCGATGTGGGCCATGACCACGCTGGTCGCGCCGGTGATGGGGCCGCTGCTGGGCGGCTGGATCACCGACAACATCTCCTGGCCCTGGATCTTCTACATCAACATCCCGGTCGGCATGGCCGCGGTGACCATCGCCTGGGCGATCTACCGCAAGCGCGACAGCCCCACCAAGAGCCTGCCGATCGACACCATCGGCCTGAGCCTGCTGATCCTCTGGGTCGGCGCGCTGCAGCTGATGCTCGACAAGGGCAAGGAACTCGACTGGTTCCACTCGGCCGAGGTCGTGACGATGGCCGTGGTCGCGGTGGTGGGCTTCGCCTTCTTCCTGGTGTGGGAGCTGACCGAGAAGCATCCGGTGGTCGACTTGTCGCTGTTCAAGCGGCGCAACTTCTGGTCGGGCGCGGTCGCGACCGCGGTGGCCTACGGCCTGTTCTTCGGCAACGTGGTGCTGCTGCCGCTGTGGCTGCAGCAGTACATGGGCTACACCGCCACCCAGGCCGGCATGGTGCTGGCGCCGGTGGGCGCGTTGGCCATCGTGCTGTCGCCGGTGGTGGGCATGACCGTGGCCAAGGTCGATCCGCGGCGCTATGCGACCTTCTCCTTCCTGGTGTTCGCGCTGGTGCTGTGGATGCGTTCGAACTTCAACACGCAGGCCGACATCGGCACCATCATGATCCCCACGATCATCCAGGGCGTGGCGATGGCCTTCTTCTTCATCCCGCTGGTGACGCTGACCTTGTCCGGGCTCACGCCCGACCGGATCCCGGCGGCGTCGGGGCTGTCGAACTTCCTGCGCATCACCGCGGGCGCGATGGGCACCTCGATCGTGACCACGGTGTGGGACGACCGCGCGACCGTGCACCATGCGCAGCTCGCGGAGTCGATCAACCTGGGCAACCCGACCGCGACCGCCGCGATCGCGAACCTGGGCAACAGCGGCTTCAGCAGCGACCAGGTGCTGGGCCAGCTCAACCGCATGATCGACCAGCAGTCCTTCATGCTGGCCGCCAACGACGTGTTCTATGCCTCGGCGGTGCTGTTCATCTTCCTGATCCCGCTGATCTGGCTCGCGCGTCCGCAGATGGGCGGCGGTGCCGCCGACGCCGCGGCCGGCGCGCACTGAACATGAACTGACATGGCGCTGACAACCCGGGTGCCACAACGCATCCGGGTTGCAGTGCAGCATAGGCATTTGCCCCAGTAGGCAGGGGAAGAGGGTCCGCGAACAATTCGGTCGCGCTCACAGTGGGCGCACGGACCGATCGCATGACCGACTTTCAATGCCTCCCCCTGGACGCCCGCGCGAGATGAGCGACATCATTCTCGAGACGCGGCAGCTCACCAAGGAATTCAAGGGCTTCACAGCCGTCAGCCAGGTCGACCTGAAGGTCGTGCGTGGGTCGATCCACGCGCTGATCGGTCCCAATGGCGCGGGCAAGACCACCTGCTTCAACCTGCTCACGAAGTTCCTGGAGCCCACCTCGGGCACCATCCTCTTCAACGGCCAGGACATCACGCGTGAACGCCCCGCGCAGATCGCGCGGCGCGGCATCATCCGCTCGTTCCAGATCTCGGCCGTGTTCCCGCACCTTACGCTGCTGGAGAACGTGCGCCTGGGCCTGCAACGCGCGCTCGGCACCTCCTACCACTTCTGGAAGAGCGAGCAGTCGCTCAAGCCGCTCGATGCGCGCGCCCGCGCGCTGCTGGCCGAAGTGGGCCTCGAGGACCTGGCCGACGAGCAGACCGTGAACCTGCCCTATGGCCGCAAGCGCGCGCTCGAGATCGCGACCACGCTGGCGATGGAGCCCGAGCTGATGCTGCTGGACGAACCCACGCAGGGCATGGGCCACGAGGACGTGCACCGCGTGGCCGAACTGATCAAGCGCGTGTCGGCGGGCCGCACCATCCTGATGGTCGAGCACAACATGAGCGTGGTCTCGACCATCGCCGACACCATCACGGTGCTGCAGCGCGGCGCGGTGCTGGCCGAAGGGCCGTACGCCCAGGTCTCGAAGAACCCGCAGGTCATGGAGGCCTACATGGGCACGACGGACGGCCAACTGCAAGGGGCCCACTGACATGACGGCTGCGTTGGAAATCAAGGGACTTCAGGCCTGGTACGGCGAATCGCATGTGCTGCACGGCGTCGACATGGTGGTGCAGCCGGGCGAGGTCGTCACGCTGCTGGGCCGCAACGGCGCGGGCCGCACGACCACCATGCGCGCGGTGATGGGCCTGACGGGCGCGCGCAAGGGCAGCATCCAGGTCAACGGTGTCGAGACCATCGGCATGGCCACGCACCGCATCGCCCACCTGGGCATCGGCTATTGCCCCGAAGAACGCGGCATCTTCGCCAGCCTGTCGGCCGAGGAGAACCTGCTGCTGCCGCCCGCGCTCAAGGGCATGGGGCCGGGCATGTCGGTCGAGGAGATCTACGCGATGTTCCCCAACCTCGCGGAGCGCCGCCACAGCCAGGGCACGCGGCTCTCGGGCGGCGAGCAGCAGATGCTGGCGGTGGCGCGCATCCTGCGCACGGGCGCGCGGCTGCTGCTGCTCGACGAGATTTCCGAAGGGCTGGCGCCGGTGATCGTGCAGGCGCTGGCGCGCATGATCACCATGCTGCGTTCCAAGGGCTACACCATCGTGATGGTCGAGCAGAACTTCCGCTTCGCGGCGCCGCTGGCCGACCGCTTCTACGTGATGGAGCACGGCCGCATCGTCGAGACCTTCGGCGCCGCGCAGCTCGAGGCCAAGATGCCCGTGCTCAACGAATTGCTGGGCGTCTGAAGCCGCCGCATCCTCCGATCCTTTCCCCAAAAATATTCCTCCAGGAGACAAGCGCATGAACAAGAAACTCGGCCTCATCGCCGCCGCCGTCGGCATCCTCGTCCTGGGCGCGAGCGCCGCGCAGGCCCAGGAAAAAGTGAAGATCGGTTTCGTCACCGACCTGTCCAGCCTCTACGCCGACCTGGAAGGCAAGGGCGGCGCCACCGCCATCCAGATGGCCATCGACGACTTCGGCGGCAAGGCCCTGGGCCAGCCCATCGAATTGCTGGTGGCCGACCATCAGAACAAGGCCGACATCGCCGCCTCCAAGGCCCGCGAGTGGATCGACACCGCGGGCGTGACCATGGTCTTCGGCGGCACCAACTCGGGCGTGGCGCTGGCCACCGCCAAGGTGGCGGAAGAGAAGAAGCGCGTGTACTTCAACAACGGCGCGGGCAGCTCGGTGCTGACCAACGAGCAGTGCAGCCCCTACACCATCCACTACGCCTACGACACCGTGGCGCTGGCCAAGGGCACGGGCGCGGCGGTGGTCGACCGCGGCGGCAAGAGCTGGTTCTTCCTGACCGCCGATTACGCCTTCGGCCACGCGCTCGAGGCCGACACCACCAAGGTGGTGAAGGAGAAGGGCGGCACGGTGGTGGGCTCGGTGCGCCATCCGCTCAACGCCTCGGACTTCTCGTCCTTCCTGCTGCAGGCGCAGAACTCCAAGGCGCAGATCCTGGGCCTGGCCAACGCGGGCGGCGACACCGTCAACTCGATCAAGGCGGCCAAGGAGTTCGGCATCAACAAGACCATGAAGACCGCCGGCCTGCTGGTCTTCCTGAGCGACATCCACAGCCTGGGCCTGAAGAACACCGAAGGCCTGCTGCACACCACCAGCTGGTACTGGGACCTGAACGA
>Ga0182008_10001661_pt1 | contig 14669 bp, 11 predicted proteins | sample Sormic07211129_1_FD_120482 | JGI IMG/M metagenome (GOLD analysis project Ga0182008, IMG submission 120482) | Rhizosphere microbial communities from Sorghum bicolor, Mead, Nebraska, USA - 072115-129_1 metaG | ecosystem: Host-associated > Plants > Roots > Rhizosphere | place: USA: Nebraska...
CCATAAAGCCCGCCCATACTTTCATCACCCACATGCAGATTTGTAGTACCTATGCATCGATCACGCGAGAATATTTTGGCTTTCATCTTGACTCTGGTTAATTTATTCCTAAATATATAGCTTTTGGACAAATTCAACATAATGCCTGAAGAAGTTCATAAACCTGGTTCCCTTTAAAATAATAATCCCGATATTGTAATAGTAAACTAACGCATACACTCATGGCACTAAAACTGATACAAAGAGGCAGCAGGGGGGCAGCCGTAAAAGACTGGCAATTCTTTCTGTCCGGTCAAAACCTCTATTCCGACCTTGCCGATGGAATATTCGGTCAGCATACCTATGATGGCACCGTCGCCTTTCAAAAACAAAGCGGCATAAAAGCAGATGGAATAGTAGGAAACCAGACCTACGGAGCCGCCATGCTCAAAGGCTTCAATAAAGTACAGGACGATCGCGATATAAAAGAAAGCGCCAACTGGCCGCCAAAACCAAATTTCCCCTCCATAAACAGCAATGCCATCAGGCAGCAAATGTTTGGAAAAATGGAGTACATTTCCCAACCCGAGCCAGGTAATCCCGAACACATCAAAATCACCAATAACTGGGCACAGAATATCGTCACCGTAAGTATCCCCCAACTAAAAGGAATACTCAAAAAACCAGAAGTTCAATTCCATAAAGCAGCAAAAGATCAGCTTATTGCCCTTTGGGCGAGGTGGGAGCGAGACGGGATGCTAGACCTGGTTAAATCATGGGAGGGATCCTACGAGCCGCGTTTCCAAAGAAACAGCAGAACCGTGCTCAGCAACCATGCCTTTGGCACCGCCTTCGACATCAACGAAAAATGGAACAAATTCCATACACTCCCTGTACTGGTCGGCAATCCAGGAAGCGTGCGCGAACTTGTTCCAGCTGCTAATGAACTCGGATTCTATTGGGGAGGCCATTTCAGCAGACCCGATGGCATGCATTTTGAAATCGCAAAGCTGTTATAGAACAAAAAATCAACCATGAAGAACTTAATCATTTTTTTAGCCTTGATGTGCCTTCACTTCAGCAGCTACAGTCAAAAGAAAAAAACAAGGCCCATTCCACTTCCGCCACCCAAGGCAAGTATAGTAGAATTTTCCAGGGATACACTTTCGCTGCAGCAGTACGGATCACCGATTTTATTCCAATGGAAAATGAATGCAGATACCACCCTTAAACCCGGTACCGTTTTTAAAGAATTAATTAAGCTGACTTACGGGCAGACCGAAATTAATGGTGAATATAGCCTGGAGCCATTAACACTAAAAAAATCAAAGCCAGGTAAAGCCGTTCCGGAAATCAAGGTTCCTAAAAAAATCACCAGGGTTGGTTACTACGATGCACAAATTTCAAATGGCGTTGTCATACTCAAAGGAGAGAGAACCCTGTCTTTAAAAATTTTCTATGATAAAAATATGCAAGTGAGCTATTTGAAAGATTTAGCCAATGGAGCTATATATAAGCACATCCCGTCAGAGGAGCAACCAGTTACCGTTCCTGGACAGTAAGAATTACTAATCTTGCAGATCGTTTTTATGAGCCATGATATAGTTAAATATCAAAGCATCCAGATCTTCCTTACAGGTTAACACCTGTGCGTTTGCATCCATTTTATAAGTGTAAAGCCCCTTTTCTATATCTTTCCATTTTGGAACAGCGATATCTGCAATTTTTAAAAGCAGTTTTAGTCTGGCTGGCCTGTTGGAAGGGACGATTCCTTCTGGCCATTGCTGCAAGGAAGATTTAAAGGCAGCCAGTGTTTCAGTTGCTCCAATTTCTGCAAGTAAGGCTGCGGTTTGAGGACAAAAACCTCCGTTATATTTAAAATAAAACGTAGCGAAGCCACTGTTTTGGATATCAGCACGATATAATACCCTTGAATTTAAAAGAATCAGCAGCTTTTTTTCCATAGCATTGAGTTGTTCAAAATTGTCGCCATTGATTACCTTATCGTCTAATTTTTCCTGAAGCGCCTGTAGCATCTCAACGGAATCTAACTTTAGCATTTCAGCATACGTTGTTTTACCATACCTTGAAGAAGTTCCGTATTGAATGCCTGCACGTTGGAAAAAATCCTTTATCAGGCTGATTTTTTGGCCACAAAAGGTACCCTGAACTACTTTTTTTGAGGAAGCTTTAGTACGGTGACACTCAAAACATATTTCAATAAATTCAAAAGCTTTTCCTGCTGCGTCCAGAAATAAAATACCATTTCTAGGCTCATAGCATTTGTAATTTGATTCTACGCGGAATATGGGCTTGATATGAGGATTGTAACCTATATTATATAAAATCTTGGTCAATTCATTAGTTTCATCCGCGCCGAGGACATGACTTTCCAGCACTTTTGAATAATCAACAATTTTCTTTTGAACTGGAATGAATCCATCCTCTTTAAAAGAAATTAGTTTAATGCTCCTGACCTTGTTGAACGGATAAATCGCTAACCGCTTGGATGGACTATATGTATTGGAATTGAAACACTCATCTGCGAGCTCAATAATGAATTCTTCCTTCGGCGTCGGTTCTTTAAAACCTGGAGTTTGTCCAGTGGCTCTGCCTGCAAAAAGTAATAATGTGATCAATAGGAGAAGACGCATTTAATGAAGAGTTGAAATACAAGATAGATCGTTTTTGATGAGTTATTTATTGAGCCTTGTTAAATTTGGTATTAAAATGCAGAAAATATACCATAGAAGATAGGTATCCTGAGCATATAAAACGGGAATAGTACTAAACTTATAAGCAAGTAGGATTTAGCATTAGAAAAGTTATTCCTTTTAATACTTATCCATAATCCAATCCATAGAAAAATAAAGGCAATTATCAACGGCGACCATTCTCCAATAAAGATGAATATAGGTAAACTTGCAATCCTGTCAGCTGAAGCACTCTCACCATAGACACTCCAAAAAATAATTGGTATCAGGTAGATGTAAATAAATGCGGTGCTTAGTACCGTAACAGCCAATAGTAATAACAAATGCCACCATTTGGTTTTACTGGAAATAATGTTTCTGATTTTTGCTTTCATTTATATATATTGAAGATCTTAAGATAATGATAATCGGAGACATGAAGAACATCCTATTCACACTCTTTTGCATTATAGGTCTTGCTAATTTAAACATCCAAGCCCAGGAAAAGGAACAACTCCAGGTGCTTAAGAAGGCAGCGATAGGGCATAAGTATATTTTTGGTACGTGGACACCAGACAATCAAGGTGAAACCCATTTAACATATCTTGGAAAGTGTCAAACTACCAATGGGCAAACCTATAAAATTCTTACTTCTGTATGGTTATGGGGATTGTCTAAACGAGCAACCAACAGAATCCTGATTTTTGATCATCAAAACAGATATCTTGGTAACTATAAAATCAATATGGCTGATGACCTGCCTTTTAAGATGGAAAAAGGAAAGCTAAGATTCAAGAATACACAAGAATGTAGTTACAGATCTTCCCTCTTTATTGATTTAACGCGAGGTATTCCTGAAAAGATCTTCATTGAATGTACTAAAGGTTCGGGAGATGAGTATCTATTTGATAAAGGATGATGCCTGGATATAAAGTATATGCTGGAAACAATGAGAGAACTAGATAACTTTTACCTGCAACAAGACGAACCTATAAAAGGGACACTACTTGCATTGAGAGAAATTATCCTGCAACAAGACAAAGACATTACCCATGTTTTGAAATACGGAATGCCGTTTTTCTGTTACAAAGGAAAAATGTTTTGTTATTTGTGGGTGCACAAAAAACACAAACAACCTTACATTGGAATTGTAGAGGGAAAACAGTTTGACGAAGCCTTTTTAATTCAAGAAGGCCGAAGCAGAATGAAAATTATGTTGTTTGACCAAAACGAAGATCTGCCCTTACAAACCATAAACAACATTTTACAAAAAGCACTCTCGTTGTATAAGACCGGAACGATAAAAATTAAAGAAAAATAGACAAGCAACAAGGCACATCACAAGACCTCATTGAGCCTTATTAAGTTTTGGCTTGCCAAGTAAAGCTCTTACGATAAAATAATAATTAACCAGCGAAAAGACCAGAATCATTCGTTTATAAGGTTCACCAACGAAGGTAAACAGAGCATTTTGGTTGCAAAGAACATCTAAAATATTTAAATTCATTCAGTTATCCATAAAAACCCATACAAAACTCCCAACTCACCTGGTGTTGAAAAAACAAGAATAAAATGAATTCAAAGCAAAAAGTATTAGACTGTTACAACAAGGTAGCCGAAGACCATGCCGCTAAAACCTGGGAAGAACCTTCAAAAAAACACATCGACCTATTGCTAATGAAGGAATTTGCCGCTACAAACAAAGACAAGGGCCCATGTGCCGACTTTGGCTGCGGGCCAGGACGATCAACAAAGTTTCTGTACGACAACGGCCTAAAAGACATCATTGGCATCGACCTTTCACCAGAAATGGTTAACGAAGCCCGGAAACTCTCCCCTGAAGTTAAGTTTGAAACCGGAGACCTGCTCAACATCAACTATCCGCCAGAACATTTTGGAAGCGCAGCTGCATTCTATTCCATAGTTCATTTCCCTATGGAACAAGTACGGAAATGTTTCGGAGAAATAAACAGGGTATTGAAAACAGGAGGAGATTTTTTATTCTCCTATCACGTAGGTGAAGAAATCCTTCATTTTGATACAGCACACGGCAAAGAAATTGACATTGATCTATATTTCTTTAAAACAGACGACATTATAAAATTACTTCATGAAACCGGTTTTAATGTCATTAACGCCATAGAGAGACGTCCAAATGAAGACATGTCATTCCCGACCACCCGAGGCTATATTTGGGCAGAGAAAAACTAGTTTTCACGGCAATTACGCTGTCAACAAGGCACCAAACACCTTGCCCGGCTTAAAAAGACTTCTGCTTATAAATTATCGGGTTCTGTTCATTGCTATCTAAAGCATCACCCAGCTTAATATCTTTCAAATATTGCTGAGGTAAAATATTTTCAGTGCCATTATAAACATTACCATCAGGCATATAAGCACAGGTCATTGCACGGCGTGATCCAGGCGTCATGTTGGCATGAGCACCATGTATCGTTAAACCATTATGAAACGAACAACTTCCCGCTTTCATTGGAGCCGCTACTGCAGCACGCAGACCCATCGACGGATAAATATTAAATACCGCGTCCATATTTTTGCCGATGCCCGGGTTTTCAAAGCCGGTTTCCAAATGAGATCCGGGGATAAAAAACAGACACCCGTTTTCCAGCGTAGCATCATCAAGCGCAACCCAGATGGAAAGCGCACTTCTGTCGGTAAATGACCAGAAAGGCGTATCCAGATGCCATGAAGTAGGATTGGCCCAAGGTCTTTTAATCAAGGCCTGGTCATGCCAGATCCTGATTCCCCCCACCTGAGCCAAGGTCGCAGCCATACGGCCAATTCTCTCATCCAGCATAATATCTTTTACCTTTTGATTGGTTTGCCAGAGATTGATCATCTGGTCAAATACCTTACTGTGGTATTCCGCATCCTCGTTTATACCGTCACTATCCGCAAGACCAATATCCCTGCCCGGCATTTTCTGACCCTTGCGTTCCGCCATAGCTTCCGTTACAGCCTCCCTCCAAATCTCCAGTTCCTCAGAGGTGAGAAAGTCATCGATCACAATAAATCCATTGGTTTGATAAAAATTAACCTGTTCCTTGCTGATATGTGTATTCATTGATATAATGTAAGTTTCAGCAAACCTAAATAATAGCCGCCTTTCCGTACTTTACCAAAACCTACATTTATTGGTGTTTTTTGATAAAAAGATAAAACCCGGCCGATCAAAACTGATCCGCCAGGAACGCATATCTTTCTTTAAGCAAGTCTTTGATATAACAATTGATTTCAAACTGGTCCGCTACAGGAACGTTAAGGAATGGAACGGTCGGCATATAGGGCGGCGGACCGAACTCCGTAGTAAAAGTCAGCTCAGCATGTCCAAACTGCAGGTTCAGCGTCACAATTCTGTCCCACCAGCCAAGAAAAGTATCCAGGGCATAAGCCCATTCCGGAGCCCTTGGATCAGGCACCTGCGGGCCGTTCTCATAACCAATCCGCGCATGGACATGTCTGGTGCGCCGAATGGCCTGTTCCACAACTTGCTCAAAGTTTTCCAGCATACTTTCAGTTACACATGTCCAATGAGAAAAGTCTGCCGTGATTCGATAATGTTCACGCCGTTGGAAAAGCTCCTGAGCAAGCTGCGGGGCAAAACCCATTCGTCCGCGATGAGTTTCATGCAGCACGGTGATACCCGTTTTTTCCGAGAAATCCTGTGCGATGTCGATCAACTCGAGTTGTTGTTCCAGGCTGAACCAGTCCCGGCCCGTATGCGAATTGATCAGTAAAGGACCCGGTTCAGCACATGCACGAAGGTTTTTTAAAAAAGAAGCTTTGAACGCCCCGAATGTGCTGCCCTGCGCCCGGTACTGATGGATAACAAGGGTCATTCCATAATACTCCACATAATCAAATAACTTCTTTTTGTCCGCTCTATTTTCAGGTATCCAGGTGTCAAAGCCATCATACCCAGCATCCCTTACCCGATCTAGAAATAAACGAATCGGCAAATTTTCATGGCCCCACAGCGGACTTAAAATCTTAACTTCCACTCGAAACAGATGAATGGTTCTCCCTAAAGTTTCTCGGCGATAAGCCCGTTTTCTTTTTGAAAACCCTTGAAAAGTAAAATATAGAATCAAAACCCGTCTGATCAGCAATCTCGTTCACAGACAAATTTGTAGTGAACATCAATTCTTTTGCTTTGTCTAAACGAAGATTGAGATGATATTGATTTGGCGATATTCCACACTCACTTTTAAATAATTTTCGAAATTTAGAATAACCCATAGGCAGTTCTTTGACAAATTCTTCCATGTTTACCGGGCGGTCAATGGTTTCCTGTAACATAAATTTGGCCTTGGACATGAGTCTGGATTCATTCGTAATAGACAATGAACGATATTTTGAGGCCGCATGAATAATACCCAGCATCTGCAAAGTAATCCCGGTAGCGATTTGCTGATAGCCAGGCTCCACCGACGACACCGTCTTAATGAGCAAATGAAACAAGGACAGCAAATCCTCATTGAGCCCCACTTCAACAAAAGGATTGTCGGGGTTAAGAATCCCGTTGTTCACTAAACCTGCAGGGAAACTCCCGTTAAACCCAACCCAATATTCCTCCCAGCCGCTCCGGGCATTAGGCTTGTAACGATGCCAGATGCCAGGAAATAAAAAAAAACATGTACCAGCTTTTATAGTAGCAGATTTGGTTCGGGCAGTTTCCAGTACACCTTCCCCTCGACTGATAAAGACAATGTAATAGCCATTCAATATACGGCCCTTATCCCATGTCAGTAAATGATCAACAGGATGGGCACGGTTATTTGGATAATCCTTGTTCGGACTCACAGAAGCCGAGCCAACAGTATTAACGCAAAAATTCCATTTTCTGTCCTGGTCACTCACATTCAAATATTTTCGGTAATTAATCATGATTAACCAGATGAAGATAAATTGTATTCGGTGATTCAACACAAATTAATCATAAGTATTGGCAATACCGTTTAAATATCAAAAAGGTCAAATAATCGCCACTTTCGTATAAATACCAGAACACTCCTGTGCTCTACTTTTGGATTCTGAAGCGCTGCAACAGCGTAAACCAAATTAACCAGAACCGATATCAACCAATCAAACTCTAAAAGTATGGACAAGAAACTTTTACGCAAATGTTCCCGGGGTGCCACAATAGTCTTGCTTTCCGGCGGAACCCTGTTTGGGGTGGCAACAGCCGCACCCAATAAACATGCTGCCAGCTATCCGGCAAGCATTAAACAGGTTAAATTTTTAACAGACATCAGAGGTACCGTTACTGACGAAAAAGGGCAGCGCATACCAGGAGTAACTGTAAAAGTAAAAGGCACTAACCTGGCCGTTTCTACCAATGCAGATGGAAACTATAACCTGCAGGTGCCCGATGAAACCGCAACGCTGGTTTTTTCCTTCGTCGGCTATCAGACCAAAGAAGTCAACGTTGGTACCAGCCGCGTCATCAATATAGCCCTTATCGCCAGCCCCGGCAGCCTCAATGAAGTCGTAGTTGTAGGTTATGGCACACAAAAAAAAGCAACACTAACCGGATCAGTAACCGTGGTTAAAGGCGCCGAAATTGTAAAGAGCCCCTCTATAAACGTCGCCAATTCCCTGGCGGGACGTTTGCCTGGCGTGATCATCAACAACCGTACAGGAGCCCCGGGCCAGGACGACCCCAGCATCAGCGTCAGGGGACGGAGCACCACAGGAAATTCCAGTGCCCTGGTGATCATAGACGGAGTGGAACGAAGCGGTTTAGGCCAGATCAATCCAAACGATATTGAAAGCATCACGGTCCTGAAAGACGCTTCGGCTGCTATCTATGGCGCCCGGGCAGCCAACGGCGTGATCCTCGTCACCACCAAACGCGGCAGCTTAAATACCGCTCCGGAGATCAATTTGTCCTATAATCAAGGCTTTTCCGGGCCAACACGCAACCCGATAATGGCAGACTCCTATACTTTCTTCAATGTTTATAACGAAATTGAGCAAGGGGAGGGCCGGCCGGCAAGATATAGCGCTGATGACCTGCAGAAATTCAAAAATAACGCAGACGATGACCACCGGAGCTTTGACTGGTATAAGTTCATAACCAAAGACTTCGCTCCCCAGCACAGAACCGATATCTCCGTTGCCGGAGGAACAAACGGGACCACCTACCGCATATCCGTAGGAGAGGCGAGCCAGGACGGACAATATAAAACCGGAACCACGAAATACCAGCAGTATAACCTGCGATCCAATATAGACATCAAAGTAACAGACAATTTTAAAATTGGAATGAATCTCGCAGCAAGGTTTGACAACAACCATTCCCCGTGGCGCAGTTTCAATGAAATCAACAGCCATATCTATCTTTATCAGCCCAACTGGGTGCCCTACTGGCCGGGTACTGATTACATCACCCCAAACCGCGCAAACGACAATGTGCTCAATTTCGTAAGTGACGGCAATGGCTACCAGAGCAATAAAATCACCACCCTGCAAACTTCCTTAACCGCTCAATGGGACCTGCCTTGGGTTAAAGGACTGTCGGCAAATGGCACCATCAGCTACGATCCCAATTTCACCTCCTATAAAACCTGGCAATTACCCACCTACGTCTATTACAAAGACGATAAAGGTGCGTATACAAAAGCACGTTCCGGGTTCGGGGCAGACAAGCCAGACTTGCTGGACCGCGCCACATTTGGATCACTGCTCTACGCCACCGCACGTCTTAACTATGCAAAAAAGATCGGTGACCATAACCTGACCGCTATGGCCGGATTCGAGCAGCAGGACACCAGAAGTAATTTCATCGCCGCTTACAGAAGCGATCTTGCTTCCACCTCTTTACCAGAAATTTTTGCCGGGAGCAGTGATAAAAGCAAGCAAGGCAATGACGGCTCAGAGTCGCATACTGCTAAGCAAAATTACTTCGGCCGCCTCACCTATGACTATGCCGGAAAATACCTGGCAGAATTTACTTTCCGTCGGGACGGTTCCCCAAATTTCCGTTCTGATAAACGCTGGGGAAATTTCCCTGGAGGATCACTTGGCTGGAGAATGTCGGAAGAGAAATTCATGAAGAAAATGACTTTCATAGACGATCTTAAGATCCGTGCATCCTATGGAGTGATGGGTAATGACCTGGTCAATTCTTTTCAATACCTGCAAACCTATGGATATGGCAATAACTATGTGATTGGAAATAATGACGTTACGGGGCTTGTCCAAACAGGCGTACCTAATCCGAACATTACCTGGGAGAAAGCCAAAACCGCCAATATTGGCCTTGATGCCTCTTTGTGGAAAGGTAAATTAGGAATCACATTCGACGTGTTCAAAACCAGAAGATCCGATATTTTAACAAAACGCTCTGCGGTGATCCCCGGTTACACAGGCCTGGTCCTTCCCGATGAAAATGTAGGGATTGTAGATAACAAAGGCTTTGAACTGGTGCTTTCCCACACCAATAATGACCACGATTTCAAATACAATATTTCCGGGAATATCGCTTTTGCCAGAAACAAGGTCATATTCAGTGACGAACAACCCGCTGCAGAATCCTATCAGCTGGCAACCGGCAGACCAATTGGTGCCGGCCTGTACTACAATGCCATCGGGATTTTTAAAGATCAGGCTGCGGTTGATGCCTATCCCCATTATTTAAATGCCAGGCCAGGAGACATCCAATATGAAGATGTCAATAAAGACGGCAAGATTGACTCCCGTGATCAGATTCGCATCAATCAAACCAATGTCCCCGAAATCACCTTCGGCTTTAGCGCAAACTTTAGCTATAAGTCCTTCGATCTCTCCTTCTTATTACAGGGGCAGGCCAATGCAAAGCAATACTTCGGTGGATATTTCCCTGTAATGAGTTACGCACTCGGTAATTTTTTACAATGGCGTGCCGATGACCGCTGGACGCCTCAAAACACCAATGCAAGCATGCCACGGGCATCTTATGACCTGTTCAACAACAACACGAACAATTCCACGCAATGGTTATTAGATGCCGGGTTTCTAAAACTCAGGAATGTAGAACTAGGATACAACCTGCCGCAAACACTGGTCAACAAAATCAAAATGAAAAAAGCCAGAATCTTTGCCAGTGGCAGCAACCTGCTGATTGTATACGATCATATGAAAAAACTCGGATTTGATCCCGAAACATCTAACTACTGGTATTACCCACCTCAAAGAGTGATCAATTTTGGTGTAAATGTTACTTTTTAAATTAAAGACATGAATAAGATATATTATTTAGTATTGCTTCTGATGCTAAGTGCATCATGCAATAAGCTCGAATTGAAGCCATTGGATAAGCTCTCGGAAGCAGATACCTGGAGCGACACGAACCTGATCCGATTATATGTGAATTCTACTTACAACGTGCTGCAACACGGCTTTCAGCAAGACTTGCTGGCAGGGGCATGCGACGAGGGCTTCAATATCCACGGATATGGCAACTTTCAGGTCGTTCAGCGGGGAGAACTGACCGCCGATAACGTGAGTGACTTATCCGAAAAGATCGATTATTTTAATTTTGCTTACACCAATATCCGCAACATCAATATCTTCTTTTCGAAGATTGACGGGGCACCGGGCGAAGCTGCGTTTAAAAATGGCGTAAAGAGTGAAATGCGTTTTTTAAGAGCCTACTTATATGCCAACCTGGTTTGGCGATACGGAAGCGTACCACTTATTCAGAACGTTTTTGACCTGCATGATAATTTTAAGGTGCAGATGTCCTCTTATGACGACTGCGTGAAGTTTATCGTAGCAGAGCTCGACAATGCCGCGCAGTCACTACCGGCAGACCAGTCAGACGCGAACAAAGGAGAAGCATCGGCAAACGCTTGCAAGGCGTTAAAATCAAGGGTGCTCCTCTATGCCGCCAGTCTGCAAAACAACCCTTCGCATGACAATACCAAGTGGCAGGCGGCAGCCGAAGCAGCCCTGGCCTTGCTCAATTCCGGTTATCAGCTCAATCCAGACTACCAAAGCACCTTTACCACAGATAACAAAGAAATTATCTTTGCGCGCTATTTTTCTCAGGCCAACAACACCAATTTTAACCTGGAACAGGGAAGGAATGGCTCTGACGGCTGGGGTTCTCAGAACCCAAGTCAAAACCAGGTAAATGCCTATGAGATGGCCGCCACAGGTCTTCAGCCCTATACCCAGCAAGCCGACGGCAGCTTAGTCTTAAACCCTTCATCAGGCTATGATGCTGCCCATCCCTATGCCGGGCGCGACCCCAGGTTCGACGCTTCTATTCTTCATGACGGTAGCCCATGGGCAGGACGGGTAACCGAGACCTTTCATGGCGGCAAGGATTCACCCGAAACCAATTCCGGATTCAATGCATCCTTAACCTCCTATTATTATAAAAAGTTCCTGATGGAAAATATCCCGCCATCCGGTTCAACCGTTAAGCCAACAAATCCCTGGATATTCTTCAGATACGCGGAGATTTTGTTAAATTATGCCGAAGCTAAATTTGAATTGGGAGATGAGGCCACCGCAAAACAATACTTAAATCTAGTGCGGAGCCGTCCCAGTGTTCATATGCCGACGGTAAATGATACCGGAGAGAAACTCCGCGCGAGGATACAAAATGAGCGCCGCATAGAACTGGCTTTTGAGGAACATCGGTTTTTCGACGTTCGCCGCTGGAAAATCGCAGAAGCAACGGAGAATCAACCCCTGTGGGGAATGAACATTCAGAAAGCGTCTGACGGTTCAAAAACCTATACGATCAGTAAGGTAATTGATCGTAAATTCCTGACACAACAATATTTAATGCCGTTCCCGCGGGCTGAAGTAGACAAAAGCCAGGGCTCGATCGTACAAAATAAAGGTTATTGATACATGATGTAAAGATGCGGAAACAAAGGAACCCGCATCTTTACTTAAAGTAATTTTATATGAGGATAAAGTTTTTTTGGGCTACCATATTTCTAGGCTTTCTGCTGATTCAAGCTTTCGGACAGGAACAAAAACCCGGTACAATAGACCGTAAAACACTGGTCCGGCGCCACAACCTCCGGCTTAGCGATATCCGTGAAGCAGGCCCGACGCAGGTAGGAAATGGTAATTTTGCCTACGGGTTTGACATCACCGGTATGCAAACCTTTAATGACGAACTGACCACGATGTCACAGTGGAGCTGGCACAGTACCCCACCGCCAACAGGCATGAAGCCCTCAGACTTCAAACAAACACTTGTCAACACACATGGCCGGATGGTGGGCTATGACCTGCCAGATCCCAACCAGGCTGAACTGACGGAATGGCTCTCCAGCAACCCGCACCGGTTTAACCTGGGCAGGATCGGGCTGATCTTAAAAAAAGAGGATGGAAGTACGGCACAGCCAGATGACCTGCAAAACCCGGTTCAATACCTGGACCTGTGGACGGGTATCGCCGAAAGCAATTTCACCCTGGAAGGGCAAAAAGTGAAGGTCACCACCATCTGCGATCCGGCAAAGGATATTTTAAGTTTCAAAATTGAATCTGATTTAATACCCCAGGGCAGGTTAGGCATCTTCCTGGACTTTCCTTATGCCAGCTTAAAATACTTCAGTAACGGCTCAGATTATAAAAAGCCCCTGTTGCATCAAACCAGCATCAGGTTAAAAAATACCAACTCGGTCGTATTTGACCGGCACCTGGACAGCACAACTTATCAGGTCGCCTGCAAGTGGTCGGGGAGCGGAAGCATGAAAAAACAAAGCGAGCACAGATATTCATTTTATCCCGGAAAAGAAAACAGGAGCATAGACTATGTCTTTGCTTTTTCACCGGATAAAACGGGCTACAACTTACCCTCATTTGCCGAAATCAAAGCCAAAACTGCCCAGCACTGGCCGGCATTCTGGAAAAGCGGCGCAGCCATAGATCTGTCTCAAAGTAAAGACCCGCGCTGGTTTGAACTGGAACGACGGATCATACTCTCCCAATATATAATGGCCATCAACGCCGCAGGCAATTTTCCACCGCAGGAAACCGGCCTGGTGAACAACAGCTGGTATGGCCGTTTTCATTATGAAATGTATTGGTGGCACGCCGCCCATTATGCACTCTGGGACCGTTGGCCGCTATTGAACAAAAGCCTCCATGTCTATGCAGACAACCTGGTCTCCTCACTTAAGCGTGCAAAATTGCAAGGCTATGCCGGAGCCAGATGGCCAAAATGCACCGGGCCAGACGGCAGGGAATGGCCGGATGTTACACATGCATGGTTGATCTGGCAACAACCACACCCCATCTTTTTTGCCGAACTTGATTATAGGGCACACCCTACCATGCAAACCCTAAAAAAATGGGATAAGATCGTTGAAAAAACAGCAGATTTTTTAGCCTCTTATGCATTTTTGGATACAGCCCGCAAACAATATATTCTGGGCCCGCCAATAAAAACAGTTCCGGAAAACAATGAACCGCTGAGCACACAGAACCCCGCCTTTGACCTGGCTTACTGGCGCTACGGCCTGCAAACCGCACAGCAATGGAGAAAGAAGCTGCAGCTGCAGCCAAAACCAGAATGGGAAAAAGTGCTTAAAAATTTAGCACCAATACCAGTCAAAGACAGCCTTTACGAGCAATGGGAAGATATCGATCATATGTGGACCAAATTCAATTTTGAGCATCCCGCCATGGCAGGCATATTTGGAGTGCTGCCTGGTAACGGTGCAGACCGGCGCATCATGGAAAAAACCTATCAAAAAATCCAGGCGGTGTGGAAATACGATACCGGCTGGGGATGGGACTTTCCAATGGTGGCCATGTCAGCAGCCAGGCTTGGGCATCCCGAACAAGCTGTCGACATGCTTTTACACCCTTCCAAAAAATTCGGATTTGACAAGCATGGCTTTGTTGGCGGAGGTAACCCATTCCCCTACATCCCCACCAATGGAGGCTTGCTATATGCAGTAGCCTTTATGACGGCAGGTTGGGATGGTGATAAAAACAGTCCAGAACCCGGCTGGCCAAAGG
>Ga0182008_10001662_pt1 | contig 14660 bp, 9 predicted proteins | sample Sormic07211129_1_FD_120482 | JGI IMG/M metagenome (GOLD analysis project Ga0182008, IMG submission 120482) | Rhizosphere microbial communities from Sorghum bicolor, Mead, Nebraska, USA - 072115-129_1 metaG | ecosystem: Host-associated > Plants > Roots > Rhizosphere | place: USA: Nebraska...
CGTGGCCTCGGCCTGCAAGATCGGCTTGGAAGGCATCATCGCCAAGCGCAAGGACAGCAGCTACGTGTTCCGCCGGTCGGGAGATTGGCTCAAGCTCAAGTGCAGCCACCGGCAGGAGTTCGTCATTTGCGGCTACACCGATCCGAAGGGCTCGAGGGTGGGCATCGGCGCGCTCGTACTCGGTGTTCACGACGACCAGGGGCAACTGATCTACGCCGGCAACGTGGGCACGGGTTTCAACGATCGATCGCTGGCTGCGCTGCTCGAGAAGTTACAGCCCCTTGTGACCGACAAGCGGCCTTTTGCGGAACGCATCGAGAAGGAGCGCCAGACCCACTGGGTCAAGCCCCAGCTCCTGGCCGAGGTCACTTTCGCCGAATCGACCAGCTCTGGGAGCATCCGACACGCGGTGTTCCACGCGCTGCGCAGTGACAAGCCTGCGAAGGCCATCGTGCGCGAGAAGCCCATTCATCCGACGGGCGCTGATCTCGAGCAGGCACCAACGCACACGCTTACGGGCAAGCTGAAGGTATCGAACCCGGAGCGGGTGATCGATCCATCGACAGGTGTGACGAAGGTCGAAGTCGTGCGCTTCTACGCCTTGGTGGCGCCGCTGATGATGGAGCACCTCAAGGCGCGTCCGGTAGCGCTTGTCCGCGCACCCGAAGGTATCGGCGGCGATCTCTTCTTCCAGAAGCACCTGGACAAGGGAAAAATGGAGGGCATTCGGCAACTCGACCCAGCGCTCTATCCCGGTCATCCGCAGATGCTCGAGGTGGCGAACGCGCAAGGACTGCTCTCGGCTGCGCAGATGAATGTGATCGAGTTCCACACGTGGAACGCGCTCAAGACGCTCATCGGCAAGCCTGACCGCATGACCTTCGATCTGGACCCCGGAGACGGGGTGGCATGGTCGGCGATGCAACAGGCTGCAGAACTCATGAGGGTGTTTCTCGAGCAGCTTGGTCTTGTCTCATTCTGCAAGACCAGCGGGGGCAAGGGCCTGCACGTGGTGGTGCCGCTCAAGCGGCAGTACGGGTGGGACACGGTCAAGGATTTCTCTCAGGCCATCGTGCAGCACATGGCGCGCACGTTACCGCGGTTCTTCGTGGCCAAAAGCGGCCCGCGCAATCGCGTCGGCAAGATCTTCATCGACTACCTGCGCAACGGCTTTGGTGCGACGACAGCTTGCGCTTGGTCGGTTCGCGCTCGGCCGGGCCTGGGCGTATCTGTACCGATCGGGTGGGAGGAACTGTCCCGAATCTCGAGCGGGGCACACTGGACCTTGCAGAACATCCACACACGGCTCGATCAAGGAAATGGTCCGTGGGAAGGATACGGGAAGTCGTCTCAAGGTTTGGCCAAGCCGATGAAGGTGCTTGGGTTCGGTGACCGTCGCCTGTGACCGCGCGCCAGAAATGAGTCGCGGGCGAGCACGACATTCACAGAATCTCAAGAGCACGCTTCCGCTCAAAGGGCCGGTGGCCCTCCTCCCACACTGGCACGCGTAACCGCCCTCGGCAATTCCGACTGCGCCACATCTGCGACGCAATCACCACAGCTTTATCTGCACACTGGAAAACGAATGAGAACAAACCCACTGGGCGCCCACGGCACATGACAAAGGAAGAGGCTGAGGCGCCCACATTGAGCACGCGTGTTTCATGTGTGTGCCGATCGAGATTAACGGCACCGCGCCAGGCGCGCTGATCTGCTGACGCCACGCCGCAGGAAATCAATGTGTGGTGCTACAACCACGCTCGGCGTCGACTCGAGCTGCGCTTCTACAGACGTAGCGTCTACCGAAGGTTCGCGCCGGCCTGCGCATTGCTCAGTGTCCACACTGCCGAACCCACACTTATCAGGGCATCGACATCGGCTTCATAAGTGACGCTGCTCCTATCGAGACGGTCAATCACTGCAGCGAGCCGGACCATTGCCTCATCGGCCGACGGACCGCCACCGGAGTTCGAGAGCTCAACGATCCTTCGAATAATCATCACCTGCTTCATTTCCATCACTGTGTGTCTACACAAGGACATTTGCAATAGGTCGGCGGGCCGTCCCAGCACGAAGCGCAATGACGGGTGGCTCGCAGGTCGTGCCACGCGGGGATTGGCATGAACGCGATTGCTGAGACCAAGCTTTCGCAGATCCTGCGGGCATCGATCTGCATCACTCGCGCGGGCCCGCGGAGCCTAGCCTGCGGGCCACGTACCGCGATAGGTCAACGGCCGTCGCGGTCCGAGTCACCCGGGATGGCACGTTCGACAGAGTTGCTTAGGCGGTCCCAGGCATCACGTGACGCATGCTTAGCCCTCTCCCAATCTAGCCTTGAGCTACCGCGCGCCGTGCCCCAATCGCGGCTGAGCTCGGTTTCTGCGTCTTCGAAGGAGCGATTGGGGTTTCGCGAATACGCTTCAACGCCGTGGCGGTAGGCCGGCCCATAGTCGTCGAACGTTGCATCGCTCGCAATGTATGGGCGGCCCGAGTAGTTGTCGCGCCAGTAAGCATCCTCCACAGCAGGGTCAGCTTTGGTCACGCTCCGCCCGGCAACCGCGCCTACCACAGCCCCCACTGCTGCGCCCACTGCCGCGCCGACCGGCCCTGTCATGCCGCCGACGGCGGCGCCCGCTGCGGCACCGCCGGCGACGCCCCCCGCAGCACCGCCAATTACGGCGCCAACGCCCGTCGCCGCAGTTTTCGAATCGTTGTCTCTGGTATCAGCCATCAAGGTCTCCTTTCGTTAACGGAAGGTCACCATGCACCTACCAGCATGTGTGTCGTATGTAGCTACAACCAGCGAATCGGCAAGTAATCGCCTGAGCACTCTGCCGGCAAAAGCCTACGCCTAGCGGACGCAAACGTCGCCCCCCAGAAGCGGCCTGCCAAAACTTCCGCGTTGCGTCCCTTCCACAGGCTGATCGAAAGTCGAGGCAGGATCGACGCCACTGCAAGCGAGGAATTCTCATGCGACCAAATCCGATGGCGCACCACATTGATGAAACGTTCGTACGGGACGCTCATGCGCGCGCCGGGTCGACCGCGCTCACGCACGGCAACAACAGATGGGCCCCTGATGGACTCGCAGCCTCTTAACAGTCATGCCCGTCCGCTCCGGCTGCATCCGCCGGACGGACGTCTCGCGCACTTCCGTGCAACCCTTGCGCCGACGTTGCGCCTGCGGTGCGACGAGGCGCGGCTTCGCAGTCACCGCGTCGACGCCCAACGTTGTCGGCAGCGAATACAGGGGCGACGATCACACGCCGACGAGACCAGATCTAAGGGTTATCAAGGCTCATACCTGGGCGAAATCAGGCTGGCCCCAAGCGCGCCCTGCTGCCCCGTCTGCCCACGGCATCCTTGAACGGCCGGACGAGGGCGTCAGCCCAACACCGCATTGATCTCATTTCGCCGTGACGACCCGGTTGCGGCCGGTGGCCTTAGCTTCGTACAGGGCCGCGTCGGCGGAATTCAGCCAGTCCAGCAAGGTCGCATGACGGCTGTCCAGCGCAGCCACGCCGATGCTGCTGGTCACGCGCAGATCCGCAAAATCGCGGAAGCGGCTGTGCTCCACCTTTTCCCGGATGCGCGTTGCCAACTGCGCGGCCTCCTCCCCCGACGCGCCAGGCAGCACGACGGCGAACTCGTCACCACCGTAGCGGCCCGCGCAGTCGCCCGCACGCAAGCAGTCGCGCACGACCGCGGCCACGACGCGAATCACCTCGTCGCCGGTCGTGTGACCGCGCGAATCGTTCACCATCTTGAATTGGTCGATATCGAGCATCAGCAAACTGGCCGGCGCGCCGGTCGACACGTGCCGGCGCAAGGCTTCCTGCGCCTGGGCCTCCCAGTGCGCGCGGTCGTAGAGCCCGGTGACGGCATCGATGCGCCGCAGCACCTCCAGCTCCTGGTTCTGGCGCGACACCTTGCGGATCAGCCGGTAGCTGACCACGCTCACCGACAGGGTGTGCAGCATCAGCACGGGCATGCAGGCGATCAGCACCGTCAAGGAGTTCTCCAGCACCACCGGCGCCCCCGTGACCAGGCCCACGGCCAGGCCCGCGCCCAGCATGCCCGGCACCGAGCGGGCCCACAGGCCCTTGATGCCGGTGGTGATCTTGTCGACCATGGTCAGGGTGCACAGCAGCACGGAGGGCAGCAGGCCGTAGTGCATCAGCGGGACCCAGGCGCCGGTGATCGCCGAATCGATGAGCAGGTTGCGGATCTCGGCGCGGTAGGGATCGGCGCTGCGCTTGGCGAGCCAATAGGCCACGTGGGGCCAGACGAAGCCGGGCAGCAGCACGCCCAGCCAGGCGGCGAGCGATGCGTCGCGGCTTTGCAGCACCACCGCCGTGACCACGCCCCCCAGCCCCATGCCCAGCACCCGCAGCGGGTAGACGCGGCGTGGCATTTGGTGCAGATGGGTGGACATCAGGACGGCATGGAGGGCCGGCCGAGTCTAGGGCAGAGGCGCATGCGGCCCAGGATCCGGGCGCCACATGTCAGCCCGCAGCGTGATGCAAACCGCAAAAGATCGGTGCGCGGACAGGACGCGGAAGCAGCACAGGCGGCTGCGGTGGCGCCCTGTGCCGCGCGCCGCCCGCGCCCCCCCGACCTGCCGAGGGCCGACCTCTGCGCTCGAGGATCGGCCTTCGTCGTTCGGCTACTTGTACTGCGAGAAGTTCTTCTTGTTCTTGCCGTGGATGTAGCCCGATGCGGTGATCGGCGGGTACTTCTCGACGCCCTCGGGGAAGCCGAGGTCGGTCGGGTCGATCACGGCGTCCGGGGTTGGGTCGAAGAAGATGGCGATCGAATGGCGCTCGTTGCCCGAGCGGTTGATCACGCGGTGCAGGTTGGAGCTCAGCGTCTCGTTCGACCAGCGGTGGAGCAGGTCGCCGATGTTGCAGACCAGCGTGCCGGGAATCGGCTGCGCCGCCACCCATTCGCCTTCGCGGTTGCGCACCTGCAGGCCGCCGTTCGAGTCCTGCAGCAGCAGCGTGAGCACGCCGAAGTCGGTGTGCGGGGCCGAGCCGAAGCGCTCTTCGCTCTCGTCCTTGGCGCTCGACACCGGGTAGTAGACGAGCTGGCCGCGCGCCATCGGGCTGGTGTACTTGCTGGCGAAGAAGGCCGGGTCGCGCTTGAGGCCCAGGGCCACGGCCGACAGCAGGCGATGGCCGATGCGGCAGACCGCGTCGTAGTAGGGCAGCAGGTCGGCGCGCAGGGCCGGGAACTCGGCGTCGGGCCAGACGTTGTCGGCGATCAGCGAGTCGGCGCCCTTCTGCGCGGCCAGGTGTTCCGACCACTGCTCGGGGCCCCAGAAGAAGATCTCCTTGAGGTCGTGCGTCTTCGAGCCTTCGAGGCGTGTCATGCCGGTGGCCATCCAGCCGCGCTGGCTGGTGTTGACCGGATGCAGGCCCTTGACCTCGGTCGGCAGCGCGAAGTAGTCGCGCATCGCGCGGCTCGCGCCGTCGATCACGGCCTGCGGAATGCCGTGGCCCTGGATGTAGAAGAAGCCGATGCGCTGCGACGCATCCATGATGCGCGCGGCCACGTCCTCGAGCGCGCCCGGGCGGTCCTCGACCAGGCCGGAGATGTCGATCACGGGGATGTAGGCCTCATCGACCTTCCTGGCGTCGAAGTAGGTCGTGCTGGCGGTGGCGGGGGTTGTTTCCGACATGGCGAATCCTTATCAAAGGGAGGGGTGTGAGAGACGATCAGGTGGCGGAGAGTTCGACCGCGCGGTCGCGGGCGGCGAGTGCGGCGCGTTCGATCAGGCGGCGCAGCGCGCCCTCTTCCTCGAACACCGCGATGGCGGCGGCGGTGGTGCCGTTGGGCGAGGTCACGGCTTGGCGCAGCGCTGCGAAGTCGGCGTCGGGGGCATGCTGCAGCGCAGCCGCGCCCCAGGCGGTGCCGGCCGCCAGCTTGCGCGCCAGGGCGGCGTCCAAGCCCAGTGCCACGCCGGCCGCGGCCAGGGCTTCGCTGAACAGGTGGTAGTAGGCCGGGCCGCTGCCGCTGAGCGCGGTCACGGCGTCGAGCAGCGATTCGGCCTCAACCCAGTCGGCCGAGCCCACGGTGGCGAACAGGCGATCGACGATGGCGCGCAGCGCGGCATCGACGGTGGCGCCGGCGAACAGGCCGGTGCAGCCGGCATTGAGGATCACCGGCGTGTTGGGCATGGCGCGCACCACGGGCGTGCCGGCGGGCAGCGCGGATGACAAGGCGGCGATCGGCACGCCGGCCGCGATCGAGACCACGGCCGCGCCGGCCAGCACCGCCGGCGGCAGCGCACGCAGCGCGTCGAGCGCCTTGGCCGGCTTGACGGCCAGCACGATCAGCCCGATGCCCTCGCCGGCACCGGCCGCGACCAGCGCGTCGACGCTCGGGTAGCGGTCAGGCTGGTCGGACGTGCCGGCCGGGTCAACCGCCAGCACCTGCGCGGCAAGGCCGCTGCGCTTCCAGGCTTCGCCCAGTGCGCCACCCATGTGGCCATAGCCCAGGAACAGGACTTTCATGCTTTGAACTCTTCTCTTCGGTTGTGGGGGGGGGAAGGGATGCGTGGGTCAACCGACGCTCATCAGGCTGGCATTGCCGCCCGCCGCCGCGGTGTTGACGCTCAGGCTGCGCTCGATCAGCAGGCGCTCCAGCACAATGTCGGTCTCGCCCGGCGCCAGGCCCTGCAGGTTGACGATCGGGCCGGCGCGCTGCGCCAGTTGCTCGCTCACGCCACGCAGCTGGTCGGAGTCGCCGTGGTAGATCACGGCGCTGAAGTCGCCTTCACTCGTCCAGTCGCTGTTCCAGCCGATCGCCTCGCGCACCGGCGCCGGCAGGCGTGTGGCCAGCGTACGCGCGGCCGCGGTGTCGGGCCAGGCCGGGCGCGCACCGACGGCCAGCACGGCCGCGAGTTGACACAGCAGGTCGGCATCGGCCGCGGCCAGGCACAGCACTTCTTCGCGTGCCGACAGCCGGTAGGCGTTGCGCTCGCCGGTCGGGCCGTCGAGCAGCAGCTCGGTGCCGGCCAGCGATTGCGCGGCGTACTGCGCGCAGAGCGCGGCGAGTTCGGGCTGGGCAACGTCACTCCATTGCGCCAACGCCGCCAGCAGCGGGCTGCGCACGGCATCGGTCGCATGGCCTTCGACCGCGGTGCCCGCGGCCGGCCGCAGGCTCGCGAACACGGCCTGCGCGGGCGCGCTCGACAGCAGTCGATAGAGGTAAAGCGGGCCGCCCGCCTTGGGGCCGGTGCCCGACAGGCCTTCGCCGCCGAAGGGCTGCACGCCCACCACCGCGCCGACCATGTTGCGGTTGACGTAGAGGTTGCCGACCTTGGCGCGCGCCACGATCTTCTGGATGGTCTCGTCGATGCGCGAGTGCACGCCCAGCGTGAGGCCGTAGCCGCTGGCGTTGACCTGCTCGAGCAGCCCGCCGAGTTCGTTGCGCGCATAGCGCAGCACGTGCAGCACCGGGCCGAAGACCTCGCGCTCGAGCTCGTCGATGCGCTCGATCTCGATCAGCGTGGGCGTGACGAAGGTGCCGCGCGCCGCGTCGTCGCCATGGGCGCGCGCGACCTGGAACACCGGCCGGCCCTTGGCGCGCATGGCCTCGATGTGCTGCAGCAGCGACTGCTGCGCCTCGCGGTCGATCACCGGGCCGATGTCGACGCTGAAATGCTCGGGGTTGCCCAACGTGCATTCGCTCATCGCGCCCTGCAGCATCTCGATGGTGCGTTCGGCGATGTCCTCCTGCACGCACAGGATGCGCAGCGCCGAGCAGCGCTGGCCGGCGCTGTCGAAGGCCGAGGCGACCACGTCGGTCACGACCTGTTCGACCAGCGCGGACGAGTCCACGATCATCGCGTTCTGGCCGCCGGTCTCGGCGATCAGCGGGATCGGATGGCCCAGCGCATCGAGGCGCCCGGCGATCACGCGCTGCAGGATGCGCGCGACCTGCGTGGAGCCGGTGAACAGCACCGCCTGCACGCGCGCATCGGCCACCAGCGCGGCGCCGACGGTTTCGCCGGTGCCCGGCAGCAGCTGCAGCACGCCCGGCGGCAGCCCGGCCGCATGCAGGATCTGCACCGCCTGCGCCGCGATCAGCGGGGTCTGCTCGGCCGGCTTGGCCAGCACCGTGTTGCCGGCGGCCAGCGCCGCGGCGATCTGGCCGATGAAGATGGCCAGCGGGAAATTCCAGGGGCTGATGCAGACCACCGGGCCCAGCGGGCGGTGCGTCTTGTTGCTGAAGTCGGTGCGCACCTGGGCGGCGTAGTAGCGCAGGAAGTCGACCGCCTCGCGCACCTCGGCGATGGCGTTGGGCAGCGTCTTGCCGGACTCGCGCACCAAGAGGCCCAGCAGCGGCTGCATGCGGCCTTCGAGCATCTCGGCGCTGCGCTCGAGCATGTCGGCGCGCTCGATGGCGGGCGTGGCCTGCCAGATCTGGAAGGCGTCCTGCGCGGACTCGAGTGCGCGTTCCACGTCGTCGGCCGTGGCTTCCTGCACCTGGCCCACCACGTCGTCGTGGCGCGCCGGGTTGCGCACCGGCTGGCGCGCGGCGGGCGCCACGGGCTGCGCGAGCATCGGCTGGGCAAGCCAGTCACCATTGGCCGTGTGCAGCAGCGCGCTCGAGAGCGAGGCCAGGCGCTGCTCGTTCGACAGGTCGAGGCCGGGCGCGTTGGCGCGGCCCGGGTAGAGGTCGCGCGGCAGCGGGATGCGCGGGTGCGGCAGGCCGGTACAACCGTCGGCCGTGCCCTGCGCCTCGACCGCCTTCACGGGATCGGCGACCAGCGACTCGATCGACAGGCTCTTGTCGGCGATGCGGTTGACGAAGGAGGTGTTGGCACCGTTCTCCAGCAGCCGGCGCACCAGGTAGGCCAGCAGCGTCTGGTGGCTGCCCACGGGCGCGTAGATGCGGCACGGACGGCCGAGCTTGCCTTCGTCGAGCGGGCCCACGACCTGGTCGTAAAGCGGCTCGCCCATGCCGTGCAGGCACTGGAACTCGTACTGGCCTTCGTAGTAGTTCTGGCCCGCGAGGTGGTAGATGGCCGCCAGCGTGTGCGCGTTGTGGGTCGCGAACTGCGGGTAGACCGCCTCGGGCGCGGCCAGCAGCTGGCGTGCGCAGGCCAGGTAGGACACGTCGGTGTGCACCTTGCGCGTGTAGACCGGGTAGTCCTCGAGTCCGTCGATCTGGGCGCGCTTGATCTCGCTGTCCCAGTAAGCGCCCTTGACCAACCGGACCATCAGCCGGTGGCGGCTGCGGCGTGCCAGGTCGATCAGGTACGAGATCACGCCCGCGCAGCGCTTCTGGTAGGCCTGGATCACGAAGCCGATGCCGTTCCAGCCGGCCAAGCCGGGCTCGTGGCACAGGCGCTCGAGCAGGTCGAGCGAGAGCTCGAGCCGGTCGGCTTCCTCGGCGTCGATGTTGAGGCCGATGTCGTACTTGCGCGCCAGCAGCGTCAGCGTGAGCAGGCGCGGGTAGAGCTCGTCCATCACGCGCGGGTACTGCGCGCGGCTGTAGCGCGGGTGCAGGGCCGAGAGCTTGATCGAGATGCCCGGGCCGCGGTAGATGCCCGCGCCCGAAGCCGCCATGCCGATCGCGTGGATGGCCTGCTCGTAGGAGGCCATGTAGCGCAGCGCATCGGCGTCGGTGAGCGCGGCCTCGCCCAGCATGTCGTAGGAGTAGCGGAAGCCGCGCGCCTCGAGTTTGCCGGCGTTGGCCAGCGCCTTGCCGATGGTCTCGCCGGTGACGAACTGCTCGCCCATCAGGCGCATCGCCATGTCCACGCCCTTGCGCACCACGGGCTCGCCGCCGCGCGTGAGCACCCGGCCCAGCGAATGGCTCAGGCCCGACTCGTTGTGCGTGGACACCAGCTTGCCGGTGAGCATCAACCCCCAGGTCGCGGCGTTGACGAACAGCGAGGTGCTCTTGCCCAGGTGCGGCTGCCAGTTGCCGTTGCTGATCTTGTCGCGGATCAGCGCATCGCGCGTGCCCTTGTCGGGGATGCGCAGCAGCGCCTCGGCCAGGCACATCAGCGCCACGCCCTCCTGCGAGGACAGCGAGAACTCCTGCAGCAGGTTCTGCACCACGCCCGCGCGGCCGCCGGCCTGGTGGCCGCGCAGCTTCTCGGACAGCTGGCACGCCAGCCGGTGCGTGGCGGCCGCCATGGCCTCGGGCAGGCGCGCCTGCGGCAGCAGCATCGCGACCTGCTCGGCCTCGGGCCGGCGGTAGGCCGCGGTGATGGCGGCGCGCAGCACGCTCTGCGGCAGCACGTTCTCGGCGAAATCGAGGAAGGGCTGGTGCACGGCTTCGGGCTCGTCGCCGGCGTGCGCATGTTCCGCGCCGTTGAGCGCCGACGGCGCGGCGCCGAACACCTCGTCGAGCGGCAGGCCGCGCTCCAGACGTTCGAGGTGCGCATAGATGGACTGCTTGATCAGCCAGTGGGTGGTGCGGTCGACCTTGAGCGCGGCCTTCTTGAGGCGCTCACGCACGCTGTCGTCCAGCTTCACGCCGAGTGTGGTCAGGGACATTGAATCGCTTTAAGGCTAGGGGATTGAATTGCGGCGGATGTTAAATCAACCCAAGGCGAGGCGCAACCGCTTTTGCAATTAAAAGGTGCAACCCGTGGATCACACATATTTTTGGTTGCACCTTTGTGCTCCCACGACAAAAAACCTGGCCTGCTTATTGCACTCTGCACCTGCCATGACCTCCACCTTCTGTCCGTTTTCGCTGCCCCGGCCCATGGACGCACCAGTACCGTGCATCCATTGGCCAAAATCGTTGATTTCGCACAACAATGGGGTCGATCTATAGGTGCAACCCCTAGGTAGAAACGCAGAGGAAATAGTTGCAACCCGACAGCCAACGTTTATGATCCACGGTTCGCCGTGACGGGCGTCCGCAGATTCTTACGCTCTTTTATTCAATTCAAATTCGGCTGAATTGCCGATGTGCTGCGCTGTTCCTTTTTTCATTGGGGACACGCTCTCTTTAATTCGCCCCGAAGGAGTTCTTCATGCAACGCAGAGCCATGTTCAATCAATTGGCCGTCGCCGGCGCCGCCGTCGCCGTCACGGCCGCCACCGCCACCCAGGCGCTGGCGCAACCCGCCGCCTCGACGCCCCGCGAGCGGCTCCACGCTGGACAAGGTCCAGAAGAGCGGCGTGCTGCGCGTGGCCGTGATCCCCGGCCAGGAGCCCTACTTCCACAAGGACCTGGTGACCAACGTCTGGACCGGCGCCTGCATCGACATGGCCACCGACATCGCGACACTGCTGCGCGCCAAGGTGGAAACGGTCGAGTCGAGCTGGGGCAACCAGATCCTGGACCTGCAGTCCGGCAAGGTGGACCTGGCGTTTGCCGTCAGCCCGACGCCGCAGCGCGCGCTGGTGATCGACTTCTCCACGCCCATCCTGGTGCACTCGTACACCGCGATCACGCGCAAGGGCTTCGCCAAGACCACCACCTGGGAAGAGCTCAACAAGCCGACCGTGAAGATCGCCGTGGACATCGGCTCGACGCACGAGACCATCGCCCGCCGCTACTGCCCCAAGGCCAACATCCTGGGCTTCAAGACGCGCGACGAGGCCGTGCTGGCCGTGGCCACGGGCCGTGCCGACTGCACCGTGGTGCTGGCCGTGCTGGCGATCTCGACCATGAAGAAGAACCCGACGCTGGGCACCCTGGTGATCCCCAAGCCCACGCTGACGATGCCGACCAACCTGGGCATCCGCATGGAGACCGATCCGCGCTTCAAGAACTTCCTGAGCGTGTGGGCCGACAACAACCGCTTCAGCGGCCAGACGCGCGAGTGGATGCTCAAGGGCTTCCAGGCGCTGAACATCAAGCCCGAAGACATCCCGAGCGAAATCCAGTTCTGAGCGCGACCGCATGGACAACGCTTCCTACGCCTGGGACTTCGGGTCCCTCGTTCCCTACCTGCCGCTGATCTGGCGCGGGCTGGGCGTGACGCTGGCTTTCACCGTGAGCACGGTGCTGGTCGGCCTCGTGCTGGGCCTGATCACCGGCGTGCTGCGCAACCCTACCATGACGCGCTGGGTGTCCGTGCCGCTGCAGATCTGGACCGAGATCTTCCGCTGCACGCCGCTGCTGGTGCAGCTGGTCTGGGCCTACTACGCGCTGCCGGTGCTGATCGGCGTCGACATGTCGGCAACCACGGCCTGTTTCCTGGCGCTGTCCTTCTACGCCGGCGCCTTCTACAGCGAAATCTTCCGCGGCGGCATCGAGGCCGTAGACCGCGGCCAGTGGGAAGCCGGCCGTGCGATCGGCATGCGCCGCGGCAAGATCTTCCGCCGCATCATCCTGCCGCAGGCCTTCCCGCTGATGATCCCTTCGCTGATCAACCAGACCATCATGCAGCTCAAGAACACCTCGCTGGTGTCGGCTGTGGCGGTGGGCGACCTGCTCTACCAGGGCTCGGTCATCACCGGCGCGAGCTACCGGCCGCTCGAGGTCTACACCACCATCGCGGTCATCTACTTCGCCGTGCTGTTCCCGCTCACCCTCATCGCGACCCGCGTCGAGCGCCGCCTGGGAGCCTCCAAGTGATGCCGACGACGCAAACCTCCTCTTCCGCCCCGATCCTGCAGGCCACGGGCATCCACAAGTCCTTCGGCGACCACCATGTGCTCAAGGGCGTGTCGCTCGCGGTGCAGCCCGGCGAAGTGGTCACGCTGATCGGCGCCAGCGGCTCGGGCAAGTCGACCTTCCTGCGCTGCATGAACCTGCTCGAGATGCCCGAGGACGGCCAGCTAGAGGTCAGCGGCCACCGCTTCGCCTTCACCGGCGGCGCCCGCCCGCCCAAGGACGAGAAGCTGGCCGGCCTGCGCGCCAACATCGGCATGGTGTTCCAGCACTTCAACCTGTTCCCGCACATGACGGTGCTGCAGAACATCATCGAAGGCTCGGTGCAGGTGCAGGGCAAGAGCGTCGACGAGGCCAAGGCCCTGGCGATGACGCTGCTGGGCAAGGTCGGCCTGGCCGAGAAGGCGCAGCAGCATCCGGCGCGCCTGTCGGGCGGCCAGAAGCAGCGCGTGGCGATCGCCCGCGCGCTGGCGATGCAGCCGGCCGTGATGCTGTTCGACGAGCCCACCTCGGCGCTCGACCCCGAACTGGTCGGCGAGGTGCTGTCGGTGATCCGCGAACTCGCGGCCGAGGGCATGACGATGGTGCTGGTCACGCACGAGATGGCCTTCGCGGCCAATGTGTCGGACCGCATCGGCTTCATGCGCGACGGCGTGATGGCGGAGATCGGCCCGGCCGAGGCCATCATGAACCGGCCGCAGGATGCGAAGCTGGTGTCGTTCCTCGAGCGCTTCCATCAGGCCAAGCAAGGCTGACGATTTCACACGGACCTTCGGGTCCGTGTGCGTTTGGGCTCAGGCCACGAGGAAGCGATAGAGATTTCTCAACATGCCCGCCGTCGCACCCCAGACGAAGCGCTCCCGCGCACCATCCTGGTAAGGCATCGAGAACCATTGGCGTGCATTCAGGCCCTCGCCCACCATCGCATGACGCCGGTGGTTGGCCGGGTTCATCAGGTGTGACAGCGGCACCTCGAAGGCATCGGCCACTTCCGAGGGACTCAGCGTGAGGTGGAAGCCCGGCTGCACCAGCGCGATCACCGGCGTGACGATGAAGGAGGTGACGGTGGTGTAGGTCGGCAGGCTGCCCAGCACCTCGATGTAGTCGGCCGACAGGCCCACCTCTTCCCAGGCCTCGCGCAGCGCGGCGGCCGCGATGTTGGCGTCTTCCGGATCGAGCCTGCCGCCCGGGAAGGCCACCTGGCCCGAGTGCGTGGACATCTGCGTCGCACGCTCGGTCAGCAGCACCATGGGCTCCTTCTCGCGCATCACGATCGGCACCAGCACGGCCGCCTGCGCCGGCGCCCGGTTGCCCATGCGCGGCTCGCGGCGCAGTTCGGGCTCCCAGACCGGCGGGCGCGCAAAGCGTGCACGCAACGCCAGCGCCGTGAGCTGGTCCGCCGCCACGGCCGGCAGATCGCGGTCGACACGGATCACCGGCACGTCGCGCGGCTCGAAGGCGGCCCGCGACACGGCATTGATCGGCTCGACGGGATCGACGGTTTCCAGGGCAGCAGAGGGAAAGGTCAAAAAGGTTCTCCGGGACGGAAGGAAAGAGAGGATACGAGCGTCGCCGCGGCGGCGCATCGAACATAGGCCATGTGTTGCACGCAAGCTGCGCGCCAATGCAAAAAGCCGCCAGGAATGGCGGCTTTTTTCACGGCAAGGACGCAGCTTATTGAGCGGCGACTTCGGCTGCCTGCTTGACGCGCTTGCCCGGCAGCTTTTCCTTGATGCGTGCCGAACGACCGCTGCGCTCGCGCAGGTAGTACAGCTTGGCACGACGGACGTCGCCGCGGCGCTTGACTTCGATGCCGGCGATCAACGGGCTGTAGGTCTGGAACGTACGTTCCACGCCTTCGCCGCTGGAGATCTTGCGCACCGTGAAGCCGCTGTTGAGGCCGCGATTGCGCTTGGCAATCACAACGCCTTCATAGGCCTGCACGCGCTTGCGGGTGCCTTCAACGACATTCACGCTGACGATGACCGTGTCACCGGGCATGAAATCGGGGATCTTCTTGCCGAGGCGGGCGATTTCTTCCTGCTCGAGGGTTTCGATGAGGTTCA
>Ga0182008_10001663_pt1 | contig 14647 bp, 19 predicted proteins | sample Sormic07211129_1_FD_120482 | JGI IMG/M metagenome (GOLD analysis project Ga0182008, IMG submission 120482) | Rhizosphere microbial communities from Sorghum bicolor, Mead, Nebraska, USA - 072115-129_1 metaG | ecosystem: Host-associated > Plants > Roots > Rhizosphere | place: USA: Nebraska...
CGATTGGCGCGGCGGTTGGCGAACAGATAGGCACAGTGCGGCTTCGCCGCACCGAACACCGCCACGACTCGTGCGAGCGCGGTTTCAGTGCCGGCGCGCATGTCCATGGGCTCGGTGGCGAGCCAGATGGAATCGACGCGGATCATCGCAGCAGGTCTCGTAGGAAAGCAGAACACGCCGCTGCATTTTCTGCTGGCCAACTCACCACGACTACACCTTTTGGATGCGGCACTTCGATTCGGATCGTGGCAGGAAGGGCCTGATGCATCGGCACCGGCGGCGAAGTCTTGACCGGGATGAAGGCAGTTTGCAGTGCCAGGTTTTTCTGCGCATGCACCCGAATCCATTTATGGACGAGGTTTGCATTGAGGTTGTGGGTCAAGGCGACATTGGCAATTGAAGTGTCAGGATGGGCGCACTCAGTAATGACCTGGGCCTTGAAGGACTTGGAATAGGAACGGCGTTCTTGTGGCATGGGCGTCCGCTTAAAAAGGCTAAAAATGGTGTCCACTTAAATTTAGGTGGACACCATCGCCTTAACCGATGGCATCAGGAAGATGTGTTGCTCGGACGGTTACTCTTCAAACGCAATCTCGCTAGAAGCCGAGTATTGATGGCCGCGTATTCCAATCAATCTGCGAACCTTGAACAATCCAGTCGGACGATTTTCGCCTACGGCTTGATCACCTGCCTCACCACCAGTAGCCAGTGCTTCTCTCAGGCATGATGAAATCTCTTGTGCGACGTCAGGAGTGACACTGAGCTTCACGATGTCTAGCTCGATCATGATCCGCGCCGACGGTAGCACTTCGATTGCGCATGTGTATTTCTCGTCAAAATCTAGTCCGCGCCAGCATTCGAACTCTCTACAAAGACGAAAATCAGAAGATGCTTTTGAGGTCGCATGAAGCTTCATGGAAACGCCTTATATATTTGCTCTTGTGAATACAAACGGATGCGTTTCGAGAAACTTGAGATGCTTTCCTAGATTTTTTTGCCGATAGCTAATCGGTACGCTTCTAAGCACTGATTTTCCTGCTTCCAAAGATTAATAAATTTTTCAAAATCATCAAGGAAAGGGCCTGTTTCAACCCGAGTCGATCCGATGCTCGCTTGGAGGAATCGCTCTCGCCACGGTTCCGGAATGCTCCCTTCACGAACAATTTGAACGCCGCTCGAGCTAGGTTCGGTAACGACAAGGTCGCGAAGATCCTCTACTTTCGCTACATCTCTCAGCAATCTGTCGGCTTCATCCTGGCGTGCGATTTCGTCGAGCATAGACACGACTGGAGTGGCCTTGGGATCGCCTGGCAGAAGATCAGATAGCGCCCACAAAGCTTTCCTCCTGATCTTCTCTCGCTCACGCAGATTCTGATCAACAGCACCGCTAGACATTAGGTTCTCCTCCTTAATGCGGACACCTGACCTCTTTTTAAGGTCGCGGGCTTCGTGGCTGAGCTATTTCAGTGTGACCGCCGGCCAAATCCGCCTGCGCCGGAGAGTTGCTCTTCCACGAACTCGATTGACGAGCTCAGCTCGTGCTGTATTTCTTCAAAGACTGAGTCTAGCTCGGGATGAGCACCTGACTTTCTAAGCTCCCCTACTAACCGAGAAAGCTCCCTCCCCTTGGCCATCGGCATTTGAACATTGCAGTACACCGTGTCTTTGTCATCACGACTCATAAGTCCTCCAAACTAGGAAGCTGAAGCCCTGATGTTGGTATGTACCGGTACTGCAATCAAGCCTCGTTGGGAGCGCTATGTCTTACGATCCGAATGCAGCAGTGGATCGGCGATTGATTGACATTAGTTTTGGTGCGCGCCCCTGCCGGGGACGGCTGTCGTAAACCAAGCCCCCCGCCAGGGCGGCGTCTTGGCCCGTAGGGCTTCCATTCTCGCGCCTCGGCCTCTCGGCCTGCGCGCTCCGCTTGCCACCACACTCCCAGCTGATTTTTGGTGTCACGGCCCCGAAGAATTTGATACTTCTCTTAGCCTATCTTTGATAAAACTTGCTCTGTTTTCAACTCAACCTCTGAGGAGTCGCAAATGGATGAAACTCATTGGGTAAAAGAGAGGACTTACCAATCCGCTCGGGATCCTGAGCGGGTGCTGATCGAAGAGCGAGCAAAGGCGCTATCAGCGGCCGGCTACCCGCTGCCTGAGGATGACTCAGCGATGTACGCTGAGCAAAGACTGCGAGACGCTAGAGAGGCGGCGCGAAAATCCCAACCTAGTCTGGTGAGTGAAGCCACTCCAATCCCCATACCGTGATTGGCTTCACATGGCTAAAATGGCTCATACAGCGTAACCACGCTAAAAGGGACTGGCTAATCAGGAACGTGTTTATGACGCTCAAAATTGCTTTTGCTGCCGTGCTAAAAGCGATGCGCGCGGGCAAAGGATTGACCCAGAAAAATCTTGCGGAAGTCAGCAGTCGAACATACGTTTCGAAACTAGAGCGCGCCCAGTCAAGCCCCACGCTGGAGATGATAATGGCTTTGAGCGGCCCGCTCAGAGTAAGTCCTATGACCCTGGTCGCCATTACTCTGTGCGCTGAGTCGGGAGAGTCCGTTGACGCTTTGCTGCGTCGCACCCAAGAGGAATTGGCGAGCCTAGGCCATGAGGGAGTTCTCAAAAATCTGGCGATTTCGTCGTGTGACGAGTTGCCAGCGCGACCTCGCTCTCGAAAGCCCCAAAGTCATCGCTCAGTGACGAACTCCCAGCAAGTTGAATTTTGTTTCGCTGAATAGACGCTTTTCATTGCCATCTAATCAGACGGCAGACACGGCTGCGGTCGTGGCCTACTTTGGAAAATCCAAGAGGTCGAGTAATGCGTAATTTCGATCTTGACCTTAGTAGGGTTACCTACGAGCACTTCATCACCGGCAAGGCAGCCATAAATTTCCCGAGGCCTCACATCACTTCGGGTGGATGGCACTACCTAGCATATTGGAACAGCGAGGTCGGTGAGGCGAAGGTGTCGCTTGCTGGTATCCACTACCCCGACACGGCATTTTGCTTTGGTGACACGGGCATCTTGAACGCCACCGATGAACTAGAGCGGAGGGGGTGGAAGACCGATCACCAGATCTATATGGCCGATCACTTCCGCGCGACCGGAGATATGGTTCTCAAGTGGGGGCTAGGCCGTTCAGAGTTTTGCAACGTCGAGCTGTCAGAATGGTTTCCGGACGATCATGATTTAGATGCCATGGTCGGAATGCTCAAAGGTGCCATCAACAAACTGGAAAACGTTCAAGGTGATCGTCTCAGTCGATGGCTTGGTTCGCAGCTCCTGTAAGATGGTAGGAGCTTTGTCTATTTGTTTAGGGACAAGGCATCACCCTTCACTCCTCCGCCCGTTAGCTCGTCAGGTCGCCATGATCAATAAACAACTGCAGCAGATTCTTCCCCAGGTGATCGAAGTTGTGGAGCGGGCGGGTTTGTTATTGGCAGAGGAATGTGTACGTCCGGAAGGCCGTAGGGGTTACGGTGATAAAGCTGAAATCGACGTCGAAATTGAGGTATTTCTCCGTGAGAAGTTGCTAAAAATTTTGCAATGCGATTGGTGGGGTGAAGAGACCGGCCACGTACTTTCCGGCAACTCCTTCTGCTGGGTAGTTGACCCGAATGACGGTACAAGTGATTTTCTGAAGGGACTGTCGGGCTCGGCTGTCTCGGTAGGACTACTTCATGACCTTCAACCTGTCTTGGGTGTGGTGCATGCGCCATTAACTCCGGATGGGAAGGCAGATAGCATCAGCTGGGCCGCAGGTATGGATCACTTGGTTAGGAATGGAGCCCCGATCTATGTCGACCTTTCGAAACAGGTGCTTTCGAAGGAGTGCATGGTGATGGTGAGCGCTGCTGCTGGCAACAAATCGCAGACCAATCGCGAGCTCTGTGCGCCGGCAGGTTTTTACCCCATGCCATCGATTGCGTACAGACTGGCTAAGGTCGCTGCTGGGGATGGAGTTTGCGGACTGTCTCTATATCCGGTGTCAGCCCATGACGTAGTCGCGGGGCACGCATTGCTGATTGGTGCCAAAGGCGTTTTGGTCGACGAATACGGTGATCCCATTCAATACCGTACTGAGGTAGAAATGCTGAAGGTTTGCCAACGATGCTTCGGGGGTGCGCCCAATGTTTGCTCGGAACTAGCGAGTCGCGACTGGGCTAAAGTCTTTGAGACGTCGGCGAACTAAGTCGCTTTGAAAAGCGGGATCATCACTTACACATTGGAGATGGCACATGGCCGGTTTTTTTCGACAAAAATTGATGTCTTTTGGAATCAAAAAGTAGCCGCGACTGACGTCGCAAAGGTGCGATCAGCATACACAACACTGGCTTCGCCGCCCTCCATCAAGCATTCCAACGCAGAGAAACCGGAAATCAGAAGCCAAAAGATGAAAAGCACAAGGAGCGCAAACCCATAGAGCAACATCAAGGCAATCGGGTCGATTGCCCCACAGCTCAAGGCAGGCCGAAAAAAAGGGGGATTTTTGGAGAACGTCGCTTTTTGTTTGTTTTCAAATATAAGGCCTCCGGTTTGAAATTTTACTTTCAAGGGGGCGGGGAAAATATATTTTCGGTTTGTGTGGCGAAAGCGTCTTGAAGAACCATTTTGTGAAGTCTAGAGCAGTAAATCAGGCGCCGAAAAGCCGCTGAAGCAGCTGCTCCGCCTGCGTTCCACTGTACCTTGCCTTCAGCTCATCAAGCTTGGCACCTCTGCGCTCGCCAGTAAGTAAGCTAAGCCCGTGCAACGCGTTAATGAGCTTCTCAGATTCAGCGTCCTCATCTCTCATGATGATCCACGATGAGTTTGCATGCTTGGCCAACGCTTCAGCCTTTCGGCTAAGGCTCTGCGACTCAATCAATCTGTTGCCATTCACTTCTGTCTTGAGCTGACTGATGACATTCTCGAGCTCTTGCAGCTGCTCTGAAATGCTCTCCGCGCTATCAAGCGACACAGGACGCCCATCAACATAGATAGCGTCTTCTTGGACACAGTAGATTGCCAAAGGGCCGTCCCCTCCTCCCGTGCAGTCAAGCGCGAGAAAATTCCCCAATCTCAGCGGTTTCGGAATCCACGTATGTCCCGAGCAAACTCTCCAGATGCCTGGAACGCCGTCACGATAATGCTTGATGATCCGTTCCCTGCCCCACAGCGCGATCTCTTCGATCTGAGTATTGTCTAGGCTCCCAACGAACTCTTGCCAAGAAATCCCTGCCGGCACGTCGGCGTGAACGACACCGACCAGGCCACGTGCGGACTGAATTTCTATGGCGGTGGGAAGCTGTTCCAGCTTCTCGATCACCATTCCTTTCGACTCATCGGCGATCGTTGCCCACCATCCCGCGCCGTGGGAGCTGTAACGTGCTTGTGGGTTTTCACGGTAAGCGTTTATCAGCATCTGCTCGTGATTGCCTTGGACACAAAAGAACCAAGGTTCGCCGAGCAGCTTTAGGCCATCCAGCATCCCGGGCCCACGGTCGATCAGATCACCGACAGCGATGACCCGATCAATCGCACTGTCAAAGCCGAGCGCACGAAGCCCCTTGTGGAGCTCGGTGGTTTTGAAGTGGATATCACCGACTACAAAGTCACGACCAAGGTAGTTTTTGGGGAGGCGTAAAAGCGCCTGCTTCATTTTGGATCGGTACTCCGGAGTGTTTGCCGATGGGTCGATTTATTAGCTTAATTGTACTCCCTCGTCAGCAGAATGAGCGCCGCTAACCTACCCTCCCACCACTTTTCGAGCTGCTGGCGGCGATGGCTTGATGGCTATGTGATACTATTGAAATTGATAGTTTTCCTCGGATCATCAGTTGTTGCAGGTAGTAAAGCTGGTACAGGTTTCAATCAATCAAAACATCACTCCATACAACGACGGAACGTTTCGATGTCCTTTCTCGTGCCAATCTTACTCGCGCTCCTGACCTATCCTTTTCTGCAAAGCCGCCTTTGCAAAGGACAATACAGTTTTGCGAAAACCTATTTCGGATGGGGGCTACTGGGGACAGTTGCACTGTCGATCTGCATTTTCTGGCTGCTTGGCCCGATCTTCTTTCAACAGGATCATGGCAGAGGTGATAGGGCAATTTCGGTCACCTTCAGGATTTAGAGTTTCGCTACTACTCTCTACATGATAGGGGTCTGCATGGGTCTCAATCACATCCGAAAAAGAGACGATCGACCGCTTTTTAACCTCTACATCATCATGCTCATCGTCTGCGCTGCTTTATGTTTTCTATCCAGCTTAGCGGCAGCGCCCGTTTACTGGTGTATTTACGGAGTGACGGCCTTCATCGCATACAAAATTCGGACAAACCAAAATTCTGGGGCATCGCCCAAATCTCGGAATGACTGAAGGAAGCGCAAGCGAGAAACCCACGTGACGTTCCGTTTGCACGCTAATTCATCGAATGCCTTTGGGGCAGCTTTATACAGGTAAGGGCAACTTGATTAAGCACGCGTCTGAATTCAAGGAAATATCAGGCCTGCACAGACAGACTTTCGAAGGAGCAACAATGACGCAGCAGCATTCAACGGCCTGGATGGTCGAAACAGCCTATCGCTACTTGAAGGCCGCTCAACATATGCAAAGAGGCTTTGACATGGTCGATGTGGCGCAGATAAACGCTGCCATCGGTATAGAAATCATCCTGAAAAGCTTTTGCTCCAAGCCCAGTGGAAACCTTGGCCAGATTAACGAAACCTACGAATTGGACAATGCGGCCCTCAAGACCGCACATGGTCATTTGCAAAACCTTAACAAGGTTCCAAGTGACCGCAAAAATCCTGACAAGCATGACCTGTTGACCTTGTTTCATTCGGTACCTGCTCAAATTCGGCAGCAGCTTCGCATTGATCAGTATGAGGGCGTAATCGAGACATACCGGCACATCTTCACTGCCGCGCGGTACCCATATGAGCGAAACGCCCAAAAAATGGTCGACGACGTCTTAATTGAAGTTCTCGACGAATTGGTCACACGGGTTAACGCTTGGTATGGGGACTTGGGGTGGCAAAATAACTACCTCTATTACGATGGAGCGCACCCAGAACTAGCGGATTGGGAGAGCGCTGGCGAAATAGAGCTAAGCTACGGAGACCTTTCAAAAGGGTATTAACCTGGAATTACACTAAAGTCAGTCAACCCTGTCAGATTGGTGGCCTGAGCCATGACTTCGTCGCGTTTGATCAGCCCGATGAAGCGCCAGCCCAGGCTTTCAGAACTGACCACATTGACCATGTAGGGCACGCCATCGATCTCAACCTGGGTCACGCCATCGCCACTCTTTGCCAGCTCGGTATAGCCGGGGCCCAGATCGGCTAGGGGCTTGAAACTATTTTTGGCATTCGCCGGATCGACCAGAACGTTGCCGTTGGCTTCGACCATCATCAGGTACCCGCTGTCGCCCAGCTTGATGGTTTTAACCAGTTCAGTCAGTTGCTTGAGCGAGACGTCCACGCCGACGACACCCACAGGGTTGCCGCTGGGGTCGGCGAAAGCGCGAACCGTGCTGACCAGCACCATGTCATCCGGTGCCCAATAGTAAGCGCTCGTGCGCACGGTTGAGCCTGGCGCGGCCGCCACGGCGGTCTTGTACCAAGGACGTACTCGGGGGTCGTAGCTGGCCATTTTCGGGTCGTCGGGCCAACCGGCAAAGCCGCCGTCTTTGAGCCCCAGGGAAATAGACGCAGTGGTCGGATGGGTCTCGGCAAATCTATCGAAAATAGCCTGGAGTCGCTGATCCGCTTCGGTCACAGGCGTTTGCTCAGCATTGGCCGCGGTATAGTTTTTCAATCCCTTGACGGTGGCGATTCGAGGATCCTTGGCCAGGTATTCGACGTTTTGGCGGATGCTTTCAAAGAACTGCTTCATACCGTTATCGATCTGGCGAATTTCACGACCGCTGCTATCCAGGAAATTGGCCTGTGCCGCGCTCCGCAAGTTCAATACGACAAGCACCGCAACCAGAATCACCGGAAGGCAGGCGATGGCGGCAAATTCAATGGCACACAGGTGTCTACCGCATACGCATTGCGTGGTTTGTTCGAGGGCGAAGATCTGTTCGCTGGCGCACTGGTCATTGGTGGTTTGACAGTTGAAGCAGTCTTGGGCTCGCGCTCGCCGTTCGACGCTCGCATCCATGCCGCTCGTGGACAAAAAAGCCAGATCGACACCGCTAGCGCTTACCGTGACTTGCTGGGCGAACGCAGTGAAGTTTCTGATTCGCACCAGAACTGCGGCAAGGTTCAGGATCCGTACTCCCTGCGTTGCCAGCCGCAAGTCATGGGAGCGTGTCTGACCCAGTTCCGTCAAACCGCCGAAGTGTTAGTCGTCGAAGCTAACGCCGTCTCCGACAACCAGTCCGACGGAGATGGGCGAGAAAGTTCATGCACTGCTGCTCAGCTCAGAAACGTCCGGGAGCAAAGGGTGCCGGATCGACCACAGGCGCCTCGCCCATCATCACTTCTGCGAGCAGTCGACCGCTGACCGGGCCTAGCGTAAATCCTTGATGGGCGTGGCCGAAATTGAACCAGAGCCCTTTATGCAAGGGCGCCGCGCCGATCACCGGCTTCATGTCTACAGTGCAGGGTCTGGCGCCGCTCCAAGGCGTGCGCTCCACCTGGGGGCCTAAGGCTAATACCTGCCGTGCGGCCCGCTCGGCCTTGCCCAGTTGCACCGGTGTTGGAGGTGCACTCAAGCTGGCGAATTCCGCCCCCGTTGACAGGCGAATACCGCGCTTCATCGGCGCCAGCATGTAGCCTTGTTCGGTATCCAGCACCGGGCGGCTCAATGTCGCGCCATCGGCAAAGTGAGCGTGGTAACCACGCTTAACGAACAACGGAATGCGGTAGCCCAACTCGCCAAGCAGTTCGTGAGCCCAAGGGCCCAACGCCACGACCACCTGCGACGCGCCGACTGATCCAGAATCGGTGTCTACGCTCCAACCGGCTCCCGACTGACGCAACGATCGCGCATCGCCACGCAAAATATCCCCACCTTCACGAACGAACAGATCGGCATAACGCTGCACCAACTCACCCGGCTCAATGCACGTCCAGGGTTGCAGCCAATGAATGCCCCCCACCAATGCATCGCTCAACGCTGGTTCCGCCGTTCTGAGCGCGACACCGTCCAGATGCTCAGACAACACGCCGTGTGCACTCACGCGTACCGCGCGCTCCACCGCCTCATCGAATTGCTGTGGGCTACGAAAAGCCTGGATCCACCCTTTGCGCACGATCAGGTTTTGCGAACCGCTTTGATCAATCAACTCCGAATGCTCGCTGATCGAGTGCTCAATCAGCGTGCGAAAGGCATCTGCAATGGCCTGGTAATGCCTAGGCGCGGAGTTGGCCCAATACCTGACCAAGGCAGGCACGTATTCAGGCATCGCGCGCAAATGGTAATTGACGCCAATGTCACGCTTGGCTGCCACGTTTATCAGGCTGGCAAGATCCCTCGGGAACGCATAAGGCTCAATGGCCTCACGCTGAATGATGCCTGCGTTGCCGAACGACGTTTCACGCCCCGGCAAACCTTTGTCCACCAGCGTCACCGCGCAGCCACGGCGTTGCAAATGCAACGCCGTGCATACGCCGACAATGCCGGCACCCAGTACCACCACTTGTTTTTCGTTCACGCTGCCTCCGAATCAAGCACGCTGTTGCGCGATGACACTGATCTCGACCAATGCATCGACCACAAGGCCGGCGCAGACGGTCGCGCGCACTGGCAGGTTGGCCGTGAAGAATGATGCATAAGCCCGATTGAATTCGGCGAAATTACTCCGGTCGGTCAGGTACACGGTAACGCTGACAACATCGTCCAGCGACAGCGATTCGGCTTCCAGCGTCTGGGCAATACGCATCAAGGTCAAACGTGTTTGCGCTTCGATACCTTCAGGAAAGCTACCGTCCTCACCAAAAGGCAATTCGCCAGACAAAAAAACCAGGCCCTGGCTGTGGCGGACTTTGGAAAAGGGCAGATTACTAACGGTCATGGCAGTTCTCTCTTGGGTAATTCAAGGAGGCGCCCATCAACGAGCACCGGTTGTGAATCATCGATTCGACTTCAGCGGTTTTTACGGTAGGCCATTGAGTCATGCATACGCTTGAGCACGTGTTCCCCCTCGCGGACACCGGACACATAGATCAGGAGCGAACAGCGGCTTGAGATCATGTCGACTCGTTGCTTAATAGGTTCAGGAGGGGTGAAACATGTGTTTTAGCCTGAAACACCAATCATGTATATACAAGATTAAGCATTTATCATGCCGCTCGATCAAAAAATGCGCCATAAGCCTAAGGTAGAGCGACTTACCCTCCTCTCGCGATTAGAACGCTTTAGGTGCCCCGACACTAAAGGTTTCGTTTTTTCCCACCAGGCATCATGGGTAACACTCCAAGCGCAACCAGCGGTTACATAAGGCTAAAAAGTAGCGATCATCAGCCTGGTCAACTTCGCTAGAAACAAGCCTGAACTGCGGAATCAAAAGCAGCTCAGACATATTGGCCTGCATCTTGCCTTACCGGTATATACAGGCACATACAGATGTCTGCTGCGTGATCATCCTGCTCCCCAAGGATGTTACTCATGAATGTACTGATACCGCTCAGCCCCATTCAACGACCAGCCGTACGAGATCAGCCATAACGCCGAATAGCCGCGTCTGCAGCAACTCTTGCAGAACTGCCTAGATCGTAATGCCTACCAGCAAGACACTAATGAGGTTAACCCTGTATGAATGCCAATGACTTGAACCTGCTTGCCCGCGCAGAAGTGCGCGAATTGGCCAGTTACAACGCCGGCCTCGCCTCGGATGCTGTGCGCAAGCGTTTCGGCCTGACTCGCGTCGCCAAACTAGGCAGCAACGAAAACCCGATGGGCACAGCACCCGCCGTTAGCGCCGCAACGGCTCGAGCTTGCAGCGAAATTGCGCTATACCCCGATGCTGGCTGCCAGGCATTACGCTCTGCACTCTCGAAAAAGCTCGACGTACCCGAGAATCAATTGGTGTTCGGCAACGGCTCGGAAGATTTGCTGAGCGTCATCAGCCGCGTGTTTTTAGACCACGATGACGAAGTAGTTACCGTGGTGCCATCTTTCGGGTTGCACTTCATATACCCAATGGCAGCCGGTGCCCGGGTGGTAGGTGTTCCCATGACCGACAGAGGCACCTTCGATGTAGCGGCAATGATCGCTGCACTCACCCCCCACACCCATGTGCTGATGTTTTCATGCCCGTCAAATCCGGTCGGCTGCACCTTAAGCGCCGACGAGTTGCAGCAACTGCTCGACGCATTGCCCTCGAAGTGTCTGCTGGTGTTTGATGAGGCCTATTACGAATACGCGCAGTGGGAGGCCGAGTACCCAGATTGCCTCGGTTTGATTCAGGCCAGCGGCAAACCGTTTATCCTGCTGCGGACTTTCTCCAAGGCTTATTCCCTGGCAGGTTTGCGCATCGGCTACGGTATCGTCAGCGATCCACTGCTGGCAGATCTGATTAACCGCCTGCGCACCCCGTTCAACGTCAACAGCGTGGCACAAGCTGCAGCGATTGCGGCACTGGCAGATGATGGTCATCTAAACGCCTGCCTATCCCATGTCGCCAGCGAACGCCAGCGGCTGGAAGTAGCGCTGCACGAGCAAGGCATTACGACCGCACCGTCCTTGGCCAACTTCCTGTTTTTTAGCACGCCTTATCCGGCCGAAGTAATCAACCAAGCACTGCTGCGTGAAGGGGTTATCATAAAACCGTGGCGCGAAGTTGGATACACTGAGTACTTGCGCGTCTCTGTCGGAAGCTGTGAGGATAACGACCTTTTCCTCCAAGCACTGGCAAGCGTCCTTGCCGCACTTGAAACACGGACTGACTAATGATCAAAAATGCACCACAAGCGCTCTACCGGCGTGCAAAGGATTATGTGCAAGACCAACTTCGCGCGGGCGTTTGGAAACCTGGTGACCTGATTTCTTCAGAAAACCAACTGGTGCAAGAACTGGGCATTTCGCGCATGACCGTCAACCGGGCCTTACGCGAACTGACCGAAGAAGGTCATCTGGTCAGGATTTCAGGCGTTGGCACGTTCGTAGCCGAAAGCAAACCGCAATCAAACTTGCTGCGTATCACGAACATTGCCGACGAAATCCTCGCCAGAGGTCACAGTTACACCTGCCGTGTGCTGCACTTGGGGCGCGAATCGGCCTCAATGCCGGTGGCCTCCGCATTGGGCCTGACCACCGGTTCTTCAGTTTTTCATCTAGTCTGTGTTCACAGCGAAGAAGGCGTGCCCGTGCAACTCGAGGATCGTTACGTCAATCCCGAGCTGGTGCCAGAATTTCTGAAGCAAGACTTCGGGGAGCACTTGCAACCCGCCAAATACCTGTTGCGCGTCGTCAAACCCGATGAAATGGAGCATATCGTCGAAGCCTGTCACCCAAGCATTGACGAAAGCAAACATATGCAGATCGACGCCAACGAACCTTGCTTAGCACTTATCCGCCGCACTTGGAGCCAAAGCAAAATTGTGACTTACGTGCGCTTGGTTCACCCCTCCTCACGCTATCGACTCGGCAGTCGCCTGCCGGTAAACGGGGCGCATAGAGACAGTTGATGCCTGAAGGCATCTGATGAACTGTTCCATCATAAACCGGGATCGAAATGCCATTGCTGCTTCTACTTTCCGGACAACCTCTTGACGCAGAATTTCACCAGTGAGTTTCCTGCACTACAAAAGTGAAAAAGCTCCACAGCTACGACAACTGCCTGTCGCCGATAGCTGTAGAGCAAAAAAACTGCATAAACACTGTAGCTCTCGTGCGGGATGACTCGAGCAATTCAGCTTGCTCACACAGGAGCCAAACGCCCCTTCCCCCCGATTACAAGCTAGGCAGCAACTTTGGCAACACCAGTTCGTTCAAGCACCGGGAAGCCAACAGCTCGCTTGCTGCGTTGATATCCGGCGCAAAGAAGCGATCTTTGTCGTAGTAAGCCACTTTGCTGCGCAGGCTGGTGCGGGCAAGCTCCAGCTTCGTCGAGGTCTTCAAGCCTTCGCGCAAGTCAAGGCCCTGACACGCAGCGAGCCACTCAACAGCGAGGACGCCGCGAGTGTTTTCAGCCATTTCCCATAAACGCTTGCCCGCTGCAGGAGCCATTGACACGTGATCCTCCTGATTCGCGGAAGTTGGCAGGCTATCCACCGAATGTGGATGCGCAAGTGCCTTGTTCTCACTGGCCAGCGCCGCTGCGGTAACTTGGGAAATCATGAAGCCGGAGTTCACACCGCCGTTGGCCACCAGGAATGGCGGCAATTGCGACATGTGCTTGTCCATCATCAGGGAAATACGCCGTTCGCTTAGCGAGCCGATTTCCGCTATCGCCAATGCCATGTTGTCAGCAGCCATGGCCACAGGCTCGGCGTGGAAGTTGCCACCGGAGATCACATCGCCTTCGACAGCGAAGACCAATGGGTTATCGGAGACGGCATTAGCTTCGACGACCAATACCTCCGCAGCTTGACGGAACTGGGTCAGGCAAGCGCCCATGACTTGCGGCTGGCAACGCAGGGAGTACGGATCCTGAACCTTGCCGCAGTTCTGGTGGGAGTCGGAGACTTCACTGCGCTCGCCGAGCAAGTCTCGGTAGGCGGTAGCACTGTCGATCTGGCCTTTCTGGCCACGCGCGGCGTGGATGCGTGCGTCGAACGGCGAGCGCGACCCCAGAACCGCTTCAACAGTCAGAGCACCGATCGCCAGTGCGCCAGCGAACAGATCTTCGCCCTCGAACAAACCACGCAGTGCATAAGCGGTGGATACCTGCGTGCCGTTGAGCAACGCCAGCCCTTCCTTGGCAGCCAGTGTCAGTGGCGTCAGGCCGGCGACTTTCAGCGCCTCGGTTGCTTCCAGCCATTCGCCCTTGTAACGAGCCTTGCCTTCACCCAACAGCACCAGCGACATGTGGGCCAAGGGTGCGAGGTCGCCGGATGCACCGACCGAACCTTTCAACGGAATGTGCGGATAAACCTCGGCGTTGATCAAAGCGATCAGTGCTTCGATGACGGTGCGGCGGATGCCGGAGAAACCACGGCTCAAGCTATTGACCTTGAGCACCATGACCAGCCTGACCAGCGCGTCACTGATCGGTTCGCCAACACCGGCAGCGTGGGACAGAACCAGTGAGCGCTGGAGGTTCTCCAGGTCTTCGGTAGCGATGCGGGTCGAGGCCAGCAGGCCGAAACCGGTATTGATCCCATAGGCGGTGCGGTTCTCGGCGAGGATTTGTTCCACGCAAGCAACGCTGGCTTCAATCTGGGCCGAAGCACTGTCATCGAGGGAGATGTTGATCGGATGCTGGTAGACGTCGCGCAGTTGGGCAAGGCTCAGTTGGCCAGGGATGATGTTGAGTGTGTTCATGCTTTTGCTCCTTTAACAGAGGTGATCATTGGCAGGTTCAAGCCTTGTTCTTTGGCACAATCTATTGCGATCTGGTAACCCGCGTCGGCGTGACGCATCACGCCGGTCGCCGGGTCGTTGTGCAGCACGCGTGCAATGCGCTCAGCCGCTTCGTCGGTACCGTCGCAGACAATCACCATGCCCGAGTGCTGAGAGAAGCCCATGCCGACGCCGCCGCCG
>Ga0182008_10001666_pt1 | contig 14620 bp, 11 predicted proteins | sample Sormic07211129_1_FD_120482 | JGI IMG/M metagenome (GOLD analysis project Ga0182008, IMG submission 120482) | Rhizosphere microbial communities from Sorghum bicolor, Mead, Nebraska, USA - 072115-129_1 metaG | ecosystem: Host-associated > Plants > Roots > Rhizosphere | place: USA: Nebraska...
GCATTTTTCCCATCTGCAGCCCTGGCCTGGAGGGTTTCTGAAGAAGGCTTTTTGAAGGATAATAAAACGATTTCAAATTTAAAGCTTCGTGCCAGTTATGGGGTGTCAGGTAACTCTGAGATTCCGCCTTATTCTTCTTTATCCCTGTTAAGTTCTAACTATAATGCAGTATTGAATAATGAAAGGGTAGTAGGAACGGGTATCAACAGGTTGCCCAACAGAGATTTGAAATGGGAAAAGACTGCTCAAAGTGATTTTGGTGTAGAATTGGGTTTGTTTGATGGTAGAATTTCCCTGGAAGCAGATTTATATTACAGAAAGACAACTGATATGCTTTTGGATGCACCAGTACCGCGTACCAGTGGTTATGCAACCATCAGAAAGAATATCGGGTCAATGGAAAATAAAGGTATAGAGCTATCCCTTAGTACCAAGAATTTCAATTCTGAGAATTTCTCCTGGAATACCACATTTAACATTTCCATGAACAAGAATAAAATTCTTTCTCTGGCTACCCCTGCTGATATTTTTGGTATTGGCGGACCGAACTTTACCAATCCAACGAATATTATTCGTATTGGAGAAGAAGCTGGTTCTTTCTGGGGGCTTACCCGTTTAGGTGTATGGTCTGAGGCAGAAAGAGCAGAAGCTGCGAAGTTTGTAAGTTATCGGAATGGTAAAACCATCTTGCCTGGTGATATTAAATACCTGGATGTGAATGGTGATTATGCAATTAATGATGCCGACAGGATGATCATCGGTAACGGTAGCCCTGATGCATGGGGTGCTTTAACCAATAGCTTCCGCTATAAAAACCTGGACCTTACTTTTGAACTCCAGTATTCTGTAGGTAATGATTTGATGGACATGACTTCACACTCTAGTGAAGACAGGCAATCTTTGGCAAATAGCTATAAAACAGTGTTGAATGCCTGGACACCACAAAATCAAAATACACCAATTGCGGAAATACGTGATACCCGTGCTGGTTATGTAACCAATGTGGATACACACTGGATCAAGGATGCTTCCTTTATACGTGGAAAAAACCTTTTGCTGGGCTATACATTCGGTGACGCCATGGCACAAAAAATGCGTTTGAACAGGTTTAAAGTTTTTGTATCTGCACAGAATTTCTTCCTGATCAATAAAAAGGAACTTCAGGGAGATCCGGAAGCAACGCCAACGGGAGGTTATGCTAATGATGCCAATAACGTATTCTCTCAAGGGATGAACTGGCAAAGCTATCCAAGACCGACTGTTTTTATGCTTGGATTGAATGTTACCCTTTAACGTGTTTTATTTAAAAATATTTAGCTGATATGAAACTTAACATCGCAAAAAATATATGCTGCATTTTCATCTTTGGAAGTGTCATGCTTGGATCTGGCTGTTCCAAATTTCTGGACGAACAGGATCCCTCAAATCTTACCCCCGATAACTTTTATACGATACCTGAGCATGCAGATGCTGCTATTGCTTCTGTATATGCAGACACCAGGTTTATTGGTGATGGTGCGGGTATTTTCTCCTCTAACTGGCAATTATTAGAAGCTGTAACAGGTACAGCCACCACAGAGACAGCTCAAAATTCTGATCTCAATAACCTTCTGGGCTTGATCCATGATGGAAATACCGGTCATGTGATCAACTGGTGGAATGGTATTTACCGTGTGATTGCCCAAACCAATTTAGTGATTGAGAAAGTTCCGGGTATACCGGAAATGACCGATGCCCATAGAAAAAATGTTCTTGGTCAGGCACATTTTTTACGTGCATGGGCTTATTTTTATGCAGTAAGGTTATGGGGTGCCGTGCCATTGATTACCAAACCACAAACGGCAGAATCTGCGGATTTTCTTCCGGCGAGGGCACCAATTGAAGAGGTTTATAACCTTATCGTATCGGATTTAACCACTGCTGAAGCTGCAGGTTTACCTTGGATGGATGCTTCGGGCAGGGTTTCACTGGCTGCGGTAAAATCACAACTAGCCATTGTATACCTGACCATGGCAGGACAACCCTTGAATAAGGGCGCCTCTCATTATCAATTGGCTGCGACGAAAGCTAATGAAGTGATTACCCAATCTAATAGTAACCCAACAGAGATAAATCTTTATGATACCTATGCGGAAATTCATAAGGAAACGAATAATAATAGGAAAGAGCATCTCTTCAGCCTGCAATACAATTCTTTGGTGGCTGGCAATCCAATGGATAACATGTACCCTAACTTTAAGCCGGTAACCTACAATGGGGCATCGGGAACAGGAAGTACGGTGCCTACGGCTCAGTTTTATAAATCTTATGAAAATGGGGACCTTCGTGCTGTGGACAGGGAGGGTTATTTTTATACCAGTTATTTTACCAATGGTAATGGTGCGTTGTTTCAATTAGGTGCTCCTTATATTTTCAAACACTTTAACACCATAGCAAATGGTAGTTCAGGTGTTGCTGGTACGCGAAATAACAACCTTAATTTACCGGTAATTCGCTATGCAGAAGTTCTATTGGTGTATGCAGAAGCGCAAAATGAAGTAGGCGGCCCTACGGCTGCAGCCTATAATGCTTTCAAACGCATCAGGGACCGTGCAAAATTGACCACTCCCGATTTAGGAACTTATACGCAAACTACTTTCCGCGAAGCGGTTTGGAGAGAAAGATGGCATGAGCTGTGTTACGAGCAGATCACATGGTTTGATATGGTGCGCTTGAGAAAAGTGTATAATGAAACAACTAATGGATTTGATAATTTCGTAGGCCATGTTAACTTAAGCTCTAACCAGGCCTTACAGGAAAAACATTTGTTATTCCCTCTTCCAAGACCTGAATTGCAAAATAATCCGAATCTGACTCCTCAAAATCCGGGATATCCGAATTAGTCCTTTTCATTACACTTTGTCTCTCGAACCGACACCTCACAATGATTAATTGTGGGGTGTCTTTTTTTTGGTGTTTTCTTTTGGTTATCTTCACGGCAGGCTAAAAAAACAGGTGTCATTTGCTTCTATATCCTGGTTTATAAAAGCCAGCTAACCTTAAATTATTTAAAAGAAAATTAAAAACGATGAATAGATCCCTTAAAAACAGTCTGGTTATTCTTGTTACATTGTTTCCTATTTTTGTGCAGGCACAAAAAAGTAATAAACTACAAAAAAGCGGAATGATATATCCAGAAACAAAAAAAGAAAATATACAAGACAATTATTTCGGTACTACAGTTCAAGATCCATATCGCTGGCTTGAAGATGACCGCTCCGAAAAAACAAAAGTCTGGGTGGAAGCTCAGAATAAAGTATCTCAAAATTATTTGGCCCAGATTCCTTTTCGCGGGGCTATCAAAGAGCGTTTGAAGCAACTGATGAATTATGAAAAATATTCACAGCCGTTTAAGGAAGGAGCATATACTTATTTCTACAAAAATACGGGCCTTCAAAACCAAAGTGTACTTTACCGTCAGAAAGACGGTGGCGAAGCAGAAGTTTACCTTGATCCGAATACTTTCTCTAAAGATGCCACCACTTCCCTGGCAAATCTAAACTTTTCCAAAGACGGCAGTTTATTAGCTTATCAGTTATCTAAAGGCGGTTCCGACTGGACCGATGCCGTAGTGATGAAAGCTGTTGAAAAGACCATGATCGGCGATACGTTAAAGGATATTAAATTCTCGGGAATAGCATGGCATGGCAATAAAGGCTTTTATTACAGTACTTATGATAAACCAACTGAGGGTAGTCAACTAAGTGGCCTAACCCAGTACCATAAATTATATTACCATCAGCTGGGGACATCCCAGAAAGAAGATCAGCTGATTTTTGGTGGTGATAAAACACCACGCCGCTACATTGGTGCAGGTTTAACGGAAGATGAGCGTTACCTGGTCATTACTGCTGCCAATTCCACTTCCGGTAATGAGTTGTATATCAAAGATCTGTCTGTTCCAGGTTCTCCTATTGTACCTGTGGTCAGCAATTTTGAAAGAGATCATTATGTGATTGACAATGTAGGAAGCAAGCTTTTTATTTATACGAGGTTAAACGCACCAAATGGCCGTGTGGTGACCGTTGACGCAGCAAATCCTGCTCCGGAGAACTGGAAAGATCTGATTCCTGAAACTAAAAATGTATTGAGCCCATCAACCGGAGGCGGGAAGATCTTTGCAAAATACATTAAGGATGCGGTTTCCATGGTGCTGCAATATGATCGCAATGGAAAGCTGGAACGTGAGATTGAATTGCCTGGTATCGGTACCGCATCTGGCTTCAGCAGTAAGGAGCATGAAAAAGAGCTGTTTTTTGTTTTCACATCCTATGTTTATCCAACAACAATCTTCAAATATTCCCTTCTTACAGGGAAAACCGAAGTGTATAAAAAACCCGGTGTCGATTTTGATCCTGCAAAGTATGAATCAAAGCAGATTTTTTACAGCTCAAAAGATGGAACCAAAGTTCCTATGATCATCACTTATAAAAAAGGAACTCAACTGAACGGCAAAAATCCAACTTTGTTATACGGCTACGGAGGCTTTAGTGTGAGTTTAACTCCGGCTTTCAGTACCTCGGTAGTTGCTTTACTGGAACAAGGAGTAGTTTATGCTGTGCCAAACCTTCGTGGTGGTGGTGAATATGGTGAAAAATGGCATGTGGCAGGAACAAAGCTGCAAAAGCAAAATGTATTCGACGATTTTATTGCAGCTGCTGAATACCTGATTGCGCAGAAATACACATCTAAAGATTATTTGGCTATTATGGGTGGCTCGAACGGAGGATTATTGGTTGGAGCAACCATGGCACAGCGCCCAGAACTGGTGAAAGTTGCATTTCCTGCTGTTGGTGTGTTGGACATGCTGCGGTACCATAAATTTACCTCCGGCGCTGGCTGGGCCTTTGATTACGGCACGAGTGAAGATTCGAAAGAGATGTTCGAATATCTTCACAAGTACTCTCCGTTACATGCACTGAAACCTGGTGTAAAATATCCTGCAACACTGGTAACCACCGCTGATCATGATGACAGGGTAGTGCCGGCACATTCATTTAAGTTTGCAGCTAAGTTGCAGGAAAGTCAGGGTGGACCTGCACCGGTGTTAATTAGTATACAAACGAATGCCGGCCATGGTGCAGGTAAGCCTACCGATAAAGCCATTGAAGAAACAGCCGATAAATGGGCGTTTTTATTGTATAATATGGGTTTAAACTATAAGAAATAAGTATGCCCTTTTCCTACACCATCAATTATTTGATGGTGTTCTCTAAATTTTGTAACTTATAGTAATGAACCCTTAACTTAAAAAAAAGGATATGAAAAGAACGGTTATTTATACCCTACTGGCTGCAATGCCACTGGTATACAGTTGCGGACAAAACACAGAAAAGTCTAATAGTGGCACAGCCGCTAAGCAGGATTCGCTTTTTAAGAATGAATGTTATACTGCAGTGGAAGCTAAAGACAAGGCAGATTTAATGCTTAAAATACACGAAGGTAAAGATGTTACTGGTAACCTGGTGATTAATTATTTTGAGAAAGGGAAAAATGATGGTGTAATCAGTGGAGCATACCGAGGCGATACCTTATTTGTAGATTATACGTTCAAGATCGGCACAGAAAATCCTACTGTTTATAAGAATCCACTGGCTTTTTTAAAACGCGGGGATAGCCTTATTCTTGGGGTAGGGCAAATTGAAACAAGTATGGGAAGATCTTATTTTGTGAAAGGTAAACCCATTCGCTTTGACAGGAGTAAATTTATTTTCGGTCCGGTGGAATGTAAATAGTAATGTTAATAACAGGTGGATAAGCCTGTTAACAACCTGTCGAGAACCTGTGAATATCCGGTGAGTAACCTGTCAATAACCGAGGCGAATCTTGTGGAAAATATGTGGAAAGCTGAGGTTAGTCTGTTAATAAAATGTTGATAGATTTTTTAAAATAACACTTGACAAGTATAGATAAAATGTTGTAAATTAGATCTATCAAATAAAACGTACCTTGACAATCTGAGAGAAATCATCCACAAGAAAGATAAAGCCTAAGGGTAGAAGCTTTCGGGGTATTTCGAAGGATCAACAGCTATCGGAATCAAAGGAGACTGCGATGATGAGCTTAAAGTAACCAGGTTGAGAAACCAAGTGAAATAAACTGAATCCCAATCAGAACTTACCAGCTATACGAGGGTCTACGGAACGGGATATAGCGAAGTAACTATAAAGTGTATAAACTGGTTTGAAAAGATCAGGCATACCAATATTTGTCAAAAGGAAACAATATTTGATGACTTTATGGTCGCTACGGCAATCATAAAACGGAACCGGAGAACCAACTCGAACGATGCGGAACTCCGGTTTCATTATTTATGGACATTTTTAAATAAGATCTTTATTATTTAACGTACCTATTATGAAGTACGGGCTGTTTTCTTTAACAGGCTGATTGCCGAATCTGAAGCGATCAATAAACCGGCACCCATCATGATCACATCTTTGATAACCAATCTTCCCGCGACACTCAGGTAAGGAAAACCATGGTGTTCGCCTCCTAACGCAGGTACCCAAACTTCCGGCGTGGTCATCATAAAGGTTAGGGTAACTACGGACATTCCGACTGTTAATAAACCGCCAATCAAGCCCAGTTTTGCATTAAAGATACCGAGCAATGCGAAAATACCGATAACCACGATGACTGCGCCAAGCAGGTAGGAGAAGATATAGGTATTATTGGCATGGTGCCATTCGATATTTTTGGGCACATACTCGCCCTCTTTATTCTTATGTTCTTTGTATTCCGGAGCCGGTCTGTCCAGCATGAAACTCATCAGCGGACTGTTGGCAACAAAAGGAATAATTCCCTCGGCTTCGTAGGGAAAAGCTTTTAAGCCGCCAATCCATGCCATGACAATAAATATTGCGATCCGGGTAAAGTTGATAAAATAGCGTTGTGAATTCGCCATGAAATCCAGAAACTGATGCAGTGTTTTTTCCATAGTGCAAAATTAATCCTTCCAATTACACGGGTAAATGGATAGAACTTCCTATGTGATGGATAAATCTGCCACAATGGAAATTCCAACGTCTGCCCTGAACTCGGTCGGCGATACACCGGTGTGTTTTTTAAAATACCGGCTGAAATAATGCTGGTCATCAAAATTCATTATACCTGCTATTTCCTTAACGCTTTTATGGGAAAGGTGTAAGTGCTTTTTTGCTTCTAATATGACCCTTTCCTGGATCAGGATAGAAGGCGATTTCCCGAAATATTTTGTGCATTGCTTAGTAAAGCTGTTCGGTGCCAGTGAGAGCGCATTGGCGTAAAATAAAGGTGATCGCTGTTGAATGAAATTTTCTTCCAGCAGATCTCTGAATTTTTCAATCGCTGAGCCAGTTGCAGGTGCCTCATCGATTTGGTCAACCTTCTTGATCCTGCTGGCAATTGCCAGGATCAACTGTAAATAGCTCTTTAAAATAGGTTCTGTAAAGGGTGCATTTTGCTCTTTCTCCTCTTTAATCTTTTTAAAGATGGAGTCCAGTTCGTTATCTTTTAAATAGATAAAGGGTTGTTGGTAGATGTTGTTAAACAACAACCCGTTACAGGCTACTTCCTTTTTATGGTATTCTATGCAATAAAAATCACCATGAAAGCCAAGTTTTTCAATCCCTTCTTCAACAGTTCCGGAAATTTTGATATGCTGGTAAGGAGTGGTGAATAAGGCAATCTGACCATCAAATTCGAAATCCACGAAGTCGGCACTAATGATGCCCTTTCCTTTCAACAGGAAGATATTGTAAAAAGGCACAGCATAATAATCTTTGAAATGATCAGGATCAGCTCTTTCAAGTATCAGATAATCTTTGTATAAAGTCATGTTTCGTTCTCATCTCCGGCGCTGATAATCACTGCCAGATTGATTTAAATATAGCAAATTACAGTATATAGCAGATTTATTTCTTTTTTTCCGGTCGAATAAAGCTACGAGCATCCCATTTTCTTTAACAAAATTCCCTAATTTTAAAAATCATGAGTAAAGCCCGAAAATCGACATCCGATCAAAAAAAGATATTTGTTCTGGATACTTCCGTAATCCTTTACGACCATAATGCGTTTAACAACTTCCAGGAACATGATGTTGCTATCCCCATCCAGGTATTGGAGGAACTGGATGAGATGAAAACGGGAAATGAAACCAGGAATGCAGAGGCACGAAGTTTTATCCGGTTGATGGAGCAGGCTTCCGGTGACAAGATCATGAACACCTGGAATCCTATAAAAGGAGGCAGGGGAGGGAAATTTAAGGTGGTGATGGATTTTCCCGGTGGCGGGATTGACGCGGAAGCGGTTTTTGGCAAAGGTAAATTTGATCATCGCATCTTAAATGCAGCATTAGGTCTTAAGCATGAATTTCCGAAAAAAAAGGTGGTATTGGTTTCAAAAGATATATGCCTGCGGCTGAAAGCCAAATCCCTGGATCTGTATGCTGAGGATTATGAAACCGGCAAGATCAAAAATGTGGAAGAGCTTTATACCGGAAAAACTACCCTGAGGAAATTGCCAGACGAGGTGTTTGAAGAATTAAAAGCGACCGGCAGCGTCGAAGCGGGCAATTTGGATTTGCCTTTCAATGCCGGTAATCATTATTATACACTCAAAGGGAAAAGAAGGTCAGCAATTACGTATTTTGACATCAGGGAGAATAAGCTTTTTAAAATTCAAAGCCCTACTTTGTTTAAAATATCGCCTAAAAATGAGGAGCAGGCCATGGCCATGCATGCCTTGCTTAATCCTGATATTAAACTGGTGACTATTCAAGGGATGGCCGGTACCGGGAAAACGCTGATTGCCATAGCGAGTGCACTGGAGCAACGTAAAGCTTACCGGCAAATTTATGTAACCAGGCCTATTATACCACTGAGTAATAAAGATATTGGTTTTTTACCCGGTGATGCAAAGTCAAAAATTGATCCTTATATGGCGCCCATCTGGGATAGCCTGAGGTATATCAAAGAACAATATAATGACGACCCTAAGGTGCAAAGTCAGATTGATGCCTTTGTAACCACAGAAAAGATAGTGATTACGCCATTGGCTTTTATCAGGGGCAGAACGCTCACCAAGATATTTTTTATCATTGATGAGGCACAGAATCTAACACCTCATGAGGTAAAGACCATTATTTCCCGTGCGGGGGAAGACACTAAAATCATTTTTACAGGGGATATTTACCAGATTGATGCACCCTACCTGGATGCAGAGAGTAATGGATTAACTTATTTAATAGAAAGCGCCAAAAAACATCCTTTGTATGCTCACATTACATTGGATAAGGGTGAACGGAGTGCTTTAGCAAATTTAGCAAACGATTTATTGTAGCATCATTTCTTTTTAGCTGGATACATTGGGAATTGTTGTAAAATAGGTTGAAGGCCTGAATTGGAGGTGGTTACACTGAGTACCATTTGCTCCAGGGCATAGTCTGAAATTTGCCAGCCCAAGGGTAATACCGGCCATACATTTCTGGTTTTAATTTTTAAAACCCGGGGGTTCACAGAAAAATAATTCCAGTTATTTTCTTCTGCCAGCAAACGATTAATGGTTTCGGCCTTTATCGTATTTCCGTTTGTGCTGTTCAAAATACCCAGGGCAGGTGCCAGGGGCTCATATATATTTTTAACCCGTTCCAATGAGTCCATCACCGGTACGCTGTTTGGAAGAGAAAGAATATTGATATTAATCTTCAGGTCCCGGTAATCGGGGTCATGCTGCTGCAGGGAGTCCAAGACATGTTTAAAAACAGTTAAAACCTGTAAAGAAGTTTCCGCCCCCGAGTTTTCCAGCGTACCACCATCCGTAAAATGATGCTGTTGATCAAATTTAGCAGTAGGACTCACATAGGGAAAGCGGGCACTGACAAAAGCGGTGGTGCTGAGGTATAGGTCCTGGTTTTTGTGTAACAGCTCCTGAAGCAAAATAGCGCCCGGAAAATCCTTTTTACTTAATCGCACCGGTGCCATTATTCCTTTAAAACCCGTTTTGATATCGTAGGTATTGGAAAAGAACAAAGGAACATTCTTTTGTGGAAACTGCCAGCCATTACCAAGCGGGGTTGCGTACTGGAGCCCATATTTTTGAATGTGAAATTCCCAATTCTTTTCCTGTAAACGCGCCCGATCCGGATACCAGTTCAGGCCGATTAAAGCCATGAATGCATCCCGGCCAAAAAAGGCAGTCAGGGTTGCCGTAAGGTAATCATTATGGTAGATTTTCAGCGAGTTGACTGGATAAAAGAGTGTGTCGATTTTAGGGTTACTTTCATCTGAAATTCTTGCAGCAGCCAAAAGGGATAAGCCGACGGCCCCACCGGAAACACCGGAATAAGAAAAAGCATAATGCTGGAAATTGTTTGGGAAAGCAGTTGAATCAACCTGATTTTGCAGCAGCAGCTGATCCAACCTGCCGACCACCATGGTTGTCCAGGCCGCTGCTTTAATTCCCCCGCCATAAGCATTGACAAAGAAAACCGGATAAGCTGTAGTGTCGTATGCCTTATTGAAAGCAGCAATTTCAGTCCTGCGGCTTTGTAACCATTGTTGGGTATAGCTTCTTAAGTCTACTTTTTGGGGCTGATTTGCCTGTTTAGGTACGAGCTGAACTTTATGAAAATCGTTGTTGCTGGTCGCTGTTCTGTAGATTACCAATAATAGGAACAAGGTAATAAACTGGATTTTTGTTTTGAAGCCGATGATCAGCAGGAACGAAAAAAACAACGTATAGGAAATCAATGCTGCAATAACGACGGGAAGTGTGTAAAAACGGTCATACCGGGTTAAATAAAATACAATGCCTTCAAAATTGAAAGCCACAAAGATCAGGGAGACCAGGATGCCTGCGGTAAGGATAAAGGGAGCAATGGGGATATTCCTGACGGCAGTGATGCAGGTACGGTAACTCATGGTCAACACAAAAGCAAAAGATAGCAGGAAAAAACCCAGGGAGAGGTAGGCCAGGTAATATGGTTCACGGGTTTCCTGTGACCTGCCCCAATAAATGATGGCGCCAAAAACGAGTACCATGGTGATGATATACCTGCTGGGTTTAAAATTTCCTTTGGGTTTGTAAATATGATCCAGCCAGCTGTACCGCAAGGCGCTCAGGTATAATAAACTGGTGATGATCAAGATCACCAGTGGAGAAATGTCGGCAGCAAGGTAACTGATGTGGTAGGCCTGCATGGTAATGAGCACACCGACTGCAGGGATAAGAAAAGTCAGTAAGCCAAAAAACCTGGCAAGATCTATTTTATCCCTGTCATTATCAGTAAACTTCAGGCTCTTTCGCGGCACCTTGGTGAGGTCTACCTCACCAAGGTTATCATAAATTTTAGGTAGGTACCAATTCAGCAGTGCCAAAACAGTAGTGGCCGTGAAAAACCAAAATATACCCCAATCAGATGTGTTAATGGTAACCAATAAATCTTTTCCCTGTTCTGTAAAAGCCATTAAAAGAAACAAGGTCAGCAAGCCGAGGAGTACAATACGAAACTTCCATCCATAATAATAAAAGCCCTTTAATAGCAAGGATAATCTTTGTAGCCACAGGCTGATCATTCGGTTAGCCTTTATTTTAATTAGGAAATAGATCAGTGCCATTAGCAATAATAGGAATTTTAGCGAAGAAGGTAAAAATACCCATATGGCCCTCTTTCCAATAACCACGTTATCGGCCTTATACCTGTAAAGTACCTTCAGGATCTGGCTGTTCTCAAACAGATCCAGGATGCCGGCCAGTAATACCAGAATAGCAAGATAAAGCCAATGGTTGCTGCTGAGGAGCTGATGTGCTACGGCCAGTTGTTTCCTGTACATGAAAAACAATAGCGATAGGAAAAGAACATAAAACAAAATAAAACTGTAATCAGCCTTGGTTTGTTTAATAGCTGTATCTAAACCGGTCAGTTTTTCGGTAACAACGGTATCACGGCTATATATTTGTTGATTGATATAGACACTGTCCCATTCTTTAAGAATTTTCTGTTGCCGTAGCGTTGTATTACTTAATTCAAGGGAAACAATCGCTAAAGGAGCATGGTCGGTTTTGAGTAGGAAATTGTTTTTTGTGGTCATGCTCCCTGTTACGAGCAGTCCTATCAATACCAGGTAAAATATTGGTTTTAAGACATTCATAAGAAGATAAGCTGAAAGGGAGAAAAGACAATATGAATGTAATGAAAAATACACAGGTTTCTTTATACACTTTATAACTTGTACTTATAATTTTTCGGTGGTATACAAAGCGAAGGGTCAGATAACTAAGGGGTTATTAACATGAATTCACAAGTCTGATCAGTAAAAGCCTAATTATTCTTAGGCATAATTGTTATTGCAATTGCACACAATAAGTTTTTATATTTATTTAAGAAAAATTTTCATCCTTATGTAACATATTTTTTAATGGTGATGAAGCTATCATAGCTTATTTTTTACAAGTATTTATTGTTCTTTAATTGTGTTCAAGAACCCGAAAATTCGGTTCACTGCTGTTTGTAAGCCCTAAGCTTAGGATGGTTTCATATAAAAAAAAATAATCATATGATAGAGAGAAACCTTATTTTGAAGCATGTAAATATCGTGTTCCAGGACGTATTTGCGGATGAGGGCATCATCCTTAGCGATGAAACTACTGCTAATGAAGTGGAAGACTGGAATTCTTTAAATCATATTCAGCTCGTAGTGGCCATTGAAAAGTTGTTCAAAATCAGGTTCACGGCTAAAGAGATTCAGGAATGGAAAAATGTAGGAGAAATGGTTACCTGTATCCAGGGTAAAAAATCAAGATCCGCAATTTTCGATTAAAGAGCCCTTTAGCAATTACTTAGTTTTTAACTTTAACCTTAGCCCGATAGAGAGTTACTGCCTTGCCAGCATAATAACCAATAATGAGTATTAAATAAGAGAATTTGGAAACCTCGGCCAGGACACCAAAGAAATTGAGTATAACAAAAATCAGGCAACTGACTATTATGAACAAGGCATCAATATAATTTGGGGTTTTCATCATCAGTCTATAATTTGTTCTTTAATGGCGATAAAGTTATCATAACCTCGGTTCATCGCTGTTTGTAAGCTGCAAGCTGATGATGGTTAATGTAAGATACTATTCTTTTAATTAAATTTCCAAATTATGCCTTACCTTTGTTGAAATGCTACGAAGCCTTACAGCCCTGATGTTGGTGTGTACAATCTTATCTGCTAATTTCAGCAGGTTCTTCGTCTATGCAGGCTTCGAATTTAACAGGAATTACATTGCGACGGTACTCTGTGAGAACCGCGATAAGCCGGTGATGCAATGTGCAGGTAAATGTTATTTATCAAAAAAACTGAAACAGGAAGCAGAAAAAGAAAAAAAGCAGGAAGGTCAAACAAAAAAAACACAATTGCAGGAAGCTTTTCTGACAGCGCGGACTGTGCTCCGTTTTCCGCCGGTAATCGTTCAACAAACATTGTCCGTTGAACTTCCTTTCACACTTCCCAAACATGCCGTAGTTATCTTTCACCCGCCCCGGGCATAAAAATTATTTTCATAAATTTTATTGATTAAACCCTTGTCGTTTTTAAGCAATTAAGAACCAAAGGCCTGGGTGCTTAAATTTTAGGGGCAGTTTAATTCCTGGAATGGCTGCCTGCATTTACTAATTTCAAAATGAAACACAAATACTTCATATTGACTATATGCTGTGCTATGCTTTTTTTTCATGCAAAGGCACAAACACCGCTCCTTAGGGGCCATATATATGATTCGCAAACCCGCCAGCCTTTGGCAGATGTAATGATTAAAACGCTGACCGATCAATTGCTCGCAAAATCTGATGCAAAGGGTTATTTCGAAATCAGCAGTCCGCTGGCAGATAGACAGATAAAAGCGTTGATGCCAGGTTTTAAAACGCAGATCATTACACTTGATCCGGCAGTAACCCTGCTCAATATCCAGCTGGATGCAGATGGACTGAGCTTGAATGAAGTTCGGGTGGCCGGCTATAATGGCAATAAAACAAACAAAGAAACCGCTGGTGCTATCGCCCTCATTACCGCAAGAGATATTTCAAGGGGTACAGGCGTATCGCTGCAACCGGCATTAAATGCCATTCCGGGTGTAAGAATGGACCAAAGTACGCTTTCTGAAGCGCGGATATCCATCAGGGGTAATGGCGTCCGGGCATCCTTTGGTATCCGGAACGTAAAGGTCTATGTCAATGAAATTCCGGTGACCGAGGCCGATGGAACCACGCGTATTGAAGCCCTGGATATCAATAGCATCGGTCGCGCGGAAGTGATCAAAGGTCCTGCTTCCAGCATTTATGGCGCAGGCACAGGAGGTGTCATTAACTTCCAGTTACAGCGCTCGCCCTACCAGGAACAAAGCATGGAAGTAGCCGCACTATCGGGTGCTTATGGCCTGAATCGTTTGGCTGCCACCTACCGCAATGGTGGTGATCAATTGAATAGCTATGTTTCTTATGGGTGGCAGGAGTATGCCGGCTATCGGCAGCACAGCAACGATATGCGGAGGTTCATGACCGGTAACTTTCAACTTTTTCCAAGCAATAAGCGGATCATCACGCTATTATTGAACCGTA
>Ga0182008_10001667_pt1 | contig 14618 bp, 11 predicted proteins | sample Sormic07211129_1_FD_120482 | JGI IMG/M metagenome (GOLD analysis project Ga0182008, IMG submission 120482) | Rhizosphere microbial communities from Sorghum bicolor, Mead, Nebraska, USA - 072115-129_1 metaG | ecosystem: Host-associated > Plants > Roots > Rhizosphere | place: USA: Nebraska...
CCAGGCCACCGACCACACGCCGGTCTGGTTGATGCGCCAAGCCGGACGCTACCTGCCCGAGTACCTGGCGACCCGGTCCAAGGCCGGCAGCTTCATGGGCCTGGCCACCAACGTCGACTACGCGACCGAGGTGACGCTGCAGCCGCTCGAGCGCTTTCCGCTCGATGCCGCGATCCTTTTTTCCGACATCCTGACGGTGCCCGACGCGATGGGGCTGGGCCTCTCGTTCGAGGCCGGCGAAGGCCCGCGCTTTGCGCGGCCGGTGCGCGACGAGGCCGGCATCGGGGCCCTGGCCGTCCCCGACATGGACAAGCTGCGCTACGTCTTCGACGCCGTCGCCTCGATCCGCCGCGCGCTCGACGGCCGGGTGCCGCTGATCGGTTTCTCGGGCAGCCCCTGGACCTTGGCCTGCTACATGGTCGAAGGCGCGGGATCGAGCGACTACCGGCAGGTCAAGACGCTGCTCTACAGCCGCCCCGACCTGATGCACCGGCTGCTCGCGGTCAATGCCGATGCCGTGGCCGCCTACCTCAACGCCCAGATCGACGCCGGCGCCCAGGCTGTGATGGTGTTCGACAGCTGGGGCGGCGTGCTGGCCGACGGCGCCTTCCAGGCCTTCAGCCTGGCCTACACGCAGCGCGTGCTGTCGCAGCTGCGCCGTGACGGCGCCGACGGCCGGCCGGTGCCGCGGATCGTGTTCACCAAGGGCGGCGGGCTCTGGCTCGAGGACATGCAGCCGCTGGCCTGCGAGGTGCTGGGCCTGGACTGGACCGTGAACCTCGGGCAGGCCCGCGCGCGGGTCGGCGAAGGGCCCGGCGGCAAGGCCCTGCAGGGCAACATCGACCCCAACGTCCTGTTCGCGCAGCCGCGCCAGATCGAGGAAGAAGTGGCCAAGGTGCTGAACAGCTTCGGCCGCCCGCACACCGATCCCGACAGCACCGGCCCGACCCACATCTTCAACCTCGGCCACGGCATCAGCCAGTTCACGCCGCCCGAGCATGTCGCGGCCCTGGTGGCGGCGGTGCATGCGCAGTCGCGGATGCTTCGTGCTTGAGCGTTTTGTTATGACTTGTAAGTACCTGAGAACGGCTGTCCGGCATTTGTCAAGCGCCAAAAGCGTAAGGAGGGACTGACTTATGCACAAAACGGCTGTTGCGGTGCGCAAAATCCGCCGAGCCGCGATCTGGCCTGCTCCTAAAGCGATAGCGAAGCTAAGTCATTGATTCATATAGGGTTTGAACTTTGCTTTTTTTCCGGGCATTCCAGCCGGAGCCTTGATTCTCAAGGGTTCGCGCGGTGTCGAGCCGTGATATCAACAAAGTTATCCACAGAAACTCTGGATGTCCCGCAAAGCGCTGGAAAATCAACGACTTATGCTGTTTTGCTCAACTTCGCTTTAACAAACGTGCCTAGCCGGAAGCTGCCTTGAATTGGTGCATCGACGTCGCCGTACAAACTCCGGCGCACAGTGCACTAGGGGATGTACTTAGCTACAAAAGCCCTGTGGCTGTGGCGCCGGGCGCACTGGTGCGGGTGCCGCTGGGCCGCCGCGAGGTGCTGGGCGTGGCCTGGGCGGTGCGCAGCGCCGACGAGGACCCGGGCTCGGAGATCGAACTCAAGCCGGTGACCGGCGTGCTCGACGCGCTGCCGCCGCTCGGCGACGGCTGGCGCGACCTGGTCGCCTTCGCCGCCCGCTACTACCAGCGCTCGCTCGGCGAAATCGCGCTGGCCGCCCTGCCGCCGCAGCTGCGCGACCTGAGCGCGGTCCAGCTGGAGCGGCGACTCAAGCGCCAGGCGCCGCCGGCGGCGGCCGCCGGCGGCGGCGAAGCGGCCGCCGCCGTGGTGGCCCTCACGCCCGAGCAGACCGAGGCACTGGCCCGCTTCGAGGCCGAGCCCGGCCCCTTCCTGCTGTTCGGCAGCACCGGCAGCGGCAAGACCGAGGTCTACCTGCGCAGCGTAGCGACGCTGCTGGCCCGCGAGCCGGCGGCGCAGGCGCTGGTGATGGTGCCGGAGATCAACCTGACGCCGCAGCTCGAGGCGCGTTTCAAGGCGCGCTTCGGCGCTGACGCGGTGGTCTCCCTGCACAGCGGCATGACCAACCCCCAGCGGCTGGCGAGCTGGCTGGCGGCGCACGGCGGCGCGGCGCGCATCGTGCTCGGCACCCGGATGGCGGTGTTCGCCTCGATGCCGGCCCTGCGCCTGATCGTGGTCGACGAGGAGCACGACCCCAGCTACAAGCAGCAGGAGGGGGCGCGCTACTCGGCCCGCGACCTGGCGGTCTGGCGCGGCCGCCGCGAAGGCGCCAAGGTGATCCTCGGCTCGGCCACGCCCTCGCTCGAAAGCTGGCACCGCAGCCGGCCGGCCGAGGGCGAGGATGCCGGCGGCAGCTACCGGCGGCTGGCGATGCCCTCGCGGGTCGGCGCCGGCGCGCTGCCCGCGGTCCGGCTGGTCGACATGAACCTGCAGCCGCCCAAAACCGTGCTGTCGGGCGCGCTGCTCGACGCCATCGGCCAGCGGATCGCGCGCGGCGAACAGAGCATGGTGTTCCTGAACCGGCGCGGCTACGCGCCGGTGCTGGCCTGCGGCGACTGCGGCTGGAAGAGCGAATGCCCGCACTGCAGCGCCTTCCGGGTCTTCCACAAGATCGACCGCACGCTGCGCTGCCACCACTGCGGCTTCACCGAGCGCGTGCCGCGCGCCTGCCCGGCCTGCGGCAACCCGGACATCGCCCCGGTCGGCCGGGGCACCGAACGGCTCGAGGAGCATCTCGGCGAGCTGTTCGCGCCGGTCCGGCGCCCCGACGGCAGCGCGGTGCGCATCGCCCGCATCGATGCCGACAGCACGCGCAAGCAGGGGGCGCTCGAATCGCAGCTGGCGGCGGTCCATGCCGGTGAGGTCGACGTCCTGGTGGGGACGCAGATGATCGCCAAGGGCCACGACTTCCGCCGCATCACGCTGGTGTCGGCGATCAACCCGGACGGCGCGCTGTTCTCCAGCGATTTCCGGGCGCCCGAGCGGCTGTTCGGCCTGCTGATGCAGTCGGCCGGCCGGGCCGGCCGCGACGCCGCCTATCTGACGGCGCAGCAAAGCAGCGCCGAGATGTGGATCCAGACCCATCATCCGCAGCATCCGCTGTTCGCGGCGCTGCGTCGCCATGACTATGCGGCCTTCGCCCAAGGCGAGCTGGCGGAGCGCGCCGCCGCCGGCATGCCGCCCTTCGCCTTCCAGGCCCTGCTGCGCGCCGACGCCCGCAGCCAGGAGGCCGCGCAGGCCTTCCTGAACGCCGCCAGTGAGGCCGCCGAGGCCCTGCCCGGCGCCGACCGGGTCACGCGCTATCCGGCGGTGCCGTTGACGATCCAGCGGGTGGCGAACGTGGAGCGGGCGCAGATGCTGATCGAGAGCGGCTCACGGGCCGCCTTGCAGAAGCTGCTGGCCGGGTGGCAGCCGCTGCTGCACGGGCTGCGCAGGCAACCCGAGGGGAAAGGCGTCATCCGCTGGTTGGTGGACGTGGATCCGCAGAGTATCTGAGACCTTGCGGGACAGACCAAGAAACTGCGCAGCAGTTTTTGCTCTGTCCTCGATCCGAGAACTTTGCGGGACAGACCAAGAAACCGCGCAGCGGTTTTTGCTCTGTCCCCAACTGGCTAGGTCTCTGTCCCCAGACTAGAAGAATCAGAGCAACCCGACCGGCTCCTTCCCCATCTCCACATACTGAAGACCCGATCGGCGGCGTCTGACCGCCCCCGGCAGGGCGAACATCAGCAGGCTCAGCAACGCCGCCGCCAAGGCGGCACCGGTTCCGAGCGAACCGCCGAACCAAAGCCAGCCGACAGCGGCCAGCCACACCATCCACAGCACCGTGCGCGTCCAAGTCGTCATGCCACTCTCCCGATCCATGCGCCCACTGTAGCAGCGCTAAGGAATACCTAAGCATTAGTCAAACGGAATACTTCACACTATCTGCTTCTGCGAAGCCCCGTTGTAGGAAATACTCTGCAACAACAGTTGACGAAGCGCCGACGCGCTGTCCAAGCTATGGTCGCAGCGGGACCTACTGCGGGGTCTTGCGAAAGGGTCACTTCGTGAAGACGCTATCAGGGACTTTGTGGGGCCTTGTACTGGCCGGCCTGACCGCCGGCGCGCCAGCGGCGGATCTGGAGCTCGAGGGCAACCGCCTGCTGGTCAGCGGGACGCTCGACGGCAGCGCGGTGAAGGATTTCGAAACCCAACTGGCCGGCGGCCAGGTTCGCACCGTGGTGTTCGAGAACGCCCTGGGCGGCTCCGCCGAGGTGGCCGGCGACTACGCCCGCGCGATCCAGGCGGCAGGCGTCAATACCGAGGTCAAGGGCCAGTGCCAGGCCGCCTGCGCCTATGCCTTCCTGGCGGGCAAGGAGCACCGCTTCGGACACGGCTTCCAGGTCCACGCACTGCTGATCCCGGTGGTCGGACGCCCGCAGCCCGCCGAACTCGTCACCCGCTGGCGCGGCGACGAGGCCCAGCACACGCTGGCCGAGTTCACGACCCCGGCCGGCGGGACCGCCGCCCACAGTGCGCCCGATCCGGCGGCCGCGCCGACGAGCGCGCCCGAGGACGGCGCCAAGGACCGGTGGCAGCCCAACCAGGGCGTGCTGTTCACCTCCTCGCCGACGCTGTTCGGGCGGGTCCGCAACACCTTCTATTGCGACGGTACGCAGGGGCGCGACCTCTCGCGCTGCGAGCTGCTGCCCGACGCCGATCCCTACAAGCTCGGCGTGCTCACGCCCTGACCCAGCCAGCCGGCCGCCAGCGGAAAGCTGAAGAACGCGGCCACGGTGGTCCACAGGATGATGCGGGCGATGCGCCCGTCGTCGGCGCCGAAGCGCTCGGCCAGCATCGAGACATTGCTGGCGCTGGGCAGCGCCGCGGCCAGCACCATCGCGACCAGCGCCGGCCCGCCGAGCGGCACGCCGAGCGCCCGCACGCCATGCGCCAGGGCCCACACCAGCAGCGGATGCGCCAGCAGCTTGATCGCGACCACGGGCAGCACGTCCGCCAGCGCCGCCTGGGCCGGCGGCTGCGAGCGGCCGGCCGCACTGCCCAGGGCCTGCGCGACCGCCGCACTGGCGCGGTGCTCGCGCGCCAGCACCGCCGACCGGGCCAGGACCGCGCCGATCGTGAACAGGGCCACCGGCGAGGCCGCCTCGGCCAGCATCGCGACCGTGCGCTCGATCGGGCCCGGGAACGTGAAGCGGGTCGCCGAGGCCAGCACGCCCAGCAGGATCGACCAGGGCATCGGGTTCTGGAAGATGCCGCGCAGCGCCTGCCGCAGGGCCTTGGCGGCGCCATGCCCGTCGGCGCCATCGAGCCGCGACAGCGCGATGCACAGCGACGAGGTGACCACCATGTCGAAGGCCATCGTGATGATCGTGGTCGATGCCGCCTGGGCGCCGAGGATCGCCACCAGCAGCGGCACGCCCATGAAGCCGGTGTTCGGAAAAGCGGCCACCAGGGCCCCGAAGGCCGCATCGTTCCAGCCGATGCGCCCATTGCGGCTGAGCGCGACCGTGGCGCCGACCACGATCAGCGCGCTCAGGCACCAGACCAGCGCCACGCCGCCGTCCAGCAACTGGCCGATCGGTGCACGGGCGCCGAAGCGAAACAACATGCAGGGCAGCGCGAAATAGAGCACGAAGGCGTTCAGCCCCGGAATCGCCGCCAGCGGCAGCAGGCCGCCGCGGGCCGCGGCATAGCCGGCGGCTATCAAGGCGAAGAAGGGAACGGTGACGAGGAAGATCTGCAGCACGCGGCGATTGTCCATGCGCGGCGCGCCTACCACAGTCGGGCGGCCCGGGCGGCCAAGAGGCCCCCGTATCATTCCCGGTTCCCGCCTCCGAACTCCCCATGTCTTCCGGTCTCAATCTCGCGCAACAAGAAGCCGTCAACTACATGCACGGCCCCTGCCTGGTCCTTGCGGGCGCGGGCTCGGGCAAGACCCGCGTGATCACGCACAAGATCGCGCGCCTGATCCAGGCCGGCCTCGAGCCGAAGCGGATCGCCGCCATCACCTTCACCAACAAGGCCGCCTCCGAGATGCGCGAACGCGCCAAGGGCCTGATCGGGCGCGACGCCAGGCAGGTGGTGGTCTGCACCTTCCACGCGCTGGGCGTGCGCATGATGCGCGAGGACGGCGCGGTGCTGGGCCTGAAGCCGGCCTTCAGCATCCTGGACAGCGACGACGTCACCAAGATCCTCAAGGACGCCGGCGGCACCACCGATGCCGCCACCGCGCGGATCTGGCAGTGGACCATCAGCAAGTGGAAGAACATGGGCCTCAACGCGGCCCAGGTCGAGGCCCAGGCGGCCGACGACAACGAGCGCATCACGGCCCGCATCATGGCGCGCTACGAAGAACGGCTGGCGGCCTACCAGAGCGTCGACTTCGACGACCTGATCGGCATGCCGCTGAAGCTGCTGCAGCAGCACGACGAAGTGCGGGCCAAGTGGCAGGCGGCGCTCGGCCACGTGCTGGTCGACGAATACCAGGACACCAACGCGACCCAGTACGAGGTGCTGAAGGCGCTGGTCGGCGAGCGCGGACGCTTCACCGCGGTCGGCGACGACGACCAGTCGATCTACGGCTGGCGCGGCGCCACGCTCGACAACCTCAAGAAGCTGCCGGTCGACTACCCGAACCTCAAGGTCGTCAAGCTGGAGCAGAACTACCGCAGCACCAGCGCGATCCTGCGCGCCGCCAACAACGTGATCGGCCCGAATCCCAAGCTGTTCCCGAAGACGCTGTTCAGCGAACTCGGCGAGGGCGAGCCGGTGCGCATCGTCGATGCCGACAGCGAGGCCCACGAGGCCGAGCGCACCGTGGCGCGGATCCAGAGCCTGCGCGCCGGCGACGCCACCACGCAAGGCCCGCAGCACAAGGAGTTCCGCGACTTCGCGATCCTCTACCGCGCCAACCACCAGGCGCGGGTGTTCGAGCAGGCGCTGCGCAAGGCGCAGATCCCCTACAAGGTGTCGGGCGGCCAGAGCTTCTTCGACCGGGCCGAGATCAAGGACCTGTGCGGCTGGTTCCGGCTGTGGGTCAACAACGACGACGACCCGGCCTTCCTGCGCGCCGTGACCACGCCCAAGCGCGGCATCGGCCACACCACGCTGGCCGCGCTCGGCACCTTCGCGAGCCAGTACAAGCTGAGCCTGTTCGAGGCCCTGTTCAGCCCCTCGCTGCCGAGCGTGATGCCCAAGCGGGCGCAAGAGGGCCTGCATGAATTCGGCCGCTACATCAACGATCTCGAGTACCGGGCCCGCCGCACCATGGGCGCCGAGGACGCGCGCGCCTTCCTGGCCGAATGGCTCAAGGAGATCGACTACGAGAAGCATCTCTACGACGGCGAGGACAGCGAGCAGGCCGCGGCCAGCCGATGGACCAACGTGATGGAGTTCTGCGACTGGATGTCGCAGCGCTGCGGCGGCACCATCGACGACGCCTCCGGCGCCACGGTCGAGAGCGAGCGCAAGAGCCTGCTCGAAGTCGCGCAGACGATCTCGCTGCTGTCGACCATCAGCGAGCGCGAGCAGGACCAGAACGTGGTCACGCTGTCGACGCTGCACGCCTCCAAGGGCCTCGAATGGCCGCACGTGATGCTGGTCGGCGTGACCGAGGGCCTGCTGCCCTTCAAGCTGGACGACGACGGCGGCCGGCAGGAAAAGATCAGCGACGACACGCTGACGCGGCTGCAGGAAGAGCGCCGGCTGATGTACGTGGGCATCACGCGGGCCCAGCGCAGCCTCGCGGTGAGCTGGACCAAGCGACGCAAGAAGGGCCGCGAGATGGTCGCCGCCCAGCCGAGCCGCTTCATCGCCGAGATGGCGCTCGACAAGAAGACCGCCAAGGAAGACCCGCGCGAGAAGCTCAAGGCGCTGCGCGCCGAATTCGCGCGCAAGGTGCAGGACAACGCCGCCGCCGCCGCCGCGGCGGCCGCCTCGGCGCCATGAAGGGCTTGCGCAGGGCCTGGCTGGCCGCGGCCTGCATCGCCTTCGCCACCTTCGCCGCCGGCGCCGCGGCGCAAGGCGGCCCCGCGGCCTGCCCCGCCAGCGCCTCCGAGCTGCCGCTCCAGGCGCTGTTCGGCGATTGGGAAGCGCGCATCGACGGCACCCAGGGCGTGGCAAAAGTCAAGCTCAACCAACATCCCGACTACGCCGGGGTGCGCGGCACAATCACGCGGGACGGCGACGGTGCGCCCGCCAAGGTGTCGCAGCTGGCTGGCGACATCGACGACGACGGCATGCTGAGCCTCGACGAATCGCTGGACGGCCACGCCATCAGTGGCGTCTGGCTCGGCGCGCTGCAGCCGGGGTCGTGCGGTCGGGAGTTCAAGGGCGTCTGGCGCGACGCCGCGAACGACAGCACGCATCCGTTCGTCCTGAACAAGATTGGCAATTCGGCAACTGATCGATGAATCAACGCACCCTTCTATTCACCGCTCTTTTCACCGGCCTCGGCGCCACCGGCGCCCTGGCCCAGGCGGTGGACAAGCCGCCGAGTCCTCTGGCCGAATCCGAACTGACCTGGCAACAGTGCCAGCGCCTCGCCGGCAGCGGCAACAACGAGGCGCGGCTCGCCTGCTTCGACCGCTGGGCCCAGCAGCAGACCCTGCCCGCGGCCGCGGTGCCGACGGCGCCGTCGGTGCTGGTCGAGACGATGCCGCCGGTGGACGCCACCGTGCCGGCCACGCGGGTGGTCACGATCACGACCGAGGACGGCTGCCGCGACCGCCAATACTCGCTGCTGTCGCGCTTCTGGGAGCTGGAGGCCGGCAGCAGCTGCGGCACGCTGGGCTTCCGCGGCTACCGACCGCTCAGCGTCGGCCTCGGCGTGGCCGCACGGGAGCCCGAAACGGCGACCTCGCCGGCGCCCAACCACACCGGTGTCGACCGGCCCTACCAGGCGCAGGACATGCGCATCGGCCTGTCGCTGCGCACCAAGCTCGCGCAGGGGCTGCTCACCGGCGACGATCCGGTCAAGAAGGACGGCCTCTGGTTCGCCTACTCGCAGCTCTCGACCTGGCAGGTGTTCAACGAAGATCTGTCGCGCCCGTTCCGCACCACCGACCACGAGCCCGAGGTGATGTACAGCTACCCGCTCGACTACAAGCTGCCGGGCGGCTGGCGGCTGCGCTACACCGGCGTGGGGCTGGTGCACCAGTCGAATGGCCAGGACCTGCCCTACTCGCGCAGCTGGAACCGGGTCTACCTGATGGGCGGCGCCGAGCTCGGCGACCAGTTCACGATCACCGGCCGGATCTGGTCGCGCGTCTCCGAGAACGCCGCCAACGACGACAACCCCGACATCACCAAGTACCTGGGCAACGCCGACATCCGGCTCACCTGGCAGATCGACCGCTTGAACCAGGTCGTGGCCTGGGCGCATGGCGGCAAGGGCGCGGTGAAGCTCGAATGGCTGAAGGTCATCGGCGACCCGGTGAGGAGCAACCTGCGCCTGCAGACCCAGCTCTTCTACGGCTACGGCGACACCCTGGTCGACTACAACCGCAAGCGCACGGTGTTCACCATCGGGCTGGCGCTGGTCGACTTCTGAGCGCCCGCGAGGCTCAGGCCGGCGCCGGGCCGCCCCAAGGCGGCCTGCGGCCCCCTCGGGGGGCAGCGACCCACACGCAGTGGGGGAGCGTGGGGGCTCTTCAGTGCGGCACCTCGGCCGCCGCGCTTGAGGCGGCGCGGCCCGGGCTGCGGATCAGCAGCAGCAGCGGGATCGCGGCCAGCGTGACCGCCATCATGATGCCGAAGTCGGACAGGTAGCCGATCAGCACGCCCTGGCGCGTGACCTCGCCGTTCAGCATCGCGAGGCCGGCCGGGCTGGACGGGTTCAACAGCTGGGGCAGTCCGGCGAGGCCGTGGTTGCCCGGCCCCACCGTGGCGGCGAGCGTCGCATGGGCCCGACCCGAGTTTTCGGTCAAGAGGGCCTGCACGATCGAGATCCCGACGCTGCTGCCGATGTTGCGCAACAGGCTGAAGACCGGCGTGCCCTGGTTGCGCAGCCGCGGCGCCAGGGTCGCGAAGGCCGCGGTCGACAGCGGCACGAAGGTGAAGCCGATGCCCAGGCCCTGGATGAAGCCCGAGACGATGATCAGCGAGCTGTCCATCTCGAGCGTCAGGCGCGTCATCTGCCAGAGCGAGAACGCGGTCAGGCCGAAGCCGACGGCCATGATGGCGCGGACGTCGACCCGCTGCACCAGCCGGCCGACCACGATCATCGCGATCATGGTGCCGATGCCGCGCGGCGCGGTCACGGCCCCGGTGTAGACCACCGGGTAGCCCATCAGCCCCTGCAGGAAGCTCGGTAGCAGCGCCATCGTGCCGTACAGGATCATGCCGACGATGAAGGCGAACAGCAGGCCGGTGACGAAGTTGCGGTCCTTGAGCAGGTCGCGGTTGAAGAAGGACACGCCCTGCACGGTCCAGGTGTGGACCACGAAGAAGGCGAAGGCGATCAGCGCCGCCGCGGCCTCCAGCCGGATCTCCCAGGAATCGAACCAGTCGAGCTGCTCGCCGCGGTCGAGGAACAGCTGCAGCATGCCGATCGCGAGGCTCAGCGTGACGAAGCCGAAGATGTCGAGCCGCTCGCCCTGCGGCCGGCTCTCGGGCAGGAAGCGCATGATGCCCCAGAGCGCGAAGATGCCCACCGGCAGGTTGATGAAGAAGACCCAGCGCCAGTCGAAGTTCTCGGTCAGCCAGCCGCCCAGCAGCGGCCCGAGGATCGGCCCGACCATGATCCCGGCGCCCCAGATCGCCATCGCCTGGCCGACCTTCTCGCGCGGATTGATGTCGAGCAGCACGGCCTGCGACAGTGGCACCAGCGCGGCGCCGAACACCCCCTGCAGCAGCCGGGCGGCGACGATCTCGACCAGCGAATTCGCCAGGCCGCAGAGCGCCGAGGCGATCGTGAAGCCGATCACCGAGACCATGAAGACCTTGCGCCGTCCCCAGTGGCCGCACAGCCAGCCGGTCAACGGCAGCGCGATCGCCGAGGCCACGATGTAGGAGGTCAGGACCCAGGTGATCTGGTCCTGCGAGGCCTGCAGGCTGCCCTGCATGTGGGGCAGCGCGACGTTGGCGATGGTGGTGTCCAGCGCCTGCATGATGGTGGCGAGCATGATCGAAACCGTGATCAGCCCGCGATGGGCGACGCCCTGAGCGGGGTTCATCGCAGCTCCTCGGTCTGCAGCGCCAGCAGGCCCTCGCGGGCCTTGGCGAGCAGGGCGACCAGCTGGGCCCGTTCGGCCGGCGTGAACTGCGCCAGCGCGCGCGCCTGCAGGCCGTCGCTGAGGCCGAGCGCGGTGTCGAGCGCCTGTTCAGCGCTGGCCGCCGCGCGGACCAGGCGCACGCGCCGGTCGCTCGGGCTGTCCTGGCGATGGATCCAGCCGGCCGCCTCGAGCCGGTCGCACAGGCTGCCGACCGCCATGGCGCTCAGGTCCAGCCGCTGCGCCAGCTCGACCTGCGACATCGGCGCCTCGTCGCCATGCATCGCCAGCGCGCCGAGCACCCGGCACTGGGCCCGCGACAGGCCGATGCGTTCGCGCGCCAGCCGGTCGAACTGCTCGCCGTAGAGCTTGGCGACATCGTTCACGAGGAAGCCGAAGCGCTGGCTGAAGTCTCTTTTCATAAGGGGACTTATTATAAATAGGCTTAGCAGTTCGTGCAGCCCGTCCAGCGCGACAATCCGGCGATGACCTCCTCCCTGCCCACTCTCTCGCTGCTCGAAACCCGCGTCCTCGGCGTCTTGGCCGAGAAGCAGCGCACCGTGCCCGACAGCTATCCGCTGACGCTCAACGCGCTGGTCGCGGGCTGCAACCAGAAGACCAGCCGCAATCCGATCCTGGAGGTGACGGACGCCGAGGCCACGGCGGCGCTGGACAGCCTGCGGGGCTACAGCCTGGTGTCGGAGAGCAGCGGCGGGCGGACCTTCCGCTATGCCCACAACATCGACGGCGTGCTGCGGATTCCTTCGCAGTCGATCATCCTGCTGACCGTGCTGATGCTGCGCGGGCCGCAGACCGCGGGCGAACTGCGCATCGCCTGCGACCGGATGCACAACTTCGCCGACATCTCGGCGGTGGAAGGCTTCCTCGACGAGATGGCGGAACGCCCGGCCGGCGCGCTGGTCGTGAAGCTGGCGCGGCTGCCCGGGGCGCGCGAGAGCCGCTGGGCGCACCTGCTGAGCGGGACGCCGGCGGAAGATGCGGCGAGTCCGTCGGCTGTCGCGGGTGGCAGCACCGATGTGTCGCTCGGCGAGGTGGCGGCGCTGAAGGCCAACGTGGCGCGGCTCGAGGCCGAGGTCGCGGGACTGAAGGCGCTGGTCGCGCGGATTTGCTCGGAGCTCGGCATCGACGGCTGAGGTGGCGGGGGCGCCGCGCGGCGCTCAGCCCTTCACGCACACCACCTGCTTCAGGGTGTGGACGACCTCGACCAGGTCCTGCTGCGCCGCCATCACCGCATCGATGTCCTTGTACGCGGCCGGCGTTTCGTCGATCACGTCGCGGTCCTTGCGGCATTCGACGCCTTCGGTCGCGGCGCGGTGGTCGGCCAGCGTGAAGCGGCGCTTGGCCTCGCCGCGGCTCATCACGCGGCCGGCGCCGTGCGAGCAGCTGTCGAAGCTGTCGGCATGGCCCTTGCCGCGCACGATGTAGCTGCGCGCGCCCATGCTGCCGGGGATGATGCCCAGCTGCCCGGCCTTCGCGCTGACCGCGCCCTTGCGGGTCACGTAGACGTCCTCGCCGAAGTGGTGCTCCTTCTGCACGTAGTTGTGATGGCAATTGACCGCCTCGACGTGGCTCTGGAAGCTCTTGCGGATCACCGTCTTCGCGGCCTCGATCACGCGCCGCATCATCACTTCGCGGTTGACGGCCGCGAACTTCTGCGCCCAGCCCACCGCGCGCACGTAGTCGCCGAAGTAGCGGCTCCCTTCCTCGAAATAGGCCAGGTCGCGGTCGGGCAAGTTCACCTGCTGGCGCATCGCATCCTGCTTGGCCAGTTCGATGAACATCGTGCCGATGAAGTTGCCGACGCCGCGCGAACCCGAGTGCAGCATGAACCACACGAAGCCCGCTTGGTCGAGGCAGACCTCGATGAAGTGGTTGCCGGAGCCCAGCGTGCCCAGGTGCTGGATGTGGTTGGTCTTGGCCAGCTTCGGGTAGTCGCGGCACAGGGCCGTGAACTCGGGTTCGAGCGGCGCCCATGCGGTGTCGACCGACCCCGGCGTCTTCTGCCACGCCCCGGGATCGCGCGCGCCCGGCTTGCGGCCGTGCGGCACGGCACGCTCGATGGCCGAGCGCAGCGGGCCCAGGTTGTCAGGCAGGTCAGTGGCCACCAGCGTGGTCTTGCAGGCGATCATTCCGCAGCCGATGTCCACGCCCACCGCGGCCGGGATGATGGCGCGCAGGGTCGGGATCACCGAGCCCACGGTGGCGCCGATGCCGACGTGCACGTCGGGCATGGCCGCGATGTGCCTGAAGACGATCGGCAGGCGCGCCGCATGGCTCAGCTGGCGTCGGGCCTCGTCTTCGACCGGCACGCCGCGCGTCCACATCTTGATGGGTACGCCGCCACCGACTTCTTCCTCGATGTAGTTCTTGTCGTTCATGGTGTTTCTCCTTGTGCGGCCGTCGCGCATCACGCCACGTGCAGCTCGCCGCGCCGCAGGCGCGAGCCGATGCGCTCGATGCGGCGCCAGCCGCTGTTGTCGTTGAGGGTGATCCAGCGCCGCTCCTCGGAACGGTAGAACCAGTCCTTGTCCTGCTGGTAGTACACCTGTGCGCCGCTGGCTTCCCAGATGTTGGCGATCTCGTTGCTGTGCGCGCGCTGCTCGTCGAAGTCGGTGGTGGCCTTCTGGCCCATCTCGCTGTAGAGCGCGTTGAGCTGCAGCAGCAGCGCGGCGACCTCGGCCGGCATGCGCTCGGCGGCCAAGCCGATCTTCACCGCCTCGTCCAGCAGGATCGGATAGTTGTGCGAAGGGTACTTGCCGTTGAGTGCGCCCGCAATCGCCTCGGCCTTGGCCTCGTCGGCGACGTGGTAGGCCAGCAGTTCGCGGCACAGCATGATCGACAGCGACTCGGCCCGGTCGACCGCGCCGATCACCAGCGGATGCACGTACTGGAACAGCGACTTGTAGGCGTTCTCGGGCACCTCGCCTTGCTGATCGCGCCACAGGCGGATCACGCGCTGCAGCTCGTCGAGGCTGACGCCGACGCGGTCGTTGTCCCGGTCGACCGGCGACAGCGAGTGGTTCAGCGAGGTGTCGACCGCGGTGAGATAGGCTGTCGGGCCCATCAGGATCTGGTCCGCGCCAAGCGCCACCATGGTAGCGGCCGACGCGCACTCGAGCGGCACCAGCGCGACCAGACGGCGGCAATGCTGCCGCAGCAGGTTCACCAGGCGCAGCGACACCTGGCCGCTGCCGCCGCTCGACTTCAGGAACAGGTAGATCACCTCGTGTTCTCCGAGCCGCTGCAGCACGTGGTACATCGCGACCACGTCGCTGTGGCACACCGAGCCGCGCGGGCCGTTCCAGTAGGCGATGAGCGGCGCACCGAGCTGCTCGGCCAGCTGGGCGATCA
>Ga0182008_10001668_pt1 | contig 14609 bp, 7 predicted proteins | sample Sormic07211129_1_FD_120482 | JGI IMG/M metagenome (GOLD analysis project Ga0182008, IMG submission 120482) | Rhizosphere microbial communities from Sorghum bicolor, Mead, Nebraska, USA - 072115-129_1 metaG | ecosystem: Host-associated > Plants > Roots > Rhizosphere | place: USA: Nebraska...
AACCGGCGGCATCCGCCAGCGCATTCACACCCAATGCATCCACGCCGTGCGCGGCGATCAGCTCTGCCGCGCTTTCCAGAATGGCGGCACGCGTTGCGAATCGATCTCTTGCCACGAAGCTCCCCAGTCACCAGTTGGTGACAAAGTATAGTCACCAAATGGTGACTTGCAAGATATCACTGGCTCGAGAGGAGTCGTCCTGCACTTCGACCCGCCCTTTCGCCGAGTCTGGGCACTGGCTCATCGCTTGCACAATTCGCCCTCGCACGACCGCTTTCATCGCTATTGGCTGACTCATTATGATCCACCTCCCACTGTGTCGCCTGCGTGCTCGGTCGCACGCGCGCGTGCGTGGAGTCCCCGCCACAAACGAGTGTTCGATGCGTGCTGCACGTCGATCGATATTTGCGCTGTTCCTGTCATCGCTCACCTGCGCGATCGCGCTGTCGTGCGGTAGCGACTCCACGGGCCCCGGGGGAGGTGGGAACGGCGTCACCATAACGCCGTCGACGGATTCTCTCCCGCTCGGTTCCACGGTCTCGCTCCATGCGACCGTGGATGGTGCTACCGGGAACCCCAGCATCTTCTGGAGCTCCGAGAACACGTCCATCGCGACAGTGTCCGGCTCAGGTGTCGTTACTGGTGTCGCGCTCGGAACGGTGCACATCGCCGCGAGCTCCGGCGGCAAGTCTGGTGTCGCGACCATTATCGTCATCCCGCAACCCGTCGCATCCGTTCGCGTATCCCCGACCAGCGCTGCCATCAAGGTTGGCGAGACGGTACATCTGGTCGCGGAACCGCTGGACGCCAGCGGTAACGTGCTCTCCGGCCGCACGATCGCTTGGTCATCGGATGACCCATCCGTCGCGACCGTCGACAACACGGGGCTGGTCAAGGGCGTCTCCAGCGGAACCGCGAACATCACGGCCACCAGCGAAGGCAAGACCGGCACGGCCGGAATTGCGGTCGCTTCCGCCGTGGGGGCGAGCATCGCCGTCGCGCCGACGAGCGTGACCGTGACAACGGGGCAGACCTCGCAGCTCACCGCGACCGTCAAGGATGCGAGCGGCAGCGTCATTGCCGGCGCGCCCGTGACCTGGACGATCGACAAATCCAGCATCGCGCTCGTGTCGTCTACAGGCCTCGTGGCCGGACAATCGGCGGGGACCGCCACCGTGACCGCGACGAGCGGCTCCGCGCATACCACCGTGGCGGTCACCGTGACGCCTCCGCCGGCGAACGCCGTCGTCGTGTCGCCGTCCACGGTCGCGCTGCTCATCACGCAGCAACAGCAGCTGACGGGCACCGTCACCGATGCCGGCGGAAACACGATTCCGAACCCGACCAACAGCTGGCAGTCGAACAACACCAACGTCGCTACCGTCAGCGGATCCGGACTCGTCACCGCCGTCGCACCCGGCACCGCCACGATCACGGCGTCGAGCGGCTCCGTCAGCGGCACGGCGCAAGTGACGGTGTCGCTCGTGCCGGTGCGCCGAGTGACGGTCACGCCCGATGCGGTGTCGTTCACGCAGGGCGATGCGGGAACGCAGCTTACCGTCGCACTGCTCGACTCGGCCGGCAACACGCTTTCGCTCACGGGCCACACCATCTCGTGGAGCTCCAACAAGACCGGAGTGGCGACCGTGAATGGATCGGGCTTCGTCACACCGGGGTCACCGGGACAGGCGGTGATCACGGCGACGCTCGTCGGCACCGGGCTGTCCGCGACCTCCACGATTACCGTGTCGCCCGTGCCCGTCGCGTCAGTGTCGGTGACGCCGTCGCCGGATACGCTCACCGTCGCACAACAAATTCAGCTCACCGCGACGCCGCTTGATGCGAGCGGAAATCCGTTGTCGGGACGAACCATCGTCTGGGATGGAAGCGACGATGCCATCGCCACCGTTTCGAGCAACGGGCGCGTGACTGCGCTGTCGCCCGGAACGATGACCGTGACCGCCACGAGCGAAGGCAAGACCGGAACGGCGACCATAGTCGTGAATGCGCCGCCCGTCGCGACGGTCACCTTGTCGCCGACCTCGCAGTCCGTCGTCGTCGGGCAGACCACGCCGGCGTTCACCGCGGTGACCAAGGATGCCAGTGGCAACGTGCTCACGGGTCGAACGGTGACGTTCAGCTCCAGCAATACCGCCGTCGCGACCATCGACCCGACCACCGGCGTTGCAACCGGCGTCGCTCCCGGAACGACATCGATCACGGCGACGAGCGAAGGGAAGACCAGCAATGCCGCGACGCTCACCGTCACCGCTGTTCCGGTTGCCAGTGTCGAGCTCTCGCCGACGACGCAGTCCGTGACCGTGGGTCAGTCCACGCCCGCGTTCACGGCTGTGACGAAGGATGCGAGTGGCAACGTGCTCACGGGTCGCACCGTCACCTTCAGCTCGAGCAACACGTCCGTCGCGACGATCGATCCCAACACCGGCGTCGCGACCGGCGTCTCGGCCGGCACCACATCCATCACTGCGTCGAGCGAGGGAAAGACGAGCAACGCCGCGACGCTCACCGTCGATCCCCCAGCCGTCGGCAGCGTGACCATCTCGCCGAAGACGGCATCCGTGAACGTGGGCGCGACCACTCCGCCGTTCAACGCGGTGACCAAGGACGACAAGGGTCACGTGCTCAACGGCCGCACGATCGCGTGGAACTCCAGCAACACGTCGGTTGCGACCATCGATGCGTCTGGAGTGGCGACCGGCGTTTCGCCCGGCACGTCGTCGATCATTGCGCAAAGCGAAGGGAAGACGAGCAACACCGCGACGCTCACGGTCAATCCGGCACCCGTGGCTACCGTCGCCGTATCGCCGGCGAGTCAGACGATCACCGATGGCCAGACGGCGACATTCACGGCGACACTGCAGGACGCGAACGGAAATACGCTCACGGATCGCACGGTGAACTGGAAGTCGAGCAACAACATGGTCGCCACGATCGACAATACGGGGACTGCGACTTCGACAGGCCCCGGCACAGCGACCATCACCGCGACGAGCGAGGGGAAGTCCGGCACCGCGTCGCTGCAGGTTGATCCTGCGCCCGTGACCGTCGCGGTCACGCCCGCCTTCGACACCACCACCGTCGGCGCGAAGGTGCAGCTCGCCGCATCGGTTCAGGGTGGCGTCGGCCCGGCCGGTCCCGTGACCTGGAGCTCCGCGGATGTAGGAATTGCCACCGTCGACGACAAGGGGCTCGTGACGGGCGTTGCGGCTGGCGACGTCTCGATCACCGCCACGGCGAAGGGGCAAATGGGATCGGCCCTCGTGACCGTTCTCCCCTGAGCCCCATTCGCGCTCCGTTCAGCGAATAGAGAAGCTCACCGCCGCGCCCAGTCGCGGTCCAGTCGGTTCGAAACCAACGGTTGGAACGATGTGCGGCGCCTCCGCACTCCCACGCGTCTGCGCGGCGAGACCCTCGGGCGGATATGGATCGCCGCGCGCGGTCGAAGCCTGGATCGCCGCCTCCACTGCGCCGAGCAGCCAGATGCCGCCACCAACCGCAACGCCCTTCCAGAGATTCTTGCGCTCCGTACCCGCCTGATACGGATGTCCGAACGGGTCCGTGAAGATGATCGGCGAAGACTTGAGCGCCCACACGGCGCTCGCCGCGACTCCTCCCAGCACGAACGCGCCCAGGATGGGCTGGTGTGTGTAGAACTGCCCGCCGCCGGGAAGGATGCCACTCACGAGCGCCTTCGTCGGGCTGCGTTGCAGCGCTCCGATGTGCGACTCGACGGCCTCGCGATCGGCTGCGCTGGGGCGGAGCTGCAGATAGTGCTGAAGATCCGCGATCGCCTGCGACGTGTTCCCCTCGGCCTGATACACGAGCGCGCGCTCGTAGTACACGTCGGGCCATGCTGGCGCACCGCTCGCCGCGCTCGTGAGCGCGCGATCCGCGGCGACGGTGTTCCGCGCAGCGAAGAAGTCGACTCCGGCGCGCAACTGGTTCGCGGCGCTCGCGGGATACGAAACGGGCCGCGGGCTCGCGAGTGCCGCGGCGCGATGCGGCACCTGGCGAGGATCGCGCCGCCAGAGCTCCGCGTAGGCACGACCGGTCGCCGCGCCGGCGTCCGTGGAATCGATGTGCAGCGCCTCGTCGAAGCGTGCCGCGGCATTCGTGAGATCGTTGCGGCGAAGCGCGAGAAATCCGAGGCCGCTCAGCGCATCCACTCGATCATCGTTGGACTTGAGCGCAGCCTCGAAGTCGTGCGACGCGGGCTCGAACTTGCTCTGCGCCGAGCGGATGTAGCCGCGACCAATGAGTGCTCTGGCGTTGTTGGGGTCGACGGCGAGCACGCTGTCGTACGCTCCTTCCGCCGTGACATCTCCTTCACTCAGGCGCCGCTCGGCCTCGAGCAGGAACGTCGTGATCTCCGCCGCAGCAGTGACGTGCAGTGTCGCGAATGGGCGATCGCCGATGCTGACGACGAGACTGTCACCATCCTGCAGCTGCGCGGTTGGCAGGGAGAAATGCGCGACGCCGGTGCTGTTGGTGATCTGCGTGGGAGTGACCGCGCTTCCCCGAGGCGGAAACTGCTTGAGTGCGACGGTGACCTGCGGGACCGGGTTCGCGAATGGATCGGAGACGCTGACCATGATGTCGCGTGGCCCGCGCCCACCGGCACCGATGTCAATGGTCTGGGGATTGACCTTCACGAGCCCAGGAGCGGCGGGCAGTGTCGTGAGCACGAAGTCGGTGGGGCCGTTCATCTGGACGCCGTCGGCGTCCGCGATCTTGAGGCTCGTGTTGCCGGCGGTGGTGCCCGCGGGAATGGAGAATGTGGCGCGCCCGTCGCGATCCGTGTTCGCGTTGAGCTCCGCGTGCGCACCGCCGGCGATCTCGCGTGAGCCGCGGAGGAGCAGGCGTACGCCGGAGAGCGGTGTAGAGCCACGACGAATGGTGACGGTGTAGAGCGCGACCGATCCGGCGGGCGCTGTGACGGCACGGTACGGAAGATCGATTTCCATGGGGCGGACCGGAGCAGGCGCTGCCGTCTCTGCGCGCGCCACCCGGTTGTTGTTCTCGGTACAGGTTCTCATCGCGTCGACCACGGCCGTGGTGGCGCCGAGCTCCCGCAGATTCTGGTAGTCGCGCGTGGTGGGGGTGAACGCGAGACAGGCGCGGCGGACGATCGCAGCGATCTCCGGCTTGCTATATGTGGAACCGGTGAGAAATCGAACCAGGTCGCCCTTGTGGAGCGGAACGGCTTCCTGAGCGTGCGCCGCGGTGGCGGCGAGCGAGAAGCTGAGAACGCCGGCGAGCGCTCTCGAAGTGCGAGACATCATCGATTCCGTGTGTTAGTGAGCAGGAGAGTGGCGAGCGCGAGGTCTCGATCGAGGCCGTCGCGCTCGTCGCGTTCAATAACTACTCCCTGACTTAACGCTTGTTCGACTCCGAGCGCAACGATCCATCGTCGTCGGTGGACTCGCGCTCATCGGAGCTGACGCGAGGCTCGCCGGCCTTTCCGCCGTAGCCGCTCTCGTGCTCCATCGAGCGTTCTTCGAGTGGCTCGGAACCGGGGTGCTTCATGGTGTCTGCGGACTGCTTCGGTGGCTTACGCACGGCGCCCTGGTTGCTCCGGGTGGCTTCGCCGCCGCGCTGTCCCGAAACGGCCTCCATGCCTTCGGCGGCTTCGGCACCGGCGTGCGTGGAGGTAGTGCTCGGGGGCTGGTGCTTGGGGTCCTGTGTCATGATGCTGCCACGAGTGATAGGTGCGTGGCGAAGGGGCAGGGGGTGTGCCAACCTGCGCTGCGACGGTGCTTTGAAGGGTGCGGGAAGAGTATCGGGAGGGCTGGCGATTCGAAGGCTGCTCCGCCAGACGCGCAAGTACAGAGGGAGAAATGGTCGGAGTGGCGCGACAACGCCAGCATGTGGCCTAAAACTGTCGCTATAGTGTTTAGAATTGTCAGCGCTCCGCACTCGCTCTCTTTCGTCGGCGATGATCAGCTCCGGAGACCTGGGCAAAGCAGCGCTCCGACGAATCCTCCGCCGCCCACCTCCTGTCCGTGTCACACGCGTTGCGTTTTCCGCGGGCATCTGTCACTGGGTTGACCCCTTTGGCGCCCCGGCATACCTCCCGTGACCTACCCGTCAACCGCACCCCCGACAATCTCCGCTCCCAGCGGAATTCCCAGGAAGCTCGCGGAGTTTCTCCTCGAGTTCGCGGTCGCCGTGCAGAAGCACGCCATCTACCCGCAGGGTCACCCCCAGCTCGCCGGAGCTGTCGAGAAGTGCCTGCGGAGGCTCGATGGGATCCTGAGCGGAGGCGAGCCGGTTACGTTCGCGTTTGCACGCAATCAGATCGTCATCGACACCGTCGCGACCGATCCCGCCAATGCGCTCACGCGCGAGCTCGCGCAGCGGATGCACCGCCAGCGCATCGGCTCGATCCGGGTTCTCCCGGGCGTACTCCGCGACGAGCTGGCCGACTTCCTCCACGCCGCATCTCTCGAGGAGAGCGACAAACCGCAGATCGCGATCGCGGCGCAGGCGATGCGCTGGCCGCACATCCAGGTCACCGCGCTCACGTACGAGAAGCTCGAGCTGATGGGCGAAGACAGCGGGCTCACGACCGACGAGAACAAGCTCGCCGGAGCACAGCTGATCTGGATCGCACTCGCGCGCGCAACGCTGATGCTCGGCTCCGACTCGCAGGTCGAGAACATCCTCGATCCGCACGTGCTCGCGAGCGCCATCAACGAGAAGAACGACCCGGCATACGATCAGACTGTCGTCGGCTTCCTCATGGAGCTCACCGAGTCGCTGAAAGGGCCCCAGGGCGAGGAGACGATCCAGATCACCGCCCAGCTCTCGGAGCTGATCAAGTCACTGCAGCCCGCGGCGCTGGACCGGTTGCTCGAAATGGGTGGGGACGCCGAGAAGCGGAAGCGGTTCGTGAGGGACACCTCGCAGCACATCGCGAACGATGCGGTGCTCGCGCTCGTGAAGGCCGCGGCCAAAGCCTCGAGTCAGACGATCTCCAGCTCGCTGCTCCGGCTCCTCGGCAAGCTCGCGCTTCAGGCAGAGAAGGGAAGCTCGCTCATGCGCGCCGGTGCGACCGGGGTCATGCGTGATCAGGTGGAGCAGCTCGTCGACAACTGGGACACGCGCCGGCTGAATCCCGATGGCTATCAGGAGGCGCTCGATCGAATGGCGCAGCGGCGCGTGTTCACCCTGATGCTGCAGCGCCAGCATCCGTGCGAGCCGAAACGGCTCGTCGCGACGGCGCTCGAGACGGATACGCTGGGCGGACCGGTGTGGCTTGCGGTCAATCAGCTGATCTCCAACGGCGGCATCGCGATGCTGCTGGATCTGCTCGATCGTGCTCCACCGAACAACGTGACGGCCGAGCGGCTCTGGCCGCTCGTCGCGACGCCGGACAACCTGCGCCACCTGCTGCGCGAGGAGCAGATCGATCCGGCGCTGCTCGAGCGGATCACGTCGCGCATGGGACTCGATGTCGTCGAGCTGCTGCTCGATGGCCTCGAGACGAGCGAGACGCGCACGATGCGCCGCAAGCTGCTCGATCTCCTCGCCCGATTCGGCAACGATGCGGGACCGATGATCGTGAAGCGCCTCATGAGCCCCGACATCCCGTGGTACGTGCAGCGGAATCTGCTCACGCTGCTCGTGCTGCTCCCGAAGGTGCCCAGCGATCTGTCGCCTCAGCACTTCCTCACGCACGCCGACGAGCGCGTGCGGCGCGAGGCGCTCAAGCTGTTGCTTCGCATGCCGCAGCATCGCCACACGACGATCATCGCCGCGCTCAGCGATCGCGATGACGGCATCGTCAAGACGGCAATGGCCGCCGCGCTCGACGACTGCCCGAAGGCGGCCATCCCGCTCATCATGCGCAACGTCGAGCGCAAGTCCGTGCAGCCCGAGTTGCGCGCGCTCGGCATTCGCGTGGTCGGCGCTGCGGCGGATCCGGACACGCTCGAGTGGCTGCTCGGCCACGCGGTCAAGCGAACGAAGATCCTGAGTCGCATGAAGCTCCTCCCCAAGAGTACGGAGATGCTCGCGGCACTCTCCGGACTCGCGCATGGATGGAGCGAGGAGCCGACGGTGAAAGCGGTGCTCGCGAGCGCGCAGAGCTCGAAGGACGCCGACATCCGCGCGGCCGCCCTACCCAGACGGAGACCGAGTGACAGATCCAATACGCTTCCTTAGCGCATTCGGGAAGACGCTTTCGGCGATGGCGCTCTACGCACCTCGGCATCCAGCGCGCGCGAAGTCCGCGGAGCTGGCATTCGAGGCGTTGCAGGAGCTTCAGCGGTCACAGGTCGTGCTCACGTTCTCGTTCCTGGGCGATGAGGTGGTCTTCCAGAACAAGACGCTGCGCGAGATGAAGGACTGGGAGTGGTCGGACCGGTTCACCAAGGCGGGCATTCAGCGCATGGAGTTCGTGTGCGAGGTGATCAAGGAGGAGTTCGACGACTTCCTCTACACGATCATGGCCGAGGTGACGCCGGGGTGGCGCGATCCGCGGCACACGCAGCGCAGGGAGGGCTCGGAATACACCTCGATCAGGTACGGCGCGATCGGTGTGCGCGGCGACGCGGAGCAGTTCCTCACGGACCCGATGCCCGTCATGGGGATGGATTTCCCGCTCGACGAGGAAGCGGACACGATCGAGATGATCTACGGCGAGGTGCAGGCGGGCCGTCCACTTCCCGCGGCCGAGATCGAAACGGTGGTCGCGTCGCTCTCGGTCGCGATGCACGGCGACAGCGAGATTCTGGTGCCGCTGCTGCAGCTCAAGGAATTCGATCAGTACACGACTGCGCACGCACTCAACGTGTCCGTGCTCGCGATGGGACTCTCCGAATTTCTCGGGCTCGGCGTTCGCGATACGCGCGCGATCGGGGTTGCGGGCCTGCTGCGCGACGTCGGGATGACGAAGGTGCCGAACGAGATCGTCTCGAAGGCGGGAGCACCGTCCGACGAGGAGTGGGAGATCATCAGGCGGCACCCCATCGAGGGTGCGCGCATCATTCTCATGAGCGAGCCGCAGCTCGATGTGGCCGCGATCGTCGCCTACGAGCATCACATGCTGCCGGGCGGGCTGGGATATCCGACCCCGCACTTCGACCGCGAGTGCCACTACGCGAGCAAGCTGGTGCAGGTGTGCGACTGCTATGACGCGCTGCGCACGCGGCGCTTCCACCGAGGCGCGTGGGCACCCGAGAGTGCGCTGCGCTACGTGGAGGACAAGGCGGGCACGGTGTTCGATGCCGACATCGCCAAGGCGTTCGTGGCCATGATGCGTCGCTGGGAGCGTCGCGTCGTTCCGCTGGAGCACGGCCAGACACTGAGGCCGCGCCCCTCCGCTGCGGCCACTCCGGTGCCGGCGCACGCATCGATCATGAATCCGAAGGGCACCCCCATCGTTCGGACCTGAGGGCGAGAACGCTGTTCGGCCCCGTTTCGCCCGTGACGTACGCAGGGGTGTGACGGTCGTATTCTGAGGGGCTGGCGACGGCCAGCCTCCATACTTCGATCCCCTGTCAACGCCCGTGCCCGCCCCGCACGTCAGCACAAGTACGCCCACGGATGCGCTGAGCCGCGACATGGCCGACCTGATGGTCGAGCTGTCCGTCGCGCTGCACAAGTATTCGATGTATCCGGACGGGCATCCGCTGCTCGAGTCTGCGGTGTTGGGGCTGACCCGCAGGCTGACGCTCGCGTTATCCGAGCGGCAGATGATCGCGATCGCGGTCGCACGAAATCATCTGGTCGTGGATGGTGTGCCCACGGATCCCGCGCACAACGTGACGCGTGATCTCGCGCTCAAGCTCTTTCGCCGGGAGATCGGCGCCATTCGGCTGTACGAGGGCGTGAAGGAGGCCGAGCTGCAGGACGTGCTCAGGACGATCGCGCGCGAGACGCCCGAGAACGAGGAAGCGGCGCGCGAGTGGCAGCACGTGCGGCTCTTTCCGCTCACCTACGATCAGCTCGAGCTGCAGCAGGACGAGGCGGAGCAGACGTCGGAGCACCGCAACGGATGGGCGACTCAGCTCTGGGGAAAGCTGGCGAGTGCGTCGCTGTACGGCGGCAAGATCGGTGATGACCAGATCATCACGGGCGAAAGCGACACGCTCACGCCGAACACCCCCATGGATCCGCTCGCGTTGGCGAGCGCGATCGAGCGCCGCGAGCGCGATCCCGAGTTCGACAAGGGGATCATTGCGTTCTTCGGCCAGTTCATGGACGAGATCAAGGCGAAGAGCGGGCAGGCGTCGACCGTCCTGAGGCAGAAGGTGTCGACGTTCGTGAAGGCGCTCACGCCCGCGACGCTGCAGCAGATTCTGAAGCGCACGAGCTCCGCGGCCCAGCGACGGCAGCTTCTGCTCAATGCGTCGCACACGCTCGCTGCGGACACCGTGCTCGATCTCGCGAAGGCAGTCGCGGCCACATCGGAGCACACGATGTCGGAGGCGCTGCTCCTCTTGCTCACGAAGCTCGCGAAGCATTCGGAGCAGGGATCTGCCAATCGCCGCGAGAAGGCCGACACCGCATTGCGCGAGAACATGCGCCAATTGATCAGCGATTGGGATGGTGCGGCGGCGCTGCCGGAAGACAGCTACTGGCAGACGCTCGAGCAGCTGATCGCCGAGCCGGCGACGGACGCGCCGCCGAGCTCTGGGCAGTGGGACGTGAACGCAGAGTACGTCGTGCAGATGTCGCTGGAGGTGGAGCATTTCGGCACGACGGCGAAGCACGCGGTGGCGGAGATGGTGAAGCTCGGGCGCATCTCCGCGCTCCTGGCGATGGTGGATCAAACGCCGGAGACGAACAGTGTCGTCTGGACGCTGCGCCGTCATCTCGACAACACCGGAACGATTCGTCGCTTGCTGCGCGATCGGCCGATCGACTTCGAGGTGCTGTACCGGCTCGTGGCGCGTGTGGGCTATCCGGCGGCGAGCGCGCTGCTCGATGCGCTGGAGCTCGAGGATGATCGCACGGCGCGGTGGCGCCTGTTCGAGATGCTGGCGCAGCTCGGGCCCGAGGTGGGGAACGCGGTAGTCGCGCGACTTCCGGGGTCGCCGTGGTACGTGCAGCGAAATCTGCTGCTGCTGATGGCGCGACTGGAGACGTGGCCGAAGGACTTCAGCGCGCATCCCTACGCCAAGCATCCGGACCCACGCGTGCGGCGCGAGGCCTACGCGCTGCTGTTGCGCGATCCCGCCACGCGGGCGGAGTCGATCGCGCTCGCGGTGGCCGATGAGGATGAACGCATCGTGCGCGCAGCGCTCAACTCCGCGCTCGAGGGCGGATGTCCCCGCGAGGCGGTGGGCGTGTTGACGGAGCGCCTGAGCGCGCGCTCGCTCGATGGCATGCTGGCAGTGCTCGCGATTCGAGTGCTCGCGCCGGTCCGCATGCCGATCGTGCTCGACGTGCTGGTCAAGTGCGCGCTGTCGAGGAAACGCGACTGGCTCTTCCGCCGCATGCTGGCGCCGCGGAGTCAGCCCATGCTGGCGGCGCTGTCCGCGCTCGCGTGGACGTGGCCCCGGGAGCCGCAGGCGCTCAAGGTGCTGGCACTGGCGGAGCGCGATCAGGACTCGGCGGTGCAGAACGCGATTCGCTCCAGGGGCGCATGAGCAGCCCCGTCAAGTTCCTCTCGTCGCTCGCCCAGAGCCTGTCGACGATGCTGCTGTATCCGCGCGAGCATCCCACCTGGGCGCGCGCGGTCGATGCCTCGTTCCAGCATCTCGTCGAGCTGCAGGTGGAGAACCCGATCCCGCAGTTCTCGTTCATCGGAACGGACGTGATCTATGGTCAGGCGCCCATTCACGAGATGAAGGACTGGACCTGGGCGGAGAAGCTCGCGGCCGTCGGCGTGCAGCGCCTCGAGTTCACGGTCGGCGTGGATCGCGAGGAGTACGAGGAGTTTCTCGCGGACGTGCTCAAGCGCATCGTGCAGAGCGGCGCGGAGGGCGCGGTGAAGGACAGATCGTCGCACACGTCGCGGCGGAACAGCATCAAGTTCGGCGCGGTGATCGTGCGCGACGAGGATGAGCACGAGCGGCAGTACTGGGATCAGGAGGGCGGCGCGGAGATGAGTGAGAGCGCGTCGAAAGAGCGGACGCCTGGCGCTGCCGATGACATGACCGTCGATGCGGACACGGGCCGGAGACGCCGACGCCCCAAGGGGCACACCCCGGCGGTGACGGCTGCGCTTCCCTTCGGGCTGAACGAGGAAGCCGGCGCCGTCACGTGGATGTACGAGGAGGTCGCGACGAAGGATGCGGTGCCTCTAGTAGAGGCGGACGCGGTGGTGCGGTCGCTCACCGTCGCGATGAAGGGGTCGAGCGCGATGATCATCCCGCTGCTGCGTCTCAAGGCATCCGACCCGTACAATGCGATTCACTCGATCAACGTCGCGGTGCTCACGATGGCGCTCGCGGAGTTTCTCGGGCTGGGAAGCCGAGATGTGCACGAGTTCGGGATGGCGGCGCTTCTGCACGATCTCGGCATGGCCCGCGTTCCCAAGGAGCTGCTGCTCAAGCCGATCGAGCTCACGGACGAGGAGCGCACGGTGATCGAGCGCCACACGACGGAGGGCGCGCGCATCATTCTCTCGAGTGACCGGCGGCAGGAGCTCGCGGCGTGCGTGGCGTACGAGCACCATCTCCGACCGGACGGCACGGGCTATCCGCATCGGCTCTTCCGGAGGCCGACGCACTACGCGAGCAAGCTCGTGCGCGTGTGCAGCGTCTACAATGCGCTACGCATCGAGCGCGCGCACCGGCAGCCGTATCCGCCGGGACGTGCGCTGGTATTCATCGATGAGCGCGCGGGCCGCGAGTTCGAGAAAGACATCGCATCGTCGTTCACGCTGATGATGCGCCGCCTGGAGCCGCAGATCACCGAGATCGATCGCGATACGCGCATCAAGACGCCGACGGCCCAGATGATCGCGATTCCGGATGAGGCGATCCACCATTAGGGGATTGCGTTGAGCGTTGAGGGAAACTGCGGTACACGAATGACACGAATGAGACGAATTGAAACCGGCGAGGGGGGGCGTACTGGCGTTCGAGTCCGGATTTTCTTGATTGGTTGCTAATTGCTTATCAGCCTTGCCGCGCGGATCAGCAGTTAACCAAAGCTCCCACCTGGATCGGGGAGCACGCACCGCCCCGGCGTCGGGTTCGATTCGTTCCATTCGTGTCATTCGTGTACACAGTTACGACTGACCCCTCACTGCTACACGCCCGCCGACCCCTGTTTCCAGGCACTCAACCCTCGCGTGTGCAAGTCCGCGCCCCGGCGACGTCTCATCCTCGACCCAGAGGAGACTACTCATGCGCGCCCCGGCCCTGTTCGCCCTGCACCTCGCCTTCCCTGCGGCACTGCTCGCTCAGGGATGGATAATCCCCCGCATCCCCGTTCGGCCCCCCATATGCGAGGACAAGTGCATCGCGTTCCCCGCGGCACTGGAGCGCACCTCCAGCAACGTGCGCGCGACGCTCGCCGATCATGTGCTCCGCTACGAGGTGGAGGAGACATTTCGTAATCGAGGCGGGACCGTGCAGGAGGCGGACTACATGTACCCCCTTCCGGCGGGCGCAGCGTTTCAGGAGCTCCAGCTCTCGATCAACGGGCAGCTCGTGAGCGGCGAGATCATGGATGCGGGGCGGGCCCGCTCCACGTACGAGGAGATCGTGCGCCGGCAGCGCGATCCCGCGCTCGTCGAATGGATGGGCTACGGCCTGCTCCGCGCGCGGATCTTCCCGATCAACCCCGGTGAAGAGAAGCGAGTCGTGCTTCGCTTCCAGGTGATCGCGCCTCGCGAAGGCGACGCGATCCGTGTCGACTACCAGCGCGGGAGCGGGCGCACGCTCACGGGCGCCGGATCGTACACGCACGACACGCGCGAGTCGTCGTTCACGTTGCGCTACCCGAAGAATGGGCGCTGCAACGCCTACTCGCCCACACAGGAGCTGCAGTCGCGCTCGAGCTTCGGCTCCGAGTGCGTCGCGGATGTTGGCGGCGAGGGCGCGGCGATCACGATCCTCATCCCTGCGCCACGATCCGATCGCGCTGCGATCTCCATGCTCGCCAACTCCCCCGGCAACGAGGACGGCTTCGCGCTGATCACGCTCACGCCACCCTCGGGTCGCACGGCGACCGTTCCGCGCGACATCACCTTCGTGCTCGATGTCTCCGGCTCGATGAGTGGGCGCAAGATCGAGCAGGCGCGTGCGGCCGGTAAGCAGCTGCTCGGCACACTTACGCGCGAGGATCGGTTTCGCATGATCGATTTCTCGAGCGATGTGCGCACGTTCCGCGATGACTTCGTGGACGCGACGCCGGCCAACATCGAGGCGGCTACCCGTTATCTGAACGATCTCCAGGCGAATGGGGGCACGAACATCGATGGCGCGCTCGATCTCGCGCTCGCGCCGCCGCGCTATCGCGAGGGCGACGACGATGAATACGCGCATACCGTTTCTCGCCGCGCCGGCGGCCGTCTCTCGCTCGTGCTCTTCGTGACGGACGGCGAGCCCACCGTTGGCGAGCGGGATCCCGCCGCGATCGCCGCGCATGCCGCGCGCCTGCGCGGATCGCAGCGCGTCTTCACCTTC
>Ga0182008_10001669_pt1 | contig 14605 bp, 11 predicted proteins | sample Sormic07211129_1_FD_120482 | JGI IMG/M metagenome (GOLD analysis project Ga0182008, IMG submission 120482) | Rhizosphere microbial communities from Sorghum bicolor, Mead, Nebraska, USA - 072115-129_1 metaG | ecosystem: Host-associated > Plants > Roots > Rhizosphere | place: USA: Nebraska...
CAGTCACAAGCCTCGCGTCCGATTTCGAAGCCGCGATCACGCGCCGCATAGCCGGTCGGGATATCGGCGGGCAAGGAGTCGATACTGTTGATTTGCAGACTGATGTACATCCAGGATCGCCGTCGAACACTGACCGATACTCCACATTCTAGCAGTTTGCACATACAACAGGACAGCAGTGTTTCGAGCCGATGCATCGACAGGGCAAGGTTTTGACGCTGTGTGTCCTCTTTGGTTGGCAGGACAATATGTGGTAGGCTCAACATGGCCTGGTGCGGTGGGTCTTAAAAGGTTCCTCAGCAGATGGGACTTCAAATCCACCGCGTCGGCGGCCGCGTCCAGGAGGGGCACGACCCATGCCGAACGAACGTGCCACGGTTGTACAGACACCGGTTGGCGCCGAGCTGTTGACCTTCACGCATCTTGTCGGGCGCGACGAGATCAGCCGTTGCTTTGCCTATACGGTCGGGTTCGTCAGCCCCAGCTCCGACATCGATCCGCTGAAGATGCTGGGCGGCGTGGTTTCGGTCGAAGGCGAATCCGATCCGAAACGCTGGTTCAGCGGCCTGGTGTCCGAGTTTCGCCTGACCCGCATCGAGGACCGGCTGGCCTACTACGAAGCGGTCGTCAGGCCGTGGCTCTGGTTTCTCGGCAACACCACCGATTGCCGGATCTTTCAGAACATGACCGCCGTCGAGATCGTCGAAAAGATCTTCTCGAAATACGGTACGGCGAAATTCGAGAAGCGGCTGCAAGGGTCATACCCCTCGCGCGAATACTGCGTGCAGTACGACGAGAGCGATCTGGATTTCGTGCAGCGCCTGCTCGAGCACGAAGGCATCTTCTATTTCTTCGAGCATGACGAGGGCAAGCACACGCTCGTTCTGTGCGATGCGATGAGCAAGCTGAAGCCGGCGCCCGGCTACGAGAAGATTCTTTACAATTTCGAGGGACAGGGTTCGCGGCGCGACGTCGAATACATCACCGAATGGATTCCGGGCAGTTCGGTGCGGCCGGGCGCCTATGCCCATACCGACTATGATTTCAAGAAGCCTGGCGCCGACCTGATGGCGAAGTCCGCCCAGCCGTTCAGCCACAAGGAAGCCTCCGGCGAGAATTATCGCCAGCCTGGGGCGCATCTCGATGTCGGGCGCGGCGACACCCTGGCCGGTATCCGGCGCGAGGAACTCCAGGCCGTGCACCAGCGCAATACCGCGGTCGGAACCGTGCGCGGCCTCCATTCCGGCTGCACATTCAAGCTGGAAAGCTTTCCGCGCGATGACCAGAACCAGGAATATCTGGTGATCAGCGCCGAATACAGGCTGTTCGATCCGGGCTACAGAACCCAGAACGAGGCCCACAGCGAGAATTACAAGATCGTGCTGGGTGTCGCGCCGACTGCCTTGCCCTATCGCCCGCCGCGCATCACGGCGCGGCCGATCATGCGCGGGCCGCAGACGGCGACGGTGGTCGGCCCTTCGGGCGAGGAGATATTCACCGACAAATATGCACGGGTGAAGGTGCAGTTCCACTGGGACCGCCTGGGCAAGAAGAACGAAAACAGTTCCTGCTTCGTGCGTGTCTCGCAGACCTGGGCCGGCAGCGGCTGGGGCTTCATCCAGATACCGCGCATCGGCCAGGAGGTGATCGTCGACTTCCTCGAAGGCGACCCCGACCTGCCGATCATCACCGGCAGGGTCTACAACGCCTCGCAGATGCCGCCCTACGGCTTGCCGGGCAACGCGACACAATCGGGCTGGAAGTCCAACTCCTCGAAAGGCGGCGGCGGTTACAACGAACTGATGTTCGAGGACAAGGCCGGCTCCGAACTGGTCAATTTCCAGGCGCAGAAGGACCACAACCTTCTGATCAAGCATGATCGCACCAAGCTCGTCCAGCACGACCAGTCCGACCGCATCGACCACGACGCCAAGCATTCCGTCGGCCACAACCTCGACGAGGACGTCGGCAACAACAAGACGGTCAAGGTCGGTGTCGACCAGACCACGAATATCGGCTCGAACGACACCGAGACGGTGGGCAAGAACCGGTCGCTGACGGTGGGGGCGAATGAGACGATCCACGTCGTGTCGAACTCGACGGAGAATATCGACGCCAATCACTCGCAGACGGTGGGGATTGTCCAGACCGTCACCGTGGGCGCTGCCCGCATCGACACGGTCGGCGCGTCCGAGACACGAAGCGTTGGCGGGCCGCAGACAAACACCATCGGCGCGACGCGGTCGGTCACCGTAGGGTCAGCGCAAAGCCACGACATCGGGGCCGCGGACAGCTGGAACATCGCGGCGGCGCAAAGCGTCAATGTCGGCGCCGATCAGAGTTTCGCTGTCGGCGGGGCACAGTCGTCTCAGATAGGCAAGGCACGAACGGCCAAGATCGGCGCCGATGACGCCACCGACGTCGGTGGCGCGCATGCTCTCAAGGTCGGCAAGGGCAGCGGCATCCAGATTGCCGAAGACAGTTCGATCAATGTTGGCAAGAATCTGGTGATCGAAGCTGGCGACTCCATCACGCTCAAATGCGGCGATGCGACGATCACGATGAAGAAGGACGGCACTATTGTCGCTGACGGGAAGGACATTACACTCAAGGGCAGCGGCAAGATCACCGTCAAGGCCGACGGCGACGTGATCGTCAAGGGAAGCACGATCAACAACAATTGAGGGCGTCATCATGAAAGTGCTGGATCGCATCGACGGCGTCGTAATCGGCCTGCTCATCGGTTTTGAAGGCGGAGCGCCGCTGGTGGTCTTCGTCGGCAATCCGCGCGAGACGGCGATTGCGGCACGCAGCCTGACCGAACTGGACGTTTCGGCGATCGGTTCGGAACTGGCGCTCCTGTTTGAGGAGGGTGATCCGACGCGACCGCTGGTCGTCGGGCGCATCGTCGATCCGGCGCACAAGGAGAGGAAACTGTCGGTTGTGCGCGAAGGCGATCGTATCGTCATCAGCGGCGAAGAACGCATAGAACTGCGCTGCGGTTTGGCGTCGATCATCCTGGAGAAGGACGGCCGCGTGACCATTCGCGGTACCCAGTTGACCAGCCAGGCGAGTGGGACCAACCGTATTCGCGGCGGGGCCGTGCATCTCAACTGAGGCATTGCCGATGCATCGCGTCGCGACGATCGCCGCCATCGTGGATCAGCACGCCGAAGATGCGGCTTTCCTCTGGCTTCGCCGTCGCCGGGAGATCGATGGCCCTATCCTCGATGAGACGGACATCGGCCGCATCGACCAGCGTCTCGAAGCCAATCTCGAAGGGCTCATGGCTGCCGGCAAAGCCGGCTGGGAAGCTGCCCAGGCCAGGTTCGCGGACTATGCCGAACCGGGTGAGCTTTTCGTGATTGCCGCACTGGCATTGCGTTGGGGTGATGCCGATCTGATTGAAGTCGCTCTCAACAGTGCCGCGACGCTGGGCGAGCATGGTTTGTCGAGCCTTTCCGCCGCGATCGCGCGCACGCCGCGTGAAAACCTGCGGCCGCTGGTGGGCAAATGGCTGGACACCCGGGATGCACTGCAGCGCTGCCTCGGCCTATCGGCGCTCTGGCACCATCGCGTGGATCCGGGACCGCGTCTTCCCGACCTGGCGAACCATTCCGACGCAAGGGTACGCAGCCGCGCTGTCAGGCTCGCCGGCGCGATCAAGCGCCGCGACGTCCTTCCGTCTGTGCTGGCCGGCCTTGACGGAGAGACGCCGAAGGAACGCTTGACGGCGGCCTTGGCCGCTTGCCTGCTTGGCGAAACGCGGTCCGCCCATCCCGTCATCGACAAGATCGTGCTGACGGAACCGGGGCTTGCGGCGGCGGCGATCGAGATCCGCCTGCTGACGAGTGCGCCGAAGGCCGGCAAGGGCTGGCTGCAGAAGCACCTGGAGCAGCCCGCGCTTCGCGGCGTGGCGACAGCGTCGGTAGGCCTGTTTGGCGATCGCGCGGTGATGCCCTGGCTGATCGAAAAAATGCGCGAGCCGGAACTTGTCGTTGCCGCCGGTGCGGCATTTCGCGACCTGTTCGAGGTTGATTTCGGCGACACTGACCTTTTTGTCGTCGACCCGGCTTTGCTCGGCAAGGAATTCGCCCATCTGGACGACGCCGCGCTGCCGGTGGCCGACAAGGTCGAGGCATGGTGGGACGGGGGGCGGGGTGGGCGCGATCATCGACCTTTCCGGTCGATGCGCCTGTTGCGGCTCAACGCGTTGCGCGCGGCACTGGCCACAGCTGACACGCCGCTTGCCGATTGGCGCGTCACCCGCCGCTTTCCAGCCTGGATGTGAGTTTCAGCGCCGGGTCATCCGGGCCATCACCGCCGCGGCGCGCAGGCCGTTCTCCGAGGCGAGTTCGCAGACGGCGGTCTTTCCGGGCGCGTAGTCATTGAGGAAACTGTCGGCAGCCAGCATCAGCGCCAGCGCCCCACCGGCAGCGCCAATGTCGCCGATGGTCATGGCGGGGAAAGCGGTGGGCAGCGTCTCGCGGCGCGTGCGGTAGAAGCGTGGCCGCGTGATCAACTGCTCCCAACCGCTGTAGCGCTCGCCATTGCTGTTGCTGATGACAAAATCGATGTCGGGCTCTGATGGGCCAGATCCGGTCACGGCATCGCGCAAGGCGCCGAGCAAGGCACGACCCTGACTGTAGCGATCGGAAAGAACGCTATCTGTTTCTTGGGCCAGGCCCACGCCGTGGATGGCGGCATGGACGGGCGCATTTCCTTCCGGGCTGCGCGTCAGCCGGACGAAGGCCGCCGCCTCGCCCGGAACAAGGCCTTGTGCGTTGTCTTCGCCTTTGAGACGCCCAGCCTGCCCCAGTCGAGCGAAATCCGTGTCGTTGACGAGACTGTCGACCCCACCGAGCAGAATCTGCTCGACGCCTTGCTGCTCCATCATTTCCAATGCGCGTTCGAGCAGGCCAATGCTTGCGGCCGCGCCGCCGTCGGTTGCCCGTGATGCCGGGTGGAATTTATGTCCGGTCGCCGACATCACCGCCGTCAAGAAGGCCGGCGGGGCAATGTCGCCATAGGCCGGGTGATTGCGAAAGCTTTCGGGGGGGGTCAGCAAAATAGCGGTCCCCTCGGATGCGATCTTGCCGCTTTGCAATGCTTCGCCGATGGCTCTTGCGGCCATGTTGACCAGCCAGACGCCATTGCTTGGACGCAAGCGCCGGTGGGAGGGAATGCGTGCGACGATCTGAGTGGCGCCAAGCGGGTCGGCTAGCACTGTCTCCTCGAAGGCGGAGAGGCTCGCGCGAATTGCTGCAATGGTCTGCCGCGCGTTCAACCCTGCCGCGGTGACCGCACCGGCGCCTGAGACATAGAGCGGCCGCTTCATGGCTGCCAGACCGGCTGATCACGCAGCGTACCGTCGCCGCCGAGGGGTGAAAGATACTCTTTGCGCTTACGTCGTGCCAAAAGCAGCGCCGGCGTGACATGGCCGAAAACAATCTCACGCAAAGCCGGGGCGTTGCGGCGCGTCACGAAGGACAGGCGTGCCTTCAGCGTTACGCGCCAAAGGTCCGGCTCGATGATCACAGTGTCCGGCGCAAAGGCGTGCACCACGACCCTGTCGTCATAAATCAACCTCACCGGTGCCGGGATCCGCGGCAGTCGGAAGCTCCAGCGTCCCGTCGGTGTGAGGCCGACGAGTGACACGTCCTCACCACCGGCAAGCCGCGGCAACTGCTGATCCGCCGGCGCGCAAAGGTGGTGTCGCGGATCGAAATCCTTTGGCGGCAACGGCCACTGCGTGTCGACCCAGTTCTGATCATAGGTGCCCGCAAAGCCGAGCCGCGGCTGCCAGCCACGGCCCAGTGCCGCAAATCCTGCCGGCCTTGGCCGGTCGGCAGGGCTCAACACCGGTTCGCCCGGATAAGTGATGTTCGGCGCCTGTGTCCTGACGGCAGGATCCGCCGAAGCGGCATGATGGAACCCGACGCCGACCGGATTGCGTGGTTCGGCTCTCCCATCCTGCGTCGTGCCGCCATAGGCGCGCTCGTAGACGATCGGCATCGTTCTGAAAGGATGCGGCGCGCTGTAGCTGCCGGCATCGTAGATACGGTCGCCGGCGACATTCAGCACTTTGCGTACATTGCCTATGCTCAGGCCCACTTGCATCTCGCGCACCGGTTTGCCGTTCGGTGCATGGGCCGTTGCGTTGACGATCACTTCCGCGGCGGGCTTCACCGGGGCGATGTCTGCCTCGTATCGGTTGGAGGACAGGCTCGGGTCGCCGAACGGAACGTCACCGAACGTGACCGGCAAGTGCTCGGCGGCCGGTCGCAATGCGCCGTTTGACTCCGGCGACTCGAAGCTGGCCGAGAGCATGGCCACAAGCACTTCCTGGCCGTCCGCATTCAACTGCACATGGGTCGCGGCAGCAAAAGGTGTGCGGTTTTCGAGCCAGACGTCAAAGGCCATGGCTCAGCTCCAGTTGCCGTTCTCGTCGAGTCCGATCGGCCAGTACGGCATGCAAGTGAGCAGGCGCACATAGTCCTTGAGGCCTTCTTCCACCAGCCAGCCCAGCATGGCGACTTGTGGTGGAACGCGGTCGCCTGGCGGAAGCGTTCGGTTCAGTTCGTCGAACGACAGCCAGTATGTGCGAAAGAACCAGACAACCTCGGACGCGGAGGCGGGGCCGGCAAGTCGCTTGTCATAGGCCAGATCAATCGCTTCCGATTTTTTATAGCCGTCCAGGACAAAGGCTTCGACGCAATCTTGCCACCACGCATCGCCAATCTCGTATGTCGTCGCAAAGTCCGCGACGTATTGGGCATAGAGGCGCTTGTGCGCGTCGGTTGCATCGGCGAGCGGTCTTTCCCGGCCTTGATCGGGAATTTCTCCATAGAGATCGGTTGGCGCACCCAGCAATTGGCGCACGGCTTTCTCGACATTGTGCACGATCTTGAAGGCCATCTCAGCAGAACTCCTCGTCGGGAGATTGACCGATGGGTACGAAAACAAGGCCCCTGACCAGTTCATAGACATCGGGTGCGACGTTGGGCAGATCATCGACCAGCAGGTCGATCGGAAGCTGGAAATCGACCTCCTCGGTCTCTCCATCCGTCCCCCAGTCGCTTTCCTTTGTCTCGCCGCCGCTGGGGGGCTCGCGGCTTTCGTTATCGAGGTTCAGAGTATCGATCTCGAGGAAGTACTTGCGAAAGACATGGAGAACCCGAGGGTGAGCAGTCGGTCCGGCCGGCCACCGGGCTTCGAAATCATTCTGTGGAACCGAACCGACAAGCTCGGACGGATCACGAACAGCGTGGGCCTTCCACCAGGCCATGACCGCTGGCAGGATCGTACGCATTTCAGCGAGGTATCGCGCCTGAATCTCCTTGTAGCGTTTATCCATCTCCATTCCCTTCTAGGAGCGCCCGGCTCTGATGCTGGCGCCAATCTTGGAGACCTTTGTGCCTTGTGTGTTGGAGTGCGCGCGACAATGCGGCCTCACCATCTCAGGCTTGCTCATGAGTTCCTTGAACGCGTCGGGCGACGGTTTGAGATGGCAGCCGCCGAGTTCCCATGCACGGTTCAGAGGCGGCTGATGATCCGGTGTCATCTTCTTTCGATCACGGTTTTTGTAGCGTTTTTTCCCACCGGAATCGGCCTTGCCGTAGTCCTCCTCGCGCATCCATTTGCCGCCTGGTGTCTTGGCCCGCTTTCCCGCACGGATCTGTTTTGCGCACTCCCAGCACTGCTTGCCGTAAACCTCGTCCTTCTGGGGTTGTTTGATGCTCGGGCGGTGCTTGTCGCTGTCGTAGGGCGTCTTGCACTTGCTCTTGCGATAATCGCTGCCAAGCGCCGCTTTCAGGATCACAAGCGCGCCGGGTGCGGTGCAGTTCGGCGGTCTGCTGGCTTCATTCTGGAGTAGCGGATCGCCATGGCGGCAGACGCCCTTGCCTTCGACTTTCACCGTGAAAGACCAGAGCGTGAAGTTGCCCTTGCCCTTGGTCTTGTGCGTTATGACCCCACCGCCTTGCGTGCCTGGCTCATTGCCGGTGCTTGTCGCGATCTCCGAAACGTCCTCCAGGCACGTTGGATTGCCGTCGGCCTTGACGCTCTTGCTGCCTTTTGTCAGATCGCTGGCGAACAGCATGTTGACATAGGGCACGGGCAGGGGGCCTGCCGGCGGCGGCGGTGGTGTCAAACAAACGTCACCCGGCGCGATGCCCTTGCCGTCACTGCCCTTGTGGAACCATCCCATCTTCTCGGCGAATACGGTGCATCCCATCGGCTTAGAATTCCACCGTTTCGGCCGGTGCCGCACGCATCGCCGGCAAGGCGTTGGCAGCGAGATCCTGGATGTCGGCGAAACTGAACTCCTTGACCTGCCAATCATCACTCCAGAACGCAATTCGTTGCGTATCACCAGCCGAGCCAGGAGGAGGTAATTCCTGCAGTTGCTCGGCCAGTCTTGTTTGCGGCCAATAGTCGCCGACACAACTCTGGATCAGCGCCACGACCGCGTCGAACCACGGATCGAGGGGCTCCGGCGGTGGGCCCAACCGCACGATGGCGAATGGATAGCGCCGGCCGACGCGATCCTCGCTCATCCGCCACACGCCGGCGCAGGGCTGGTCGCCGAAAATGCCGGCCTGGATGATGAAGCGCCATGCGCGCGAGTCCAACTCACCTTCGTCGGGCCGCGCCAGCAATTCCATCGACATCCAGCGGTCCCAGCGGTCGATGAAAATCCGCGGCAGGTTGGCGGCGACGAAATCTCCGGTCGCCGGGATCTTGCCGAAGAATCCAGTGTTCATATCTGCGGCGGACATGAGAATTTCTTGAACATCTCCAGATTGTAGGGGTTCTCGACACTGGCGGCCTTGAGTTCGAAATCGGCATACATGCCTTTCGTGCCCAGGCGCAGGCTGTAGACATCGGACAGCGACGTGCCGGCGAAACGGCCGCTGCGCAGCATCCTCAACCAGGCCCAGCTGCCGGTTTCGTTGAGCATGATTTCGGGCGAGCCGTCGATGGGCTGGAAGGCGAGCGAAATGACCCCGGTGCCGTCCTTGCCGGGCCAGGTCATCGGCTGCGGCCGCGTCGCGTTGTTGTAGTAGACCAGCGTCTGGCCATCGAGATTGAGCGTGACGCGCGTGACGTTGGGAGACAGGTCCTTCGGTTCGAGCGTGAAGCTCATCACCGGTCCAGTGCCCCCGGGAAAGAGATCGTCGCGGATATGCCTGGCCTGCTCGAACGCCGCCAGCGCCGAAGGATCGAGGCCGAAATCGGCGCGCCATTTCCACGGCTGGCTGGTGGTGTCGACATAGTTGATCAGGTGGTCGTTGATGAAACCGTCGATCAGCCCTGCCGGTCCGAACAGGCGGGCGAAGTCACGCACATTGACGTCCACCGCGCTGTCGGCGCTGAATGGATAGCGGTCGTTCAGCGCGGCCTGGCAGAACGGCAGTATGTCCGCCCGCCAGATGGCGTTGAGTTCCGAAGTGACCGCCTTCTGTGTCAAATTGCTGGTGTCACCGGCAATGCCTCCGAGCCAGGCGTTGATAGGGTCGGGCAGGATCTGTGCTTGCCTGGCGACCGCGCCGGTCAACTCGGCAAGGCCGCCCTGCTTCTTGATGGCATCCTGCGGATTGGGATTGGCGGTGACCGTCTGCAGCACATTCGACAGCGCGGTCAGCGCGACGACGGCGGCATCGAGCGCCGGCGGCTGGCCGTCGACCTCGGCAATGGTGCTCTTCAGCGGTTTGAAATGCGCGGCCACCAGACTGCCGGTCAGGTCCACCTCTGTGGCTGACCCGGCGCGGGGCAGCAGTTTCGCACCGCTCGTCGCCAGCTTGCCGAGTTTTCCCAACTTGCCGAGCAGTTTCGAAGCGCCCTTGGCTGCCGCCTTGTCGTCGGCGGGCGCCTCGTCGGAACGCGTCAGTTCGGTCTCCTGGACGATCGCCGTCAACAGCCGCTTCAGGGCTGAATCTGCACTCGAGAGATCCTTCAGGTTTTCGCTGGCGACATTGAGATCGGTCAATGGCGCAAGCCGCATGTCGCGCAGGAAGCTGTCCCATTGCGCGATGTAGTCGTCATAGTAGAGCTTCAGAATATCCTCGGACAGCGCCGAGACCGAGGTCTCGGAATTCTCCGAGCAGCCGCCGGCGAAAACCGCGCGGTCGAGCGCCGCCTGGGCGGCGACATCGTCGATGCGGTCGAGAATGGCGTCGTGGAAGCCGGCATAGGTGAAGGCTCCGGCAATGCCGACGCGGAGTGTCTTGTCGGAACGCCGCGCAAACACCTTGCCGCCATTGGGGCCGGCGAAATTGGCCGGGATCCATTCCTTGAGCCCGGCCACCTCCGGATCGGCCAGCAACTGCTTGTAGGCGCGCGCCGGCAACGAGATCGTGCACACGGTTTTCAGCGCTTCGGCAACCAGGGCCTGGTCGGGCGCGACATAGCTTTCGTCGACCGCCATGCGGCGGATGGCGGCAAGCTGATGCTCTTCGGCGTCGGCGGTCGGAAATGGTGCCGCGGCCGCGAATTCCGGCAGGCTGTTGACCCACCAGTTCTGGGCGAAATCGGGGTCCATCTGCGACAGGCCGGTCATCATGCGATAGGTCTTGAGCGCGCCGAGCATGAAATCCGGATCGCGGATCTGCCGCCACATGGTCGCCTCGAGCAGCGCCACCATGCGCGGCTCGAGAACATTGCGCAGGGCGTGGTCGTAAGTGTCGGTCTGGGCCCGCACCAGTTCGGCCGAGGCCGATGGCCCCAGGAGGTCCTGGGGGGCGCCCGGCGGTGCTGTACGAGCGTTCGCGACCGTGTCCATCGCCTCGAGCGCGCTGTCGATGGCGGGCTGCTGCACCGATGCCGGGTTTGCGGCAACGGAGGTCAGCGGCGTTTGCAGCGCTTCGAACTGGCTTGCCTGGGCCGTGATCGCGTTGCGGTTGTCGAAATAGGACCAGGTGAACAACCCGCCGGCCAGCAAGGCCGCCGCAGCACACGCGGCCGCGGCGCCGCGCCAGATCCAGGCGCGGCGGCGCTGCGCCAGCGGGTCGAACGTGCCGAGGCCTGCTTCCCGGAAGATGACCTCGGTGAGCAGGTTCTTCAGGAAGAAGCTGCGTTTCTCGACCCTTGGCGCAGGCAAGGCCCGCCGTGGCGGCAGGCCGAAGGACGACGACAGCGCCGCGGTCAACCGGTCAATCGGCGCCCCTTCCTGCGTCGCCGATGTCAGATAGAGGCCGCGCAGCCAGGCGGCCTCCTCATAGCGGCTTTCGCCGAACATCGCCTCGACCAGAACCTGGATCGGTTCGGACAGGCTGGACAGCTGGGCAGGGAACCTGAAGATCTCGGCGCGGGCGGCGAGCTTGTCCTCGTCCTCCAGGCGCGGCACCAGCCGCCGCTCCAGTTCCGTCGCCAGCGTCGAAATTTCGCGTTCGATAGTCTTGGCGTCGACACGCGCATCCAGCGCGAAGGTCGTTCCCCAGACCTGCTCGCGCGAGGCGGTCGACAGGCCGCCGAAGAACGCCTCGAAACCCTTGATCAGGTCGGCCTTGGTCAGCATCAGATAGACCGGAAGGCGGATCTCGAGCCGGTCGTTGAGCTCGGCCAGCCGCCGGCGGATCTTGCGGCCATGCGCCTTGATCGCTTCGTCACCCTCCGAAAGCACGTCGATCGACAGCGCGACGATCACGCCGTTGAGCGCGCGGCGGCCGCGATGCTTCTTCAGAAGGTCGAGGAAGCCCAGCCATTCCGCCGCGTCGACATCGGGCTGGCTCTCCTGCTGGACATAGCGTCCGGCGGTGTCGATCAGAACCGCGTTCTCGGAAAAGAACCAGTCGCAGTTGCGCGTGCCGCCAACCCCTTGCAGATCGTCGGTGAGGTCGATCGGAAAATTCAGTCCGGACTGCCGCAAGGCCGTGGTCTTGCCGGTGGCCGGCGGCCCGACGATCACGTACCAAGGCATTTCGCGCAGGAACTTGCGTCCGCCGAGCTTGCGGCGTTTCAGTTCGGCCATCACCTCGGCGAATTTGGCGCCCACGGCGGCGACGTTCTCTTCGCCAGGGCTAAGCGGCTTTTCCGCCACGGGTGCGGCGATCTCGGCGACGAACAGGCGATTGGCGCGGATCGCCCGGCGCTGGGCGACGATCAGCCAGATCAGCCACAAAATGACCAGCAGCGCGATGATGACGATGCGCACATTTTCGGAGGCGAATGGTTCGTAGGGACCGACCCTGACGATCGGACCGAACACCCAGATGACCAGGGAAAGCAGTGTGATGCCGATCAGCGTCCACAGCCAGCGCGATGTCAGGACCGCCCAGAGGAAACGCAGGATGAACATCTCACAGCCTCTTTTCGACAAGCACCTCGACGCGGCGGTTCAAGGCCCGCCCCTGGCGCGTGCTGTCGCTGGCCACTGGATCGGTGGCCGCGCGGCCCTCGGAATGGACGCGGTCCCGTGGCACTCCGTTCTGGACCAGCATGTCGGCGATCGTCTGGGCGCGCGCCTCCGACAGCCTCTGGTTGGTCGACAGCGGATTGGTCTTTTGCAGGGGAACGCCGTCCGTATGCCCGATCACCGTGATGTTCCCGATCAACTCCTGATTGGCAAGGATCACCTTGGCGATCGAAGCGATCAGCGGCTCGAAGCCGTCGGTCAGTTGTGGCCGCGACGACTGGAACAGTTCCGGGTTGGAGGCCTGGATGACCAGCTTGGCCAGCGACACGCTCTCGGTGCCGCTGAGCGCGGATTTGAGGCCAGCCGGCGCCCCGGACTGGAATTCCGGCAACAGCGCAAAATCCACTTTCTCCGGCGGCGGGGCGTCGACCTTGGGCGAGGTGCGGCTGATGTCGCCGCGTTCAGGTGGCGGCAAGGCACGAACAAGGGCTGAAAGCTCGACCGCCTGGCTGCTCAACCCCATCGACAGCCCGACATGGATGGCGGTGGCGATGACCGCCGCACCGAGTGCCATGACCCAGATCGGTACGATGAAGCGCTGCGGCTCGTCGGAGGCGATCACGCCTTTCCAATTTGGCGACAGTGGCGCGCCCTCGGCGTCGGCATCGCGCAGGAAGCGGGCCGCCGCCACGCGAACGGCGTTGAGCGATCGGTCGCCCGAGCGCCCGGGCACGCGATATTTGCCGCGGAAGCCGAGCGCCATGCAATCATACTGCAGTTCCAGCAATTCGCGGTCGCGGTTGGGATGGCGTTCCAACTCGTCGAGGCGCGTGAAGAACTGCGTGCCGGCATCGACATCGCCGCGCAGCATCACCACAAGCGGCTGCCGCGGCCAGGCGCTGGCTCCGCCCCAGGGCGTGTTCAGGGCGAGATCGTCGAGCAACGCCGCCACCACCCATGCCGCCTGATCGGCCCGCTCCAGCGAGGACCCCGCCGCCATAGCCGTGTCGCGTGCCCGAACCAGTTCTTCGAGCAATCGGGTGCGCAGCGCTTCCGGGTTCTCCGGCGCCAGCGCGCTTTCAAGCTCGGGCGCGAATTCGAGCAGGGGTGCGAATGCGTTGACGAGCCCGTTCGGATGCGTGCGAGCGCGCTTTACCGCCGCGCCCGGCAAGAGCGGCGCCATCGGCCGCGGTGCCGGCGCGCCGGTCAATCGTATGCGGGTGCGTTCGCGATCCTCCGACAGTCCGAACGGATCATCGCGGCTCATCATCTCACCTGTTCACCGAGTAGCAGTCCACCTGCGGCTCGCTCGGCAACACGCCCGAAACGCCGATGACGAAGCCGGGGGCATCGAGCAGCGACGCCCAGTGTTCGCTTTTCTGGTCGAGTTCGAGGCACAGCCGATCGCCGTCGTAAGGGATCTCGCGCGGCTGGGAATGAAGCGGTTTCAGCGGGATGCCGGGCAGACGCGATTTCCACAGGCCCTCGAACTGGTCGGCCGAACCGACGGTCGCCTGGTTGACGAAGATCTTGCGCAGCGCGTCTTCCGACAGCTCCGAACCGACCCGGATGACGATGCGGCTGGCCACCAGCAGCTTCGGATTGTCGATGCGGATTTTCCAGACATTGGTCGAATGCCGCATGACCGGCAGCGCACGCGATTTCGGCTCGATGTAGCGCAGGCTGAGGATGAGCGAGCGCAGTGCGTCCGCCAGCGCCATATAGGCGGGGCCAGGGGCCATGTGATCGTAAGCGGGCAACTCGCCCAGCCGCCGCGCGCTCGATCCGTAGGTCGCCATCGAACCGGCGAGCCCGGCAAGTTCCAGGTAAAGCTCGGCCGGATGGAATACATCCTGCGCCAGCATGTGGGCCAGCCGCGGCCGCGCCGCATTGGCGAGATGGAGCATCAGCAGGTCTTCGACGCTGCGTCCCGGTCCGCCCATCACCATCTTGCCATGCGCCTCGGCGATCTGGTCGAGGCCGGTGACGACTTCCTGAAGCAATTGCCGATACCAGGCCACCGCGCCGGTCACCAGTGTCGGCGGCAGGAAGGCCTCGTCCAGCGAGACGCCGCCATCGGCTCGAATCCCCTTGAGGTCGGCGATCGGCAAGGCCGTGTAGCCGCCGACCGACCTGCCGGGCGCAAGCAGCAACGCCTGCGGACGGGCGATTTCGATTTCTTCGGGATCTGAACCGCCCTGGACGGCGTCACGCACGGAGACGATCCGCCCATGATAGCGTGCTCCCGAG
>Ga0182008_10001670_pt1 | contig 14602 bp, 13 predicted proteins | sample Sormic07211129_1_FD_120482 | JGI IMG/M metagenome (GOLD analysis project Ga0182008, IMG submission 120482) | Rhizosphere microbial communities from Sorghum bicolor, Mead, Nebraska, USA - 072115-129_1 metaG | ecosystem: Host-associated > Plants > Roots > Rhizosphere | place: USA: Nebraska...
CATGCGCAAGGCCATCGACCTGTTACGCGAGCACGAAGGCATCGACTATCGCCGCATCGCCGACATCCCCATGGATGATGACGAAACCTACGCGATGATCCAGGAAGCGGACACGGTGGGCGTATTCCAGATCGAATCGCGCGCGCAGATGTCGATGCTGCCGCGCCTGCGGCCGAGGGAATACTACGACCTGGTGATCCAGGTCGCGATCGTCCGGCCGGGCCCTATCCAGGGCGGCATGGTCCATCCCTTCCTGCAACGACGAAAGCTGCCCGAGGAGGACATCGTCTACGAGCCGGGCGTGCGCCCCGTGCTCGAACGCACGCTCGGCGTGCCGATCTTCCAGGAACAGGTGATGGCGCTCCTGCAAGTGGTGGCCGATTTCTCGGCCGGCGAATCGGACGAGTTGCGCCGTTCCATGGCGGCATGGAAGCGCCGCGGCGGCCTGGAAAAATTCGAGCCGAAGATTCGCCGCAACATGGCGAAGAACAACTACTCCCCCGAGTTCACCCAGCAGATCATCGACCAGATCAAGGGCTTCGGCAGCTATGGCTTTCCCGAATCGCATGCGGCCGGTTTCGCCCTGATCGCCTACGCCTCCTCGTACCTGAAATGCCATCACCCGGAAATCTTCACCTGCGCGCTGCTCAACAGCCAGCCGATGGGTTTCTATGCGCCCGCGCAACTCGTCGCCGACGCGCGCCGGCATGGCGTGGAAGTACGGCCACCCGATGTCACCGCCAGTGACTGGGACTGCACGCTCGAACCCATGGAAAGGAAACCGGGCGAGTTCGCCTTGCGGCTCGGCCTGCGCCTGATCAACGGGTTGTCCGCCGGACTCGGCACACGCATCGCGGCCGCGCGCGCGGAAGCGCCCCTGCGCGACCTGTCCGATCTTTCCCGCCGCGCCGGCCTGACCCGCTTCGAACGCGAGCGCCTCGCCGATGCCGGTGCGCTGCGCCTGCTCAGCGGCCATCGCCACCGCGCGCGCTGGGAGAGTTCCGGCATCGAACGCAGCCTGCCCTTGATCGACGCCGTGGCAGAGGCCCGTCCCACGCTGCGCCCACCCACGCTCGCGGAAAACGTTTTCGCCGACTACGCCACGCATGGCCTTTCCCTCGCCGCGCATCCCCTGGGCCTCATTCGCAAGAACTTGCTGGCGCGGCGGGCGCGCCGGGCCAGCGATCTCGCGCGGCAACGCAATGGCACCTGGCTGCGCCACGCAGGCCTGGTGACCGTGCGCCAGCGGCCGCAAACCGCCAGCGGGATCACCTTCGTCACGCTCGAGGACGAAACCGGCCAGGTCAACGTGATCGTAAGGCCGAAGGTCGCCGAGGCTTGCCGCCAGGCCTTGCTCGATGCCGTATTGCTCGCCGTGGACGGGCAATGGCAATCGATCGAGGGCGTGCACCATCTCGTGGCGAGCCGGCTGCACGATTTCAGCGATCTGCTGCCGGCCATGGCCTCCGTGTCGCGTGACTTCCACTAGGTGATCCAACGCTCACGTGGCACGACCCTTGCCGTCACTTAACCGTGGCTAATTTTCTCCTGAACGGTTCCCTGCGAATTGCTGCTTTGCAAGAGCAACATTCATCGAAAAAGGAATAGCGTCAGCAAACCCCGCAAGGTCCGGTCTTACGGTCTTACCGGGAGCGATGCTTTCGCGCCATGCATCGCGATGTTCCCCAGGCGCCACAAGTTCCAGGAGATTTCGTCATGCGCAACACGAAACTGATCCTCGCCATGCTGGCTGGTTGTATGACCGTGAGCGGCGCAGCCCTCGCGCAAAGCGCCACGCAGACACCCTCCCCCACGCCTGCGTCGACCGCCGCCACCCCGACGCAGACGACCCACGACTCGATGAAGAAGACCGGCGACTCCATGAGCCAGGATTCGATGAGCCACGACTCGATGAAATCCGGCGCCAGCGATTCCATGAAGTCGACCCACAAGAAACACAAGAAGAGCAGCACCGGCACGACCGAACCGGCGAAGTCCTCCACGTCGGGCATGTGATCCACAGCGCATGAACGAAAAAACCCGGCGCCGCGAGGCGCCGGGTTTTTTCGTGCCGGGCGAAAGCCCCGGCTCAATCGATCTCGGGGAGCACGCTGATCTCGTTGTCGCCGATCGTCACGACCTGGCCGGCGCGGACCTTGTAGGTCTTGCGCAGTTCGACCGCGCCATCGACCGTGACCAGGCCATCGGCGACCATGTGCTTGCCTTCGCCACCACTGGCGGCGATGCCCGTCAGTTTCAGCAGGAGGTTGAGCTCGACGTAATCGCCTTCGAGGCGGAATTCATGGAACGGCATGGGGAGGCGGCTATGCGGCGGGAAGGCCGCCATTAGAGCGCAATTCGGCCGCCGATGTTGAGCAACATGAATTCGTCCGTCCCCATCCCCGCCTCCGCGAGCGCTTCGCCCAGCAGGCGCGGCGGCTCGTCCAATGGGTCGTCGGCCAGTTCGAACGCGCCCCAGTGGATCGCGATCGAACGCTTGCAGCCGATTTCCCGATGCAGGCGCAGCGCCTCCGCCGGATCGACATGCTGGCCACGCATGAACCAGCGTGGCGCATAGGCGCCGATGGGAATGGCCGCAAGATCGATCGGGCCGGCACGGCGCCCGATCTCGGCGAGCTTGTCGGAATAGCCGGTATCGCCCGCGAACCAGAAGCGGAAGCCGTCCTGCGCCATGACCCAGCCGCCCCAGAGCGAGCGATTGCGATCCCAAAGCGTGCGTGCGCTCCAATGCCGGGCCGGTACGAAGGTGAACGTCGCGCCGCGTACCTCCGTGCTCGCCCACCAGTCCAGTTCGCGCACGTTGCCGATGCGCCGGCGGTCGAACCAGGCCTTCAGGCCCAGCGGCACGAGGAACACCGCCTGCGGAAACCGACGCGAGAGTGCGCGCACCGTGGCCGCATCGAGATGGTCGTAATGGTTGTGCGAAATCAGCACGACGTCCACGGCGGGCAGCCCTGCGACATCCACGGGCACCGTCGTCCGCCGGGACGGACCCGCGAACGACACGGGAGACGCGCGGTGGCCGAGCACCGGATCGGTGAGCACGGTCAGCCCGTGGTGACGGACGAGCACGCTCGCATGCCCCAGCCACCAGGCGGCATCGTCGGTACCCGCCAGATCCGCGCGTTGCCACCAGCGGCGGGCGAACGCCTCGTACCCTTCGGTGGGCGGGAGCGGCACGCCCTGTTCCTTGCGCTCCTTGCGCCAGCGTTGCAGCCCGCCCGGCTCACGGAGGTCCGGTTCCAGGTTGCGGAACCCTTCCGGCGCATGGTGCGCCTTGGAACGGTCGTAGTACGGGTTGATCCAGGCCATGCGCAACCTTGAGGAAGAGGCGGGTCGCAGCAGACCTGCGGCCCGTCCCCCGGCACTTCAAGGCTCAGTCGACTTCCACCCGGCGTACCTGGGCCAGCCAGTCTTCCAGGTTGTAGTAGTTGCTGACCCGGGTGATGCGGCCGTGGGCCACCTCGAAGAACGCTCCGCCCGGCAGCACGTAGGTCTGGCCCTGGGCCAGCGGCAGCCCCTCGTCCGTCGCCTTGTAGACGCCATGGACGACGTATTCCGCGGCGGCGCGCGAGCCGTTCTCGTTGGCCATCAGCACGATGTTCTTCAACTGCTCGCTGTAGCTCATGTTCATGCGCTGCAGGAAAGCGGCGAAGCGGTCGCGGCCGGTCTCGCGTCCACCCTGGTTGATGTCGTGCACGACATGTTCGTCCATCAGGGCCAGCATCGTGGCCCAGTCGCCACGGTTGAAGGCGTCGTAATAGCGGCGGATCAGATCGATCGTTTCGTTCATCGAGGGGCTCAGTAGAGGATGACGGAGCGGATGGCCTTGCCCTCGTGCATGAGGTCGAAGGCGCGATTGATGTCTTCCAGACCCATCGTATACGTGATCATCGGGTCGATCTTGATCTCGCCACCCATGTAGCGGTCCACGAAGCCGGGCAACTGGCTGCGGCCCTTCACTCCACCGAAGGCCGAGCCACGCCAGACGCGCCCGGTCACCAGCTGGAAGGGACGCGTGCGGATCTCCTGGCCCGCGCCGGCGACGCCGATGATGATCGATTCGCCCCAGCCCTTGTGGCAGCACTCCAGGGCGGCACGCATCACGTCGACGTCGCCGATGCATTCGAACGAATAGTCGACGCCGCCATCGGTGAGGTCGACGATCACCTGCTGGATCGGCGTGCCCGGGTAGTCGCGCGGATTGATGAAGTCCGTGGCGCCGAGCATCTTCGCCATCTCGAACTTCGACGGGTTCGTGTCCACGACCACGATCCGGCTGGCCTTCGCCATCACCGCGCCCTGCACGACGGACAGGCCGATGCCGCCCATGCCGAACACGGCCACGGTGGAACCCGGCTCCACCTTCGCGGTGTTGAGCACCGCGCCGATACCCGTGGTGATGCCACAGCCGAGCAGGCAGACCTTTTCCAGCGGGGCGTCCTTGTTGATCTTCGCCAGGGAGATTTCCGGCAGCACGGTGTATTCGCTGAAGGTACTGGTACCCATGTAGTGCAGCAGCGGCTTGCCACCGAGCGAAAAGCGCGAGGTGCCGTCGGGCATCACGCCCTTGCCCTGGGTCACGCGGATCTTCTGGCAGAGGTTGGTCTTGCCCGAGCGGCAGAACTTGCACTCGCCACACTCCGGCGTATAGAGCGGGATGACGTGGTCGCCCGGCTTGAGCGAGGTCACGCCTTCGCCCACCTCCTCGACGATGCCGCCGCCCTCATGGCCCAGGATCACCGGGAACGCACCTTCCGGATCGTCGCCGGAAAGTGTGTACGCGTCCGTATGGCACACGCCGGTGGCGACGATGCGCACCAGCACCTCACCCGCCTTCGGGCCCTGGACGTCGATTTCCTCGATGGACAAGGGCTTTCCTGCTTCCCAGGCAACCGCGGCGCGAGATTTCATGATGGGGCCTTCCTCTTACGATGACTGAACCGGCTTGCGACGCCGGGTGGACCGTGGATTCTAGCCACCCCGCAGCCGATCCCGAAGCGGCATGGGGGAACCGTTCAGCCCCACGGGTAGCGACAGGCGGCCCCTTGAGTTAAACTAGGGTTAACGGATACGACCGGAACGGCGAACGAAAGGGCACGGTAAGGATTCCGATAGGCATGACTTATGGCCTCCATCGGAAATTTCTTTGAACCTTTTCCTTACACCGGATGTCCAACGTTTTAATGCTTGGAAGGCCTTGTAAAGCCGCAAGCCGCCCATAGAAAGGGCTCGTAGGAAACTCGTTAGTTCAGAAATTCGAACCGCTGGGTGCGTGACGAAAGACTAACGAACCGATTGTTCACCAAACGAAACGGACCAATCGCCCGGCGCCTCTTCTTGGGATCGCCCCGGCAGCGTAAGGTCCACGCCACGCCAGAGACCGGCGGCGTTGGCGCCAGAGGATTGAAACATCCGGTCCTTAACGACTGGGAGACAACACCATGAACGAACTACGCAACGAATACGGCATCACGACCTTCGAATTCTCCGCTGGCTACCGCGCCGCGGACGCCCATGGCGGTCTCGACCTCTTCGGTGGCGAGATGGACGGTTACGACTGGCTGGGCGAAGTGGCCAGCCGTCTGAGCGGCGATTCGGTCTGACGCGATTCGCCCCGACCGGGCCACGATCCGTGCTGCAAATATAAAGAAGGCCCGCCTCGCGGCGGGCCTTCGGCTGTCAGGACGCCTTGCGCGCCCTCGTTCTAGCGGCCTTCTTGGCCGCCGACTTCCTTCCCGCGGCACCCTTCGTATGTGCCGCCTTCTTGGCCGCCGCCGACCGGCTGGACGAGGTGCGCTTCGCCGCGCTCTTGCGGCCCTGGGCCGATAACGCCCGCTTCGACGCGGCGGAATGCCCTTCCCGCTTCAACGCCTTGGTGGTCGCCCGCGAGCGCGTAGCCGATTTCTTCGCCGTCGCCTTTTTCGCCGTGGACTTACGGGCCGATGTGCCCGACGCGCGCTTGCGCGCCGTGGATTTCTTCGCCGCCGTGCCCGTGGCCCGTTTCCGGGTGGCCGCACGCGAATCCTGAGCTGCCTTCTTCTTCGTGGCCTTGCTCGCCGTCTTCGACGGCTTGTTCTTCACGCCGGCCCGCCGTGCCTTGGACAAGCCGATGGCGATCGCCTGCTTGGCCGACCGGGCACCATGCTTGCCTTCGCGCACGTGCTCGATTTCCTCGTGCACGAATTCCCCGGCCTGGGTCGAGGGCGACTTCCCTTCGCGCTTGTCCTTCCGTGCCTTCTCAAGGGTCTTTTTCTCAGGCATGACTTGGTCTCCTCCGGGGAGTGTGGGTCAGGGAATGCGAATCGCCAGCGCCTCGGGCGTGTCCAACGGCGGCGTACCGTCGCTCTCGGGATCGTCTGGATGGGGAGGGCGTTCCTGCGGCCGGTCCTTCGACGGGTCGCTGCCTGGCGTTTCGGGGCGGGGATGCTTCGGTTGCTCTTCCGGAAGGACCGGCGAGCGGCCGGGTGTCTCGGGAATATAAGGACTCTGCATCGAGTGGAAAGCCGTCGGTGTCGTCGACAGCCGAGACTGCGCGGCTACGCGTGATGCATTTGTATGTCCCGCGTCACGCGAGTCCCGACACCTGGGCGACCAGCCATGCGTTCGCGGCGGAGATCACGATGAAGAGGAACCACGCCATGCAGGACACCAGGCGCGTGTTGACGAAGCCGCCCATCAGGGCGCGGTCGTCGGTGAGGCGGATCAGCGGATACATGGCGAAGGGCAGCTGGATGCTCAGCACGACCTGGCTCGCGACCAGCAAGGCACCGATGGCGCGGTCGCCCATGGTCACCACGCCGATGAAAGCGGGGACGATCGCCAGCCCCCGTGTGACGAGCCGGCGCTGCCAGCAGGGGATCTTCAGCTGAAGGAAGCCATCCATGATCACCTGCCCCGCGATGGTGCCGGTGAAGGTGGAACTCTGTCCCGACGCGAACAGGCCGATGGCGAATGCCACGGCGGCAACGGTGGTTCCCGCGATGGGAGCGAGCAGCTGGTAGGCATCGCCGATGTCGGCGACGTCGGTGCGCCCGCTGGCATGGAACGCGGTCGCCGACACGATCAGGATCGCCGCGTTGATGAGCAGGGCCAGGCTCAACGAGCAGATGGTGTCCACGCGGGTCAGGCGGATCGCCGCACGCTTGCCCTCCTCGCCTGAAACCGCCCGCGTCTGCACGATCGACGAATGCAGGTAGAGGTTGTGCGGCATGATCGTCGCGCCGAGGATGCCGATCGCCAGGTAGAGCGGCTCCTGCGCCGACACCGCATGCAAGGACGGCACGAATCCCGCCGCGACCTCGGTCCAGTTCGGCCCGAGCAGGAACAGTTGCACCACGAAGCAGATACCGATGGTGCCGACGAGCCCGAGGATGATCGATTCGATCCGGCGGAAACCCCTGCCCTGCAAGCCGAGGACGATGAAGGTGTCCAGCGCCGTCAAGGCGACGCCGACGGGCAACGAGACCCCGAACAGCAGCTTGAACGCCAGGGCGCTCCCGAGCACTTCGGCGAGGTCGCAGGAAATGATCGATATCTCCGCGAAGACCCACTGGATGCGCCCGATGGCCTTCGGGTAGCGCTCGCTCGAGAGCCGGGCGAGATCCTTCTGGGTGGCGATGCCCAGCCGCGCGGCCAGGCACTGCAGCACGATCGCGGCGAGGCTGGAAAGCAGCACGACGAACAGCAGGCGGTAGCCGAACCGCGAGCCCGCCTCGATGTCGGTGGCCCAGTTGCCGGGGTCCATGTACCCGACGGAAACCAGTAGCCCGGGGCCGGCGAAGCGCGCGGCTTTTTTCCACCAGGGCAGATCGAAGGGAACGACGATGGACCCGGCGACTTCCGACGGGCAGAACGGCGCGGTGGCCGTCTTGGGCAAGGGAAACATGGGCGGCATCGTAACGGGATTCGCGGATGAAAACCGCCGCACGCCGGCTTCACGCGGCGCTAATCACGAAACGGCGTAAACCGGTGCCGCTGCGGACGACGCAGTGCAAGCGAGGAAACCGACGTGGACAAGAACCGTACCGAGGGCATGAAACACGAGGTCAAGGGTTCCATGAAGGAAACCGCCGGCAAGATCACTGGTAACCACGCGAAGGAAGCCGCGGGCAATATCGAAAAGAATGCCGGCAAGATCCAGCGGGAAGCCGGCAAGGCCACCGACCGCGCCCGCGACAACGACCGCCGCCATTGATCCTGCCCCCCCGCGCGGGAGCCGCCGGCTCCCGCGCCACGCCTCATGCCGGCTCGACGAGGGCTTCCTTGTTCGCGCGCGGGTGGAAGCGCGAGCGTAGCCAGCGGTTGGCCGGCTCCGAAAAGCCCCGGGCGACAAGCCAGCCCAGTGCCCACGACCCTAGCACCGCCGGCACGTACCAGATCCAGCCGTCCACCGTGTCGGTACCCGTGGCGCGCGCGCATCCCACCAGCGAAAACACGACGAACATGTGGGTGAGATAGATTTCGTAGCTCGCCCTTCCCATGGCGCGGAGCCAGCCGAAGCCCGGCCATGCCCGGCCCCCTTCCGGCGAGGCGAGTACGAGGCAGACCGATGCGCCGATCAGCACGAGCATGTAGCCCTCGTGGATCGCCTTCCACAGCCAGCCGCCGGAAAACATGACCAGGGCGAGGCCCGCGAGGCCCACCACCGCGAGCAGTGCCCGCCTCCTTCGGCCCGCGAAGGAACGAGCAGACCCCGCACCAACCGCCAGCGCGGCGAGGACACCGGCGGCGATCGCTCCCATGCCCGGCAAATAGGCTTTTTCCTGCCAGATCTCGTTGTCCACGATCGCGGCGCGGGTGAACGGCACCGATAACACCAGCAACACGAGGACCGGCACCAGCCAGCGGGTGCGGCCCAGCGACAGGCAGACCAGCGGGAACGCGAGGTAGAACACTTCTTCGATGGATAACGACCAGAGCACGTCCCAGCCGCCCGGCAGCCACCCGGTACGTCCTTCGTAGACATTGAGCGTGAAGGTCAGCGCCGAAAGAGTGGCGCCCAGCGGCGACTGGCCCGGGCGGTCGATGGTGTAGTTCGGCACCTGTAGCGCGTGGCAAGCCAGCAGGATCGCGACGATGCCCAGCAGGCAAGGCGCGATGCGCGCGACGCGGCGCACGTAGAAGGCCCGCCAGTCGATCTCGCGCAATGCGCCATCGCGTTCCAGCGCGTGCCGCGCGATGAGGAAGCCGGAAATGACGAAGAAAATGAAGACGGCTTCGTAACCGTTGTGGATCAGGCCCTTCAGGAACGGAACCGGCAACCAGTTCGCCGCGTCCGTCTTGTGCAAGGGAAGGCGAAGGCCGAGGTGGTGTATCACCACCAGCAGGATGCTGGCGCCCCGTAGCGTGTCGATGCCGGGGCTGCGCGGTAGGCTCGCTGACGACATGGGGACTTCCGTGGCTGGTCGCGGGAGCATAAGCGAAGCAGCCCCCGCGGCGCACGCGTCATCAAGACATCGTCTTCGCGCGCCTTGCATTATTCCTTGACGGCCATCGCCATGAAGGACTTCCCATGCCCCGGCTTCGCCCGAGATGAACCGGCACGCCGATCCTTTCGCGTTCCTCCCGGTCGACTCGCCGACGGCCGCGGAAATCCGTGCCTTCGACTGGAGCGGCACGCCGCTGGGTTCCGTGGACCGTTGGCCGAACGCCCTGCGATCGATGCTCGCCACGATGTTCGACACGCCACAACCGATGTTCGTCTCCGCCGAACCCGGCAAGATGTTCTTCTTCAACGATCCCTACCGCCCGATGCTCGGCGGGCGCCTGGCCGGTGCGATCGGCCGCTCGTTCGAGACGTTGTGGGAGGACGTCTGGGACGATGTGTCCCCGCATGTGGAACGGGCATTGGCCGGTGAAGGGTCGATGCACCGCGACCTGCCCTTGCGCATGACCCGGCACGGCTACGACGAGGAAACATGGTGGACCTTCTCTTACGCGCCGCTGCGCGACGAGAACGGCGGCGTCATCGGCATGTACGCCGTCACCAACGAAACCACGCGTGGCGTTCGCTCCGCCCTCGCCCTGCGCGAACTGAACGCATCGCTGGAACGGGAAATCGACGAGCGCACCCGCGAGCGCGACCAGATCTGGGGCATCTCGCGCGACCTCTACGTGGTCATGGGCCGCGACGGCCATTACCGCAACGTCAATCCCGCATGGCGCATCGAACTGGGCTACGAGGTCAGCGACCTGGTCGGCCTGGGCTTCGAGGAACTCATCCATCCGGACGACCTGGAACGTTCGCGCGACGCCGTCTCGCAGCTGTTCGATGGAGAGGTGGTGGAGGACCTGGAGGTACGCGTACGCGCCCACGATGGCGAGTACCGCTGGTTCGCCTGGACCTGCGTGCCCGACGGCGACGTGGTCTACGGCATGGGCCGCGACATCCAGCGCCGGCGCGACATGGAAGACCAGTTGCGTCACGCACAGAAGCTGGAAGCGCTCGGCCGCCTCACGGGTGGCATCGCGCACGACTTCAACAACATCCTCGGCGGCATAGGCGGCGCCATCGAGGTGCTCACCGAACGGCTGGAGAGCGGCCGCATCGACGGAGCGCGGCGCCTGCTCGACGCCGCGGGTGGCGCGGTGAAGCGGGCCGCGGGGCTCACCCACCGGCTGCTCGCCTACTCGCGCCAACAAGCCCTGTCCTTGTCCGACGTGGATGCCAACGCCATCGTGCGCGGCCTGGACCTGCTGTTGCGCCCGCTGCTGGGTGAGCAAGTGGCACTGGACCTGCGCATGGAACCGGGCCTCTGGCGCACGCTGTCCGACGCCAGCCAACTCGAAAGCGCCATCCTCAACCTCGCCATCAATGCACGCGATGCGATGCCCGGTGGCGGCACCCTGAGGATCGCGACACGCAACGTCGAGCGAGCGGACATCGGTCAGGGCCGCGCCGATTACGTCGTCATCGCCGTGTCCGACACCGGTACCGGCATGTCGAGGGCCGTGGTCGAAAAAGCCTTCGATCCGTTCTTCACCACCAAGGCGATCGGCCAGGGCACCGGCCTGGGCCTGTCGATGGTGGACGGGTTCGCACGGCAGACCGGAGGTCGCGCGATCATCGAGTCGCAACCGGGCCGGGGTAGCACCGTCAGCCTGTGGCTGCCCCGCCATGTCGGAGACGCGACCGCCTCGCACACCCATATCGAACGTGGCGCGCGTCGCGGCGACGGCAGGCGCGTGCTGCTGGTGGAGGACGAACACATGTTGCGCGCCCTGTCGCGCGAGGTACTCGAAGAAGCGGGCTATTCGGTCGGCGAATGCGGTGAAGGCGACGAGGCGCTGCGCCAACTGCGCGCGGGCGATCCCGTGGATATCCTGGTGACCGATGTCGGCCTGCCCGGCATGGACGGCAGGCAGCTGGCGGCATCGGCGCGCGAACTGCTGCCGGACCTGCCCGTCCTGTTCATCACCGGCTATGCGTGGGAGGCTTTCGCCGACACGCCGCAGCTACCCGAGCATACGGCCATCCTCGGCAAGCCGTTTTCCCTTCACGCGCTGGCCGAGGCCGTGGCCGACCTGCTCGATGGCGCGCGCCCCTGACGGAGCGGCGTGCTAACAGGCTGGTTCGGTTTCGGCCGCCACCGGACGCGACACGTCGTGAATCGCCGCGGCGCGCTGCATGGCCATCAGGAAATCCGTGCCGTAGCGCATCACGAAGGGCGCCACGGTACCGGGTACGAAGCCATCCGGCAGGGCCGCTACAGCGGTGCCGGCATCTTCGGTGATCGGATTGAAACGTGTGAATCGACTTGCCATGGCCTTGACGGCCCCCTGTTGACATTCCCCCAACATGCGTAACTAAAGCAAAAATCCGGCCACGTCAATGGGGCACAGGCGCCCGGGGGGTGCATGCGGCATAAGCGCGCATCCGTCTGACGTCGAAAGGAACCGGCCCGCCGCGATCCTAGAATGGCCTTGCACGCACCAGGCAGAGAGCGAGGTCCCGTCATGTACCAGGCTTGCGCACGGACAGCCGTGCATTGCAGCGCTTCGTGCCGTCACGCCGGCGCATGCGAAGCGACCCGCGGCGGCGACGACAAGCTGCTGGAGATGCGCGGCGTGGTGGAACGGGTCGGGCCCTTCTTCGAAGGCGATCGCCTCGTCCAGCCGGAAGCGCCGCACCGCGCGGCGTTCGCCGTGCTGTCAGGCCTGGCCATGAGCGTCGGTGGCGGCCGCGTGCTTGCCTTCCACCTGCCCGGTGAGTTGTTCGCCCTCGACGTCGCGCGCAGTCAAACCCATGGTGCATCCGTGGTGGCTGTCGGCAAGACATGGTTCTGTCGCTTTCCCCGCGCCGCGACAGACGCGCTATGCGAAGACAACGAGGACATCGCCCGGCACCTGCGCACGTTGCGCAGGCGCGAGCGCGGAAAGACGCCCCATGCCGCGGAGGGTTCCGCCATCGAGCGCGTGCGCGTTTTCCTCGCCGACCTGCTCGAACGCCGGCGGCGCATCGAAGGGCCTTCGCCTTTCGTGCCCTTGCCGATGTCCCGCGACGACATCGGCTCCTACCTGGGCATGAGCCCGGCGACCGTGACGCGGATGCTGGCGAAACTGCGTGCCGAAGGCGTGCTCGCCATCCGCGTCGACGGCGTCGACGTGCTCGACGAAGCGTCCCTGCTTCGCTGACGCGACCTCATAGCTTCACCCGCACCCCCAGCGTGAAGAACCGGCCGATCACGCCGTTCTGCGCGTAGGTCGGGTTGTAGTTGAGCGCCGCGTAGTTCAGCGGATCGAACGGCGCCTTCTTGTCGAACACGTTCATGATCGACCCCGTGATCGCCACCTTGTCGCTGATGTCGTAGCGGCCGGTGAGGTCGAAGTCCGTGAACGACGACATGCGGCAGTTGGCCGGGACGTTGGCCCCCGTGTCCGTGTTGGTCGAGAAACAGCCGGTGGTGATGTCCGGCGCGGTCAGCTTGATACCGCTCGTGTAGTACAGCGTGCCGGTGATGGTGGCCTTGCCGAACTGGATGCTGTTCGCCCAGGAACCCCGGTAGCGCGGCGTGCCGGCACCCGACGACAGGCCGTATGGGCCATGCGTGCCCACGAACTGCAACTTGCTTCCATCCTCGAGGGTCAGCTGCCAGCTGATGATCTTCGTCAGGTTCAGCTCGCTCGTGAAGCGCACGTTCTCGCTGAAGTCGTGCCCGGCCTTGAGGTTCAGGTCCAGGCCCTTGGTCTCCAGCGCGTTCTGGTTGACGTACGGCGCGGCGACCACGAGCGGGCGCGGCAAGGCATCCGGTGCGGCGGGATCGGGCACGTCCTGCACGATCGCCGACTCCGGCGGCAACGGCAGCCCCGCGTAGTACGCATCCAGCACCGCACTCGCACTCTGCTGGGCGATCACGCCGGTCTTCTTGATCCGGTAGTAGTCCAGCGACGCGCTCAGGTCCGGCGTGGGCTGGTACAGGATGCCGAAGGTCCAGCTCTTCGAGCGCTCCGGCTTGATGTTCGGATTGGCGCGCGTGAGGAACCCGAGGCCATAAGGCTGCACGTAACCGCTGTTGCCGTGCGCCGCCTGGAATTCCTCCGGCGGCGTGTAGGTGGCGAACCCTTCCGCTTCGCTCGAACCATTCTCGGCGAAACTCGGTGCGCGGAATCCCTTGGAGAACGTGCCGCGGAACGCCAGTTCCTCGATCGGTTTCCACTTGATGCCGATCTTGGGCGAAAAGTTGTTGCCGAAGTCGGAATAGTGGTCGTAGCGGCCCGACACGTCGACCTCCAGCGATTCCAGGAACGGCGCATCCAGTTCCACGTAGACGCCCGAGACGGTGCGGTCGCCTTTCACGTGGGCGATGCCGAGGCCTTGCGCGGCCAGGTTCGGGTTGAGGTCCGGATCGTCCTGTTCCTCGTGACGCACGTCGACGCCCGCGGCGAGGCCCAGCGAACCGCCGGCCAGGTCCATCAACGGACGCGTCACGCGGAAATCGAACGACTGCAGGTCGCTGGTCGAGGTCTTCTTCAGCGCTGGGGCGAGCGCGCCGAGGAACTCGCGCGAATTCGCACCGGGATCGATGAAATTGTACGTACCGTTGGTCACCGCGGCGATCAACCGGTCGTAGTCGAGGAAGCCCGACAGGCGCGTGTCCAGCGACGAGTGGTTGAAGACCAGGGCGGTGTCGTAACCCCACTCACCCCACGATCCGGTGAGGCCGCCGACGATGCGCAGGTTGTGGTTGTCGTTCTCGCCACTCGCCAGCGCGCTCTGGAAGCCGTAGTTGATGAGCGCCGCCTTGCCATCGGCCGCGAACGGATTGTTCGGATTGAGCGAGCCGTCGGGCAAGGTCGCCGGCAGCGCGATCGAATTCGTGTTGCGCGGCGTACCCGCCTGTATCTGTGCAGGCACGCCGGGGAAGGAGGTTTTCACCTCGTAATAGCTGGCGGCGAGATAGGCCTTGCTCGTGTCGGACAGCTTGATGGTGAAACGTCCGTACAGGCCACGCCGGTCCATCGTCGGCTGGATGGCGGTGTAGCGCGCGAAGTTCTGCGCGCAGTAGCTTCCGGGATTCGCCGGATCGTCGGTGACCAGGGTTCCCCGCGATCCGCAGGGAACCAGCGGTTGCGCCACCGC
>Ga0182008_10001671_pt1 | contig 14592 bp, 12 predicted proteins | sample Sormic07211129_1_FD_120482 | JGI IMG/M metagenome (GOLD analysis project Ga0182008, IMG submission 120482) | Rhizosphere microbial communities from Sorghum bicolor, Mead, Nebraska, USA - 072115-129_1 metaG | ecosystem: Host-associated > Plants > Roots > Rhizosphere | place: USA: Nebraska...
CAACCAGATCGAGCTGTTCACGGCTCTCCTGCTGTCGCTGCCGGGCTCGCCGATCCTCTACTACGGCGACGAGATCGGCATGGGCGACAACATCTGGCTCGGCGACCGGGACGCCGTACGCACCCCCATGCAGTGGACCCCCGACCGCAACGCGGGCTTCTCGTCCTGCGATCCGGGGCGCCTCTACCTGCCGACCATCATGGACCCCGTCTACGGCTACCAGGTCACCAACGTCGAGGCCTCCATGGCCTCCCCGTCCTCGCTGCTGCACTGGACCCGCCGGATGATCGAGATCCGCAAGCAGAACCCCGCTTTCGGACTCGGCTCCTTCACGGAACTCCAGTCGTCGAACCCGGCGGTCCTGGCCTTCCTGCGCGAGTACGGGGACGATCTCGTCCTGTGCGTCCACAACTTCTCCCGGTTCGCCCAGCCGACCGAGCTCGACCTGCGCGAGTACGACGGACGGCATCCGGTGGAGCTGATCGGCGGGGTGCGCTTCCCGGCCATCGGTGAGCTGCCGTATCTGCTGACCCTGGCCGGTCACGGCTTCTACTGGTTCCGGCTCACCCGGGTAGCGTCCCGCATCGGCCGACGATCTTGAGCGTATGCCGCGGAAAGGAGGCGTCACCATGGCGAAGACCGCATCCCTGAGCCCGAGACCCGAGGTCGTCACCGATCCCATGGCCTCGCTGGCCGGGCTGCTGCGGGAGTGGCTGCCGCGGCAGCGCTGGTTCGCGGGCAAGGACCGGCCCGTCACCGAACTCGGCCTGCTCTCCCTGACCGAGCTGTTCCCGGGCTGTCTGCACCTGCTCGTACAGGCCGGACACGACTGCTACCAGCTGCTGCTCGGCGTACGGCAGCAGTTGTCGCCGCGGCACGGGCGGGCCCTGATCGGCAGGGCGGAGACCGGCCCGCTGGCCGGTCTGATGGTGTACGACGCCCTGCGGGAGCCCAGGACGGCGCAACTGCTCCTTGAGCGGCTGCGGCATCCCGGCACCGCGGGTCCGCTGCGTTTCGAGGCCGACCCGGCGACGGCGGTGCCCGCCGGCCTGGTGCCGCGCGTGCTGGAGGCCGAGCAGTCCAACTCCTCGCTGGTGTACGGCGAGGAGTTCATCCTCAAGGTCTTCCGGCGCATCCAGCCCGGGGTCAACCCGGACCTGGAGGTGCCGGGCGCGCTGGCCGAGCAGGGCTGCCGGCGGGTGCCCGCGCCGGTGGCGTGGTTCCGGACGACGTATCCCCACGGGGCGACCCTCGGAGTGCTGCAGCCGTTTCTGCGCGACGCCTCCGACGGCTGGACGCTGGCCCTCCAGGCGCTCGCCGCGGGCGACGACTTCACCGCGCAGGCCCGTGAGCTGGGGCGGGCCACCGCCGAGGTGCATCTCGCGCTGGGTGCCGCCTTCCCCACCGGGGCCCATGACGAGGGCGGGCGGACGGCGGTGGCGATGGCCGACCGGCTGGACGCCGCCGCGCACGCCGTCCCTGCGCTGCGGCCGTATGTGCCCGGGCTGCGGACCGCCTTCGGCGCGCTGGTCGCCTGCGACCCCGGGCCGCCCGCCCAGCGCATCCACGGCGACCTGCACCTGGGGCAGGTGCTGCGGGCCGGCCGGGACTGGTTCGTGATCGACTTCGAGGGCGAGCCGTCCCGTCCGCTGGCCGAACGGCGCGCCGTCCAGTCCCCGGTGCGGGACATCGCCGGCATGCTGCGCTCCTTCGACTACGCGGCCCGGCAGCGCCGCCCCTGGCGCCCGGAGTGGGCGCGCCGCTGCCGGGAGGCCTACTGCGCGGGCTACGCCGAGCGGGCCGGCTGGGACCCCCGCAAGAAACACGGGCTGCTGCGCGCCCACGAGACCGACCGAGCCGTGTACGAGGTGCTGTACGAGGCCCGGCACCGCCCCGACTGGCTCCCCGTACCGATGGCGGCGATCGAGCGTCTCGCCGTGAGAGGAGGTTGACCCCGTGGCCCTGCGTGACACGTCACTGCCCGAGGCGTCCGGCCCGGCACGGTCCGGGGCGGCTCCCGCCCTCGACCCGGGCGACCGCGAACGCCTGCTGTCCGGCCGCCATCACGACCCGCACGCCCTGCTGGGCGCCCATCCGGTGCCGGGCGGGATCGCCTTCCGCGCCCTGCGGCCGTACGCCCGTGCGGTCGCCGTCGTCATCGACGGGGAACGGCACCATCTGACCTCGGAGGGCGACGGTCTGTTCTCCGGTGTGCTGCCCCTCGCCGACATCCCCGCGTACACCCTGGCGGTGCGCTACGCCGACGGTGAGCACGAGTCGGCGGACCCGTACCGCTTCCTGCCCGCCCTCGGCGAGCTCGACCTCCACCTCATCCGCGAGGGCCGGCACGAGCAGCTGTGGAAGGCGCTCGGCGCCGAGCCGATGACGCACGAGGGCGTCACCGGCACCCGCTTCACCGTGTGGGCGCCGAACGCCCAAGGAGTGCGCGTCGCCGGGGAGTTCACCTGCTGGGACGGCACCGCGCTGCCCATGCGCTCACTGGGCGCGTCCGGGGTGTGGGAGCTGTTCGTGCCCGGTATCGGCGAGGGCGCGCGCTACAAGTTCGAGATCACCTCCCGCTACGGCGGCCGCTTCCTGAAGGCCGACCCGATGGCCCGCCACGCGGAGGTCCCGCCGGACACGGCGTCGATCGTGCACGCCCCGCACTACGAGTGGGGCGACGCCGACTGGATGGCGCACCGGGGCGACCTCCCGGTGCACGAGGCGCCCTTCTCGGTCTACGAGGTCCATCTCCCGTCCTGGCGGCCGGGTCTGACGTACCGTCAACTGGCCGACGAGCTGCCCGCGTACGTGCGCGAACTGGGCTTCACCCACGTCGAGTTCATGCCGGTCGCCCACCATCCCTTCTCCGGTTCCTGGGGCTACCAGGTCACCGGCTTCTACGCGCCGACCTCCCGGCTGGGCACACCGGACGACTTCAAGTACCTGGTGGACGCACTGCACCGGGCCGGTATCGGGGTGATCGTGGACTGGGTGCCCGCGCACTTCCCCAAGGACGACTGGGCGTTGGCCCGGTTCGACGGGGATCCGCTGTACGAGCCCGGGGACTCGCGGCGGGCCGAGCATCCGGACTGGGGGACGTTCGAGTTCGACTTCGGGCGGGTGGAGGTGCGCAACTTCCTGGTGGCGAACGCCGTCTACTGGTGCGAGGAGTTCCATGTCGACGGGCTGCGGGTCGACGCCGTGGCCTCCATGCTCTATCTCGACTACTCGCGTGACTCCGGCCAGTGGACGCCGAACGTGCACGGCGGGCGCGAGGACCTGGACGCGATGGCGTTCCTGCAGGAGATGAACGCGACCGTGTACCGGCGGGCGCCGGGCGTGGTGACCATCGCCGAGGAGTCCACGGCCTGGGACGGGGTGACCCGCCCCACCGACAGCGGTGGCCTCGGCTTCGGTCTGAAGTGGAACATGGGCTGGATGCACGACTCGCTCGGCTACATGGCCCATGAGCCGGTGCACCGCAAGTACCACCACAACGAGATGACCTTCTCGATGGTGTACGCCTACAGCGAGAACTACATCCTGCCCATCTCCCACGACGAAGTCGTCCACGGCAAGCGGGCGTTGGTCTCCAAGATGCCGGGCGACTGGTGGCAGCAGCGCGCCAACCACCGCGCGTACCTGGGCTTCATGTGGGCGCACCCCGGCAAGCAGCTCCTCTTCATGGGGCAGGAGTTCGCCCAGGGCGGCGAGTGGTCGGAGCCGCACGGCCCGGACTGGTGGCTGCTCGACCCGGAGTACGGGGCCCAGGCCGACCACCGCGGGGTCCGGGACCTGGTCCGCGATCTCAACGCCGTCTATCTCCGTACGCCCGCGCTGTGGCAGCGGGACACCGATCCCGGGGGCTTCCGCTGGGTGATCGGCGACGCCGCCGAGGACAACGTCTTCGCGTTCCTGCGCTTCGCCGCCGACGGCTCGCCGCTGCTCTCGGTGTCCAACCTCTCCCCCGTCGTCCGCCACGACTACCGGCTCGGTGTGCCGGACGACATCCCGGCCTGGCGGGAGATCCTCAACACCGACGCCGCGTGCTACGGCGGCGGTGACCTCATCAACTCCGACGACCTCAAACCCGAGGAAGGGACGATCACCCTCACCCTGCCCCCTCTCGCGACGGTCTGGCTGACCCCGTTGCACTGACCGAACGTGTGGGTACCCGGTGACGTCGTATCCACAGCGATGTCCTGGAGGCAGCCCACGTGCGCACTGTCGGAGTGGAGGAGGAACTCCTCCTGGTGGACCCGGAGTCCGGCGACCCGAAGTCCCTGTCGGCCGCCGTACTCGCCCGGGTGCAGCAGTGCGGCCAGGACCAGGGTGTCTTCGAGAAGGAGCTGTACGGCCAGATGCTGGAGTTCGCCACGCATCCGCAGACCGACATGGCGGACCTGCACGCGGAGATCGTCCGCTGCCGCCGGGAGGCCGCCCGGCACGCGGGCGAGATCGGCTGCGCGGTGGCCGCGCTCGCGTCCTCGCCCCTGCCGGTCAGACCGTCGGTCACGATGGGCAGTCGCTACCAGTGGATGGCGGAGCAGTACGGCATCGCCGCGCGCGAGCAACTGGTGCTGGGCTGCCATGTCCATGTGTCCGTGGAGTCCGACGAGGAGGGCGTCGCGATCCTGGACCGTATCCGCCCGTGGTTGTCGGTGCTGGCGGCCCTCAGCGTCAACTCCCCTTTCTGGCAGGGCAAGGACACCCGCTACCACAGCTACCGCAGCCGGGTGTGGCCGCGCTGGCCGTCGGCCGGTCCGTCCGAGGTGTTCGGCTCGGCCGAGGGCTATCACCGGCGGGTGGCGGACATGGTGGCGAGCGGGGTGATCCTGGACGAGGGGATGGTGTACTTCGACGCCCGGCTGTCCCGGCGGTATCCGACGGTGGAGATCCGGGTGGCGGACGTGTGTCTGCACGCGAGAACGGCGGTGCTCATCGCCCTGCTGGCCCGGGGGCTGGTGGAGACCGCGGCGCGGGAGTGGCGGGCGGGGCGCGCGCCGGTGGACCACAGTGTGAGCCTGCTCCGGCTGGCGTCCTGGCAGGCGGCGCGCACCGGGCTGAGCGGGGAGCTGCTCCACCCGGCGACGATGCGCCGACTGCCCGCGAAGAACGTGGTGGAGGGGCTGTTGCGGCACGTCGAGGGGGCGCTCGCGGAGAGCGGCGACCTGGAGCGGGCCCGCGCGGGATGTGCGGCGCTGCTGGACGGCGGCACGGGCGCGCAGCTGCAGCGCGAGCTGCTGGAGCGGACGGCGAGCCTCAGGGAAGTCGTCACCGGGTGCGTCCGTCATACGCAGGAGTAGGGATCCTCCACCCCGAGATCATCACAGGTCCGCAACTTCACACGTTCCGGTCTCCATCCGAACGCACCTGGGTTAGATTCGAGCACCGTCGACAACAGAACCCGTCGGCATGGTCACCCTCCGTACAGCTCAGGAGCAGCGCATGCGCAACGTCGCCCTGGCTCCCCGCACCGTCGCGCCCCTGACCGGCGGGCTGGCCGACAGCCTCTTCGACCTGGCCGTCCTCGAACCCACCCTTCCGCTGCTCGCCCGCCGTTCCGCCCCCGCCTCCGGCGCCTGGGAGGAGGTGACCGCCATCGAGGTGCGGGACCAGGTGATGGACCTGGCCAAGGGCCTGGTCGCGTCCGGGATCTCACCCGGCCACCGCGTCGCGATCATGGCGCGTACCCGCTACGAGTGGACGGTGCTCAGCTACGCGCTGTGGGCGGTGGGCGCCGAGGTCGTCCCCATCTATCCGACCTCCGCCCGCGACCAGGTCGAGTGGATCCTGCGGGACGCCGGCTGTGTGGCCGTCGTGGTGGAGGACGAGCAGGCGGTGATGACGGTCGGCTCGGTGTGCGGCGCGCTGCCGCTGCTGCGCCATGTCTGGCAACTGGACGCGGGAGCCATGGACCAGCTGGTGGAGCGGGGCGCCTTCATCCCGCTGGCCACGGTCGAGTCGCTGCGCCGGATCGTGCTGCCGGGCTCCACCGCGGCCATCACCTACACCTCCGGGACGACGGGCCGCGCGCTGGGCTGCGCGCTCAGCCACCGCAACCTGGCGAGCCCCTGCGACACCCTGCTGGAGGGCTGGGGCCACACGGTGATCCCACCGGGCGAACGGCAGGCGTCCGTCCTCGCCTTCCTGCCCTTCTCCCATGTCTACGGACTTCTGGTGCAGAGCCTGTGCGTCCGCGGCGGCATGCTGATGGCCCATGAGCCGGACATGACCGAGGAGGCGCTCGCGGCGTCCCTCCGGTCGTTCCGTCCCACCTATCTCTGCGCGGTTCCCTCGCTCCTGGAGAAGATCTACAAGAACTTCCTGCGCGCCGCCCAGGAGACGGGCCGAGGCGCGCTGTTCGAGCGGGCCGCGGACACCGCCCGGGACTTCGCGGCGGCCCTGGAGCGGCAGCGGCTGGGCGGCGGCTCGGGCCCCGGCTTCGACCTGCGGCTGCAGCACGCCCTGTTCGAGCGCACGGTGTACCGCAAGCTGCGGGCCGCGCTCGGCGGCCGGGTGGTCCGCGCGACATCCGGCGGCTCACCCCTCAGCCGTGAGCTCTCCCTCTTCTACGAGGGCATCGGGATCTACGTCAACGACGGCTACGGCCTGACCGAGGCCGCCGGCGGGGTCACCGCGCAGCCGCTGGGGCGGGAGATGTCGGGCACGGTCGGGCAGGCGCTGCCGGGCTACGACATCATCGTGGCCGACGACGGGGAGATCCTGGTCCGCGGACCCTCGGTGTTCCAGGGCTACATCAACGCCGAGGCGGCGACCCGGACCGTCCTGCGCGGTGGCTGGCTGGCCACCGGGGACATCGGGCAGCTCGACTCGGAGGGCTATCTCACGATCACCGGCCGCAAGAAGGACATCATCGTCACCACCAGCAGCAAGAGCGTCGCGCCGGCCGCCCTGGAGCAGCGGCTGCGGATGCATCCGCTGATCCACCAGGCGGTCGTCGTCGGCGACAACCGCCCCTGCGTCGGCGCCCTGATCACCCTGGACCCGCAGTTCCTGGCCTACTGGCGCGGATCCCTGTCGCTGCAGAGCGACGTGCCGAGCCGGGAGGCCCGGGAGGAGAACGCGCTGCGCGAGGAGATCGGCCGGGCCGTCGCCGCGGCCAACAGCGCCGTGTCGCGCTCGGAGTCGATCCGGGTCTTCCGGGTGCTGCCGGAGCAGTTCGACCAGGCCAACGGCTTGCTGACGCCGTCCATGAAGCTGCGCAGGGACGCGATCGTGCGGCACTACGCGTTCGAGATCGACGCGATGTACCAGGCCCGCTCGCGCGCGCCACGCCAGACCGTGCCGGACGAGCTGTCCAGCTGGGACGAGGCGGACAACGTGTTCCGGTGAGCTCCTGGAATGCGTAGGCGTCGCCGACCTGGGAACCAAGAAACGGCAGAGGCGAGTGAGCCGGGCCGGCGGGTCCGGCCCGAGCGAGAAGGTGAGATGGCAGCCGAACGCCGTGGGCAAGGAGGTCCGGTCTCCGGTGACGTCCCGCAACGGGTCGGGCGTTATGCCGGTGAGCTGCATGACGTGACGGACGCGCGCCTCGACGCGGAGTCGTTCCTGGAGGGCCTGGCCCGGGTGACGCCACCGGCCACCCGGGAGCACTGGGACGACATCCTGCTGGTGGTCGCGGAACTCACCGCCAACGTGGTGCAGTACGCGCCGGGACCCTTCGAGGTCCGGCTGCGCAGGACCTTCGACGGGGTGCACGTCGTCGTCCACGACACGAGCACCACCCCGCCGGCGCCCCGCCCCTTCGACCGCGGCGGTGGCGGTGGGGTCGGCTGGCATCTGATCCATACGCTGTGCACTCAGGTCAGCGTCGTCATCCAGGAGGACGGGAAGGACATCCACGTCTTTCTTCCCTGGTGAGGGCGTCACACGGGGACGGCGTCACACGGTGGCGCGCAGCGGTACCAGCACCCGGATGGTCTTGCCGCCCTCGCGGGGCCGGTCGATGACGATCTCACGCGCCAGGCGGACCACGAGCGGCCAGCCGTAGCCGTGCGCGTGGTGTCCCACCGGCCGGGACCCGGAACGGCGGGCGGCGCCGGGGACGGCGTCGCTGTTGTCGTGCACGGCCACCCGGACGCCGTCCGGCGCGACGGAGACCTCGAACGCCGCCAGCCCGCCCCCGTGCCGGATGGCGTTGGTCACGAGCTCGGAGACGACCAGCAGAAGGTCGACCACATCCTCCTCACGGGCCGTCCGCGCCGCCGAGTCCCACTGTTCCCGGACCACCGACCGTGCGTACGCGCGTGCCTGGGCCGCGGTCGTCACCTGGGGCGCGACCCGCGTTCCACCGGACATACGGCCGAAACCGCTCACCGCTCCACTCCAAACAGCCTTCCGATGTCCTGCGTAGTTCTCCGTGGGGCCCGCCGCGGGCTCCACAGCGCCAGTTACCCGGCTCCCCCGCTCGCATTCGCCGGGGCGTCGGCTCGGCCGAGCGGGGACACGCGGTGCATGACATGCGCGTTCAGGGGTAATCGCGCATCCGCGGTGAACGCCGCGACCTGTTGTTGTCGGAGGTGGATGTGTCTGTTGCCCAGAACCCCTTGTCCGTGGAAGTCAGTCTGCCGCGTGAGGATGTGGCCCTGATCACGGTGCAGGGCTATTTGGACGTCGACACGGCGACCGAGTTCCAGCACCATCTGGCCAACCAGCTGCATCACGGCCGCCGGCACTTCCTGCTGGACCTCTCGGACGTGCCGTTCATGGACTCGTCCGGCATGAACATCATTCTCCGGGTCTACCAGGAGGCCCGCGGTCTGCCCGGCAGCGTGCACATCATCTCCCCCACGCCCGCCGTGCGCCGGATTCTGGACCTCACCGGAGTCAGCATCACCGTGCCGGTTCGACGCCTTCCGGCAGCCCGACGGGTCCCTGATCGCCGTCGTCGGCGACGTCACCGGGCACGGGCTGCACGCGGCCGTCATGATGAGCCAACTGCGCACCGCGCTGCGGGCGTACGCCGTGGACGGCGGCAGCCCGGGCACGCTGCTGACCCGGCTGCACACGTTTTTGCACCATCTCCAGCCCGACCTCTACGCCACCGCCGTCATCGCCCGTTTCCGGCCCGGACATTCCTCGCTGACCTGGGCCGCCGCAGGCCACCCGCCGCCCCTGCTGCGCACCCCCTACGGGCGGGTGCACTCACTGGACGCGAAGCCCGGCGCCATGCTGGGCATCCCGCTGTCCCAGGAGATCGACGACCACACCGTGCCCCTGCCACCGGGCTCCACCCTGGCCCTCTACACCGACGGTCTGGTCGAGCGCCGGGCCCAGGGCATAGATCCGGGCATCGCGCGCCTCGCGGACACGCTCGGGTCGTTCGGACCCGCGGACCTCGCGGATCTGGACGGTTCGGCGGACCGCGTGCTGGACCCGATGCTCAGCGACCCCGAGCGCGACGACGACGTCTGCCTGCTGCTGTGCCATGTCACGGGGTAGCCGAATCCCGCCGCACCCGGTCCCTGTGATCCAAAAGGTTGCCTCCCACCCGGTGCGTTTCGCCCTCGGGGCGGGCAAGGTTGTCCTCGACGCGTTCGTCTGCCTGCCGCGTCCAGCTGGCGGAACGGCTGGAGCCGAGGTGGGATCGATGTGGTGCGAGCAGCGATCCAGGGCATGCGAAGGGCGTTGGATGCAGACCGCCTGGAGCCGCAGAAAGGGATGAACGACGTGACACGACCCAGGATCCTGGTGGTCGGCGCGGGTTTCGCCGGCGTGGAGTGCGTGCGCCGGCTGGAGCGGAAACTCGGGCCCGACGAAGCCGACGTCACTCTGGTGACGCCTTTCTCCTACCAGCTGTATCTGCCACTGCTGCCCCAGGTCGCCTCCGGTGTGCTGACGCCCCAGTCGATCGCCGTCTCGCTGCGGCGCAGCAAGAAGTACCGCACCCGGATCATTCCCGGCGGCGCGATCGGCGTCGACCTCAAGGCCAAGGTGTGCGTCATCCGCACCATCACCGACCAGATCGTCAACGAGCCCTACGACTACATCGTGCTGGCCCCCGGAAGCGTGACCCGCACCTTCGACATCCCCGGGCTGACCGAGCACGCCTTCGGCATGAAGACCCTCGCCGAGGCCGCCTACATCCGCGACCACGTGATCTCCCAGCTGGACCTGGCCGACGCCAGCCAGGACCCGGCGGAGCGCGAGTCCCGGCTCCAGTTCGTGGTCGTCGGCGGCGGCTACGCCGGCACGGAGACCGCCGCCTGTCTGCAGAAACTCACCCACGCCGCGGTCAAGCGCTACCCGCGCATCGACCCGAAGCTGATCAAGTGGCACCTCATCGACATCGCGCCGAAGCTGATGCCCGAGCTGGGCGACAAGCTGGGCCGCAGCGCGCAGCAGATCCTCGCCCGCCGCGGCATCGACGTCTCGCTGGGCGTGTCCATCGCGAAGGCGGGGCCCGAGGAGGTCACCTTCACCGACGGCCGGGTGGTGCCGACCCGCACCCTGATCTGGACCGCCGGTGTGGTCGCCAGCCCGCTGATCGCGACGCTCGGCGCGGAGACGGTCCGGGGCCGGCTCGCCGTCACCGCCGAGATGACCCTGCCCGGCAACGACGGCGTGTTCGCGCTCGGCGACTCCGCCGCCGTGCCCGACAAGGCCAAGGACGACGACACCGCGATCTGCCCGCCCACCGCCCAGCACGCGATGCGCCAGGGCAAGCACATCGCGGACAACATCATCGCGACCCTGCGGGGCAAGCCGCTGACGCCGTACGAGCACAAGGACCTCGGCCTGGTCGTCGACCTCGGCGGCACGGACGCCGTGTCCAAGCCGCTCGGCATCGAACTGCACGGCCTGCCCGCCCAGTTCGCGGCCCGCGGCTATCACTGGATGGCGCTGCGCACCAATGTCGCCAAGGTCCGTGTCGCCACCAACTGGACGCTCAACGCGCTCGCCGGGGACGACTTCGTGCGCACCGGCTTCCAGGCCCGCAAGTCCGCCAAGCTGAAGGACTTCGAGTACACCGACGCCTACCTGACGCCGGAACAGGTGCGCGAGTACATCGAGGGGAAGGGTGGTCAGGAGGCATGAGCCGGGTGCCCGCGTCCCGGCCGGCCCGTGTGGTGCCGAGATCCGGATCCTGATGTGAGGCGGGAGTGAGTACGGCGGCGTGAGGGCAGTGGGTGGGTCGGTCCGGGCACGGCTGCGCGATCTCGTCGCGGCCTCCGACCCCGGGCTGCTGCGGCTGACGGCGGGTCTGCGGACCGTCGGCGCCATCGCCCTCACGCTGACCGTGCTCGCCCTGCTGGGGGCCGATGTCCGTCATCTCGTCGGTGGGGCCATCGCGGCGATGGTGGCCACCTTCGCCATCCGGGAGAAACAGCGGGCGCGGCAGGCCGTCACGCTCGCGCTGGGCCTCCCGGTGGCGCTGGCCTCGCTGACCCTGGGGGCGGTGCTGCACTCCCGGGTGGTGGCCGGTGACGTCTTCTTCGTCGCGCTGATCTTCTGCGCGGTCTACGCCCGCCGGTTCGGCGACCGCGGTACCGGGCTGGGGCTGATCGGCTTCCAGATCTACTTCATGTCCCTGTTCGTCGGCGCCACCCCCTCGACCCTGCCCCGGCTGTACGGGGTGGTCGCGGTGGCCTTCGCGAGCAGTGCCCTGGTGCGGTTCGTCGTCGTACCGGAGACGCCCGCGGGCGTCCTGGAGCGGCTGCGCGACGCCTTCCGGGCCCGGCTCGCCCAGCTGGTGTCGGCGCAGCTGGAACTGCTCGACGCCGGCCCGGAGGAGATCGACAAGGCGCTGGAGAACGTCCGCGAGGGGACCGCGCGGCTGCACGAGTCGGCCATGATGATCCAGGGCCGACTGGAGGACGGTACCGACGACGAGGCCGTGGCCCGGCTGGTGCAGCGGAGGATCGCCGACGCCGAGATCGCCGCCGAGCGGCTGGGGCTTCTGCTGCTGACGGCGCGCAGCGCCGAGCGGACGGACACCCTGACCCTGCATCTGCCGGGCGCGCCCGTCCCGGTCAGCGGTCTGCTGCCGGTGCGGGAGGAGGCGACCGACATCCTGCGCCGCGACCTGGAGGCGCTGCGCCTGCTGGTCCTGCGGCCCGTCTCCTCGGGGACGGGCACCGGTCTGGCCCAGGTGCGCAACCGGCTGCTGGGCTACCGGGACGAGGAGAACCTGCCGAAGGCCTCCCCCGCCGTCCAGGACCTCTTCCGGGGCATCGGCGAGGCGGCCAGGGCGGTGCTCGGGCTCAGGATCGCGCTGGACGGGGCGCAGGACGAGTCGGACGACACCCCGTCGACGACTCGCTCCCGGGAGGAGCTGGACGCCGAGGACGCCGCCATCGACGGGGGCGAGGAGGACGCCCGGGACCGGCCCGAGGGGTGGGAGCGGCCGACCACGCGTGCGGCCGTGCAGGTCGCGGTGGGGTCGTGCAGGTCGCGGTGGGGTCGTCGCTGGCGATCGTCGGCGGCGAGTTCCTCTCCAGTCAGCGCTGGTACTGAGCGGTGCTCACCTGCTGGATCGTCTTCATCAACACGGCCTCGACCGGCGAGATCCTGGTCAAGGGCTACCGGCGGCTGCTGGGCACGGTCCTCGGTGTGGTGGCCGGGCTGCTGCTCGCGGGCCTGGTCGGCCACCACACCTGGACGGCGTTCGCGCTGGTGCTGCTGTGCGTGTTCGCCATGTTCTACACGGCACCGCTGTCGTACACGCTGATGTCGTTCTTCGTCACGGCGGCCCTCGGCGTCCTGTACACGTTGCTGCACACCTACAGCCTGTCGGTGCTGGTGCTGCGCGTGGAGGAGACGGCGCTGGGCGCGGCCTGCGGGATCATCGCCGCGGCGGTCGTGCTGCCGGTGCACACGGACCGCCGTACCGACGATCTCCTCGTCACCACCCTGGACCGGCTCGCCGACGTCACCGAGGCCGCGATCGACCAGCTCAGCGGCGGGCCGCCGCACGAGTTGCTGGACAAGGCGCGCGACCTGGACCAGGCGCTGGCCGAGCTGCGGGCCGCCACCCAGCCGCTCACGCACCCGGTCACACCGCTGCGGACCCGGCGCAACACGGCCCGCTATGTCGTGGCACTGCTGGAGACGTGCGCGTACCACTCCCGTTCGCCGGCGGCGATGGCCGAGCTGCTGCCCACCCACCCGTCCATCGCGGCCGATCCGCGGCTGCGCCGGGCCGGGCAGCGCATCCTGGGCAACATCCGGGCCGTCTCCGCACGGGTCGCCGACGAGCGGGCCGCCGTCGCGATCGAGACGGGCCCGAGCATCGCCTCGCTGCTGGAGTCCGAGGCGCCCGGCGGCTCGCGGTACGGGCGGATCACCGACCGGGTGCTCAGGCATCTCCAACGGCTCGACGAGGCCGTGGTGGGCCTGGGCCGGCCGCTGAAGGTACCGGTGGCGGCACCCGAGCGGTGAAGTGCCGTCAGAAGTCGGTGGACAGGCCGCTCACCTCGGCGATGCCGCGCAGCTCCTCGTCCTGGCGGTGCCGCTCGCGGATGTAGTCGGCGATCTCGCCGAGCCGTGCCGGATCGGAGGCGGTGTCCGCGTCGGTGACCACGCGGATCGGGCCGGTGTCCTCCAGCTGGATCTCGATGACCTCGTTGTCCAGCCTGCCGGTGACCGCCGCGGCGATGACCAGGGCGGCCTCGTCGCGGATCTCCTGGGGGAGTCCGTCGGTGCCCTGGCCGTCGAGTGCGAAGTCCAGCGCCGGCAGCCGCTGCTCCTCGATCGCCTGCAGGACGGGCTCCACGACGTCGAGCAGGACCCGGTAGTCGTCCGTGTCCATCCGGGTGCGCAGGATTCCGAGGTACATGTCGACGGGCCGGTGCTCGGGTGGGAACTCGGATTCGTTCATCCCGTCCGTGTGCCCAGCCTGGCGCGGGTCAGACCCTGCCCCAGCGGGCGAGTGCGAACGAGAACACGCCGAACAGCACCAGCCCGGCGGCGACGCAGGCCAGCAGCCACGGGCCGAGCGGAGTGTGGGCGAAGGAGCGCAGGGTGTCGTCGAGTCCCTTGGCCCGGTCGGGCCGGTAGTCGACGGCCGCGCGTATCGCGAAGCTTCCCGCGGCGGCGAACACCAGACCCCGCGCCGCGCCGCCGCCCACGCCGGTCACGTCCACGAGCCGGATCGCCCACCTGGACATCCGGGCCAGCTTGAGGTCTTGCCGGTAGTCGCGGCGTACGGCCCGTACGCCGACCCAGACTCCGGCCACGACGACCCCGACTCCGGCCGCGCCCACCAGCCACTGTCCGGCCGGCAGGTCGAGCGCCCGGGCGGTGACATCGCGGGACTTCCGGTCGCTGGAGCCGCTGCCGCTGCCGTGCGGGCCGGCCGCGAAGGCCAGCACCGAGTAGGCGACGAACGCGTAGAAGACACAGCGGACCACCGCGAGCAGCCGCTTGTGCACACTGCGGCCGTCCGGCCCGACCGAGCCGAAGACGGCCTCCGAAAGGCGCCACAGCGCCATGCCGACGAGCCCCAGGCCCAGCGCCCACAGCAGGACGGCGCCGAACGGCTGCCGGGCCAGCGCGGCGACGGCGCCGCCGCGGTCCGCCTGCCGGCTGGTGTCTCCGAAGGCGACCTGCAGGGCCAGCGCGCCG
>Ga0182008_10001672_pt1 | contig 14588 bp, 9 predicted proteins | sample Sormic07211129_1_FD_120482 | JGI IMG/M metagenome (GOLD analysis project Ga0182008, IMG submission 120482) | Rhizosphere microbial communities from Sorghum bicolor, Mead, Nebraska, USA - 072115-129_1 metaG | ecosystem: Host-associated > Plants > Roots > Rhizosphere | place: USA: Nebraska...
GGCCTCATGGGCGCAGGCAAAACCACGATCGGGCGCATCCTGGCCCGCAAGCTGGGCTTGCGCTTTGTCGATTCCGACCACGAAATCGAGGCGCGCACGGGGGCCACCATCCCGTGGATCTTCGAAATCGAGGGGGAGGCCAGCTTTCGCCGGCGCGAGGCCGAGGTCATCCGCGACCTGAGCGCCCAGGAAGGCATCGTCATGGCGACCGGCGGCGGGGCCATCCTCAACGCCGACAGCCGCGCCTACCTGAAGGAACGGGGCACGGTCGTCTACCTGCGCGCCAGCGTCAGCAACATCCTCGCGCGCACCAGCCACGACAAGAACCGCCCCCTGCTGCAGACGGCCGACCCGCGCCGCAAGCTCGAGGAATTGACGGCGCAGCGCGAGCCCCATTACATGGAAGTGGCCGACATTGTGATCGACACGGGCCGTCCTAACGTACAATCGATGGTTCAGACCATCCTGATGCAGCTGGCCAGCCTCGAGTGCGAGGCTTCGCCCAACTGCGTCATTCATGCAGAGCCTTCGATGAACGAGCAATCCAAAATGTTGTTGAGCGTAGACCTCGACGAACGCAGTTATCCGATCGCCATCGGTCCCGGCCTGCTGGCCGACGCCGATGCGCTGCTGCGCCATATCAGCGGCCACAAGGTGGCCATCGTCACCAATACCACCGTCGCGCCCCTGTATCTGGGCCGGCTGCAGGCGGCGCTGGCCAGCGATGGCCGCGAAGTGATCTGCATCGTCCTGCCGGATGGCGAAGAATATAAGAACTGGGCCAGCCTGATGCAGATATTCGATGCGCTGCTGGCCAATAAATGCGACCGCAAGACCACCCTGGTGGCGCTGGGCGGCGGCGTGATCGGCGACCTGACCGGCTACGCGGCCGCGAGCTACATGCGCGGCATCGGCTTCGTGCAGGTACCGACCACCTTGCTGGCGCAGGTCGATTCTTCCGTCGGCGGCAAGACGGGCATCAACCACCCGCTGGGCAAGAACATGATCGGCGCCTTCTACCAGCCGCGCGCCGTGATCGCCGACACCTCGACCCTGGAAACCCTGCCGGCGCGCGAGCTGTCGGCCGGCCTGGCCGAAGTGATCAAGCATGGCGCCATCATCGACGCGGCCTTTTTCGACTGGATCGAAGCGAACATGGACAAGCTGATGGCGCGCGACAAGGGTGCGCTCGCGTATGCCATCGCCCGCTCGTGCGAAATCAAGGCCGACGTGGTGCGCCAGGACGAGCGCGAAGGCGGCTTGCGCGCCATCCTGAACTTTGGTCACACCTTCGGCCATGCCATCGAGGCGGGCCTGGGCTACGGCCACTGGCTGCACGGCGAAGCCGTCGGCTGCGGCATGGTGATGGCGGCCGACCTGTCGTGCCGCATGGGCTATATCGACCAGGCGGCCGTCGAGCGCGTGCGCAAGCTCGTCGCCGCCGCCGGCTTGCCGGTCAAGGCGCCCGACCTCGGTGTCGACCGCTGGCTGGAATTGATGGAAGTGGACAAGAAGAACGAGGGCGGCGCCATCAAGTTCATCCTGTTGAAACCGCTGGGCAGCCCGTGCATCACGTCCGCGCCGCACGAGCTGGTGCTGGCCACCCTGGCCGCCGGAGTGCAGTAACATGCTGCCAGAAGACTTCCTCGCCCCCTATGCGACCCACTCGGCACAGGGGCAGGGACGTCGCTTTGCCGAGGCGGCGCACGCCTCGCGCAGCCAGTTCCAGCGCGACCGCGACCGCATCATCCATTCCTCGGCCTTCCGCCGCCTCGAATACAAGACCCAGGTTTTCCTCAATCACGAGGGAGACCTGTTCCGCACGCGCCTCACGCACAGCCTGGAAGTGGCACAGGTGGGCCGCTCCATCGCGCGCAACCTGCGCCTGAACGAAGACCTGGTCGAAGCCATCGCGCTCGCGCATGACCTGGGCCACACGCCGTTCGGTCACGTGGGCCAGGACGTGCTCAACGAGTGCATGCAGGCGCACGGCGGCTTCGAACACAACCTGCAAAGCCTGCGCGTGGTCGACACCCTGGAAGAGCATTACGGCGCCTTCGATGGCTTGAACCTGATGTTCGAGACGCGCGAAGGCATATTAAAACACTGCTCGCTGGCGCATGCGCGCGAACTCGGTCCCGTGGCGCAGCGCTTCATCGACCGCACGCAACCGACCCTGGAAGCGCAACTGACCAACCTGGCCGATGAAATCGCCTACAACAGTCACGATATCGACGACGGCCTGCGCTCGGGCCTGATCACCATCGCGCAGCTGGAAGAGGTGGAATTCTTCGGCCGCCTGTGGCGCGACGTGCAGCAGGCGTTTCCCGGCCTGTCGGGCCGGCGCGCCATCTACGAAACCCTGCGCCGCCTGATCACGGCCCTGGCCGACGATCTGATCGTCACGTCGACGGCCCTGATTGCGGACGCCGCTCCCCGCGACGTCAGCGAAGTGCGCGCCAGTCCGCCGCTGATCCGTTTTTCGGACGCCATGCGCCGCGATGCGACGGAGCTGAAACGCTTTTTAAGGGCGAACCTGTACCGCCACTACCAGGTCAACCGCATGCGCGTGAAGGCCAGCCGCATCGTGCGCGAACTGTACGACAGCTTCATGGCCGAACCGGCCCTGCTGCCGCCCGATTATCAGGTCAACGGCGATGATGTGACAAAGCAGGCGCGCAAGATCGCCGACTATATCGCCGGCATGACGGACCGCTACGCGATCCGCGAGCACCGCCGGCTGTATTCGCTCGACGAGCTGTAGGCGCATTACCCCCATTCCTCTCCTCTGTCAATTGGCATGATCATCTAGGTTCCCGCACGATCACCCCAATACCCCCGCAGCGCCTTCTTTTCTATCATGGCAGCAAGTCAACAAGGGCTTGCCGCCCATAGTCAAGGAGAGTGTCATGATCGAATCGCGCCGCAGTTTCTTGCGCGCCTTGCCAGCCGTAACCATCGGGGCGGCCATCGCGCCGCTGCCCGGCAAGGCCGCCACCAGGGGCGAAGGCGGCCAGCGCTGGGCGATGGTCGTCGACGTGCAGAAATGCATCGGCTGCCAGGCTTGCACGGTCTCCTGCATCATGGAAAACGCCGTGCCGGAAAACAGCTTCCGCACCGTCGTCTCTACCTATGAAGTCAAGGAAGAGAACCGCTGCGGCACCTACATGCTGCCGCGCCTGTGCAACCACTGCGCCAATCCTCCCTGCATCCCCGTCTGTCCCGTGGGCGCCACCTTCCAGCGCAAGGATGGCGTCGTCGTCGTCGACGGCGACCGCTGCGTGGGCTGCGCCTACTGCGTGCAGGCTTGCCCCTACGATGCGCGCTTCATCAACCACGAGACGGGCAAGGCCGACAAATGCACGTTCTGCGCGCACAGGGTCGACGAAGGCTTGCTGCCGGCCTGCGTGGAAACCTGCGTGGGCGGCGCGCGCATCTTCGGCGACCTCAATGATCCGGAAAGCGTGGTGCACCAGCTGCTCACCGAGAACAAGGTGAAGGTGCTGAAACCCGAGCAGGGCACCCAGCCCCACGTGTTCTACCTGGGACTGGACACGCGCTTCGCCGGCCACGTCGAGGGCGAAGCGACACTTTGGCAACCGAGCAAACACGGGAAATAAACCATGGACAGCCACATCACCGAAATTGTCAACGTCACGCGCGAAGCGGCATGGCTGCCGTGGGCAGTGCAGTATTTTTTCCTCATCGGCCTCAGTTACGGCAGCTTCATGCTGACCCTGCCGTACTTCGTCTTCGGCCGCAAGGCGTATGAACGCCTGGGGCGCATCGCGCTGCTGGCGTCCCTCGTGTGCGGCATGACGGCGCCCGTGGCGTTGCTGGCCGACTTGCACGGGCCGGGCCGCTTCTACCATTTCTATATTTACTTCCAGCCGCAGTCGTGGATGTCGTGGGGCTCGTTCTTCATTCCCCTGTACCTGGGCTGTCTGATGCTGTACGCGTGGCTGGCGCTGCGCGTGGACTTCGCCACCCGGGGACATGGTCAGGGCCGCCTGGCCTTTGCCTATCGCCTGCTGGGACGTGGCGGCGCCGCATCGCGCAAGGCCATCGTCAGCGCCGCCGCCTTCACGCTGCTCGCCGCCTTCGTGGTGGGCCTGTACACGGGCATGGAAGTGATGGTGGTGCGCGCCCGTCCCCTGTGGTTCACGCCCTTCCTGCCGGCTCAATTTGCCGCCACGGCCTTTGTCGGGGCCGTTGGCCTGGCGTTGCTGTTCAACCGTTTCCTGCCGGGCCGCGACATGGCGCTGGAAGTGTCCTTGAACCGCGCGCTGGCCCTGTCGCTGGCGCTGGTGCTGGCACTGGGCGGCGGCTGGCTGTTCGTCAGTCTCTCCGGTGTGAGCGCCAGCCACAGCATGGCGTTTACCCAGGTGGCGGGCATGCCGCAATGGCAGTTCACGGCCGTCTGGGCCGTGCTGTCGTCCATCGTGCCGATGGCCCTGGCCATCTGGCGCCCGGCCACGAGTGGCCTCGTCAACGGCCTGATCGCGCTGCACAGCGCCTGGATGATGCGCTGGACGACCTTCATCGGCGGCCAGAACATCCCGAAGACGGGCGCGGGTCTGTACGACTACCACCTGCCGATGGGGAATGACGGCTTGATGGGGATTATCGGCACGGCCGGCCTGTGGATCGCGCTGCTGTTGCTGATGCTGGAATTTTTGCCATGGGCCGGACGCGTCGTCGCTGCACGCAGCCGTCCCGCCATGGCCACGCACTGAGGAGTCAACAATGAACGATCAAATACACAACGACGCACACAACGACGTCCCTGAAGACGAAAAAGAAAAACGCCGCAAGCTGCTGCGCTACGGCGCCATCGGCGGCGGGCTGGCCGCCTTTGCCGCCAGTTTTTCCACCACGGCCGGCCGCATGGTCGACCACGCGCTGGGCAAGGACAAGCCTGTGCAGAAACTGCACGGCAATTCCCTGCCGCCCGAGTTTTCCGTCGATACTGCCACAGGAAAATTGACGGTCAACCCCGACCAGCAGGTCAGCTACACCATGTGCATGGGCTGCACCACGTTTTGCGGCGTGCGCGTGCGCCTGGATAAAAAAAGCGGCAAGGTGCTGCGCGTGGCGGGCAATCCGTACAGCCCCCTGTCGGCCGATCCGGCGCTGCCGTACCAGACCCCGATACGCGACAGCTTCATTTCCCTGTCGCGTTTCGAGGAAAAGGGCTTGAAGGGACGTTCCACCGCTTGCGGCCGCGGCAATGGCGTGCTGGAACAGATGGAGTCGCCGTTCCGCGTGCTGGCGCCCATGAAGCGCGTGGGACCGCGCGGCGGCGGCCAGTGGGAGCCGATCGCCTTCGACCAATTGGTGAGGGAAGTGACGGAAGGCGGCGACCTGTTCGGCGAAGGCCACGTGCAGGGCTTGCGCGCCTTGCGCGAGCTGGAAAAACCGATCGACCCGGCGCAGCCGGAGCTGGGCCCGCAAGTCAATCAGGTGGGCCTGATGTGCAGCACCGACGATGGCCGCCTGGCGTTCGGCACGCGCTTTTTCAAGCAGTCGTACGGCAGTTTGAACCTGGTCAACCACGGCTCGTATTGCGGCGGCGCCTATCGCAGCGGTTCGGGCGCCATGTTCGGCGACATGAAGAAAATGCCGCATGCAAAAGTGGACCTGGAAAACACGGAGTTCTGCATCTTCGTCGGCACGGCGCCGGGCAATGCGGGCAACCCGTTCAAGCGGCAAGGCACGCTGATCGCCAAAGCCCGCTCGGGCAAGCGCGAATTCAGCTACGTCGTCGTCGACCCCGTGCTGACGAATGCGGACAGCCTGGCCGCGGGCGACCGCAGCCGCTGGGTGCCGATCAAGCCGGGCACGGACGGCGCGCTGGCCATGGCCATGATCCGCTGGATCATCGAGCACGAACGCTATGACCGCAACTTCCTCGTGCAGCCGAACCTGAAGGTGGCGGAAGCGGCGGGCGAGGCCGCCTGGTGCAACGCCACGCATCTGATCATCAGCGAGAAGGGCCATCCGCGCGACGGCCGCTACCTGCGCGCGTCGGACATCGGCGCGGTCGAACTGGCGGAAGAGGAGCGCTACAAGGATGGCGACGCGTTCTGCGTGATCGACGCGGCCACGCAAGCGATCGTGCCGCACAATGCCGCCAAGGGCGAAGCGCGCCTGTTCTTCGACGGACCGCTGGACGTGGCTGGCGCGCCGCTGCACCTGAAGACGGCCATGACGATGCTGAACGAAGAAGCGCAGCGCCACAGCATGGATGACTATTCCAGCGCCTGCGGCATCCCCCGCGACATCATCGAAGGCCTGGCGCGGGAATTGACCAGCCACGGCAAGCGCGCCGCCGTCAATGCGCACGGCGGCATGATGTCGGGCGCCGGCTTTTATAACGCGTATGCGCTGGTCATGCTCAACACCTTGATCGGCAATTTGAACCGCAAGGGCGGCACCCTCGTCAACGGCGGCAGCTTCAAGGATGCGGGCCCCGGTCCGCGCTACAACCTCGAGAGTTTCGACGGCGAGATCAAGGCGGCCGGCATGCCGATCGGACGCAATGTGCCGTATGAAAAAACGTCGGAATTCAAGCTGAAGAAGGAAGCGGGCAAGGCGTATCCGGCGAAGGCGCCGTGGTATCCGAACGCGCCCGCGCTGGCGACCGAATGGCTCACCAGCGCCATGAACGGCTATCCGTACACCTTGAAGGCGCTGATCCTGTGGAGCTGCAATCCCGTCTACGGCATCACGGGCCTGCGCGCGCAGATCGGCAAGGAGCTGGCCGATCCGAAGAAGATTCCCCTGATCGTCGCCATCGATCCCTTCATCAATGAAAGCTCGGCGTTTGCCGACTACCTGCTGCCCGATACCTTGCTGTATGAAAGCTGGGGCTGGGCCGGCGCCTGGGGCGGCATGCCCGTCAAAATGAGCACGGCGCGCTGGCCCGTGGTCGAGCCGCGCGTGCAAAAGACGCCGGACGGCCAGAGCATCTGCATGGAATCGTTCTTCATCGCGCTGGCCAAAACGATGGCCTTGCCCGGCTTCGGCCCGGAAGCCCTGCAGGACATGGAGGGCCAGCGCTTCCCCCTGCAGCGCGCGGAAGACTGGTATCTGCGGGGCGGCGCCAACATCGCCTGGCAGGGCAAGACAGCCGTGCCGGAGGCGAGCGACGACGACATCGAACTGTCCGGCGTGGCGCGCATCCGCCCCGAACTGGAGCGCACCCTGAAGCCGGAAGAGTGGCGCAAGGTGGCCTTCATGCTGGCGCGGGGAGGGCGCTACCAGAGCTATGGCGAGATGTTCGGCCTGCGCCTGCCGCCGCCAGCGAATGCAAAGGCGCCCGCGGCGCCTGTCCCGGTGGCCGACGAGGCGCCGTATCCGCAAGACTGGTCCACGCACCGCTACCTGAAGCCGATGATGCTGTACAACGAGGGCCTGGGCGTGAGCAAGAATAGCCTGAGCGGCAAGCGTTTTCCGGGCACGCCCGCGTGGAGGGTGGCGGCGTTTGCCGACGGCACGCCCGTGCGCAAAACCTATCCGGCCAGCGAGTGGCCATTCGAGTTGATCAGTTTTAAATCTGCGCTGCAGAACTCGTACAGCATCGGCGCGCGGCGCTTGCGCGGCATCCATCCGGACAACCCGGTCGCCGTGCATCCCGACGATGCGGCGCGCCTGAAGCTGGAAAATGGCGACCAGATTTATCTGGAGACGCCGGGCGGCAAGGCCAGGGCCACGGTGATGCTGCGCCATGGCGTGCAGCGCGGCGTGATCGCCGTCGAACACGGTTTCGGCCACAAGGAGCACGGCGCACGCGCCCACCGCATCGGCAAGCTGCGCCAGCCCGACGAACCGGCCATCGGCGCGGGCATCAACCTGAACGACCTGGGATTGACGGACCCGAGCCGCGGCGACAAGAACGTGTTCGTCGATCCCGTCTCGGGCACGTCGGTGCGGCAGGGGCTGCCGGCGCGCATCGTGCGGGCTTAAATTGCGCCGCCGGCCATCAGCAGCCGGGCCACCTCGGCTGCTGAATGCAGGCCCAGTTTTTCCATCGTGTTATGGCGGTGCACCTGCACCGTCTTGTCGCTGATGCCGAGCTCGCGGGCGATGACTTTCGAGGCCTTGCCTTCGGCCATCAGCAGCGCCACTTCGCGCTCGCGCGCGGTGAGCCTGGCCAGCGCCGTTTGCGCCGTATTCGCGCTGGCGGCGCTGCGGCTTTCTTCCACGCTGCGGGCCACGGCACGCGAGACGGCGTCCAGCAATACCTGGTCCTTGCACGGCTTTTCCAGAAAATCGCAGGCGCCCGCCTTCATCGTTTGCACGGCCATGGCCAGGTCGCCGTGGCCGCTGAGGAAAATCACGGGCAGCGATATGGCGTGCCCCGTCCTGTTATTCAATTCCTGCTGCAGTTCCAGCCCGCTCATCAATGGCATGCGCACGTCGAGCAGCAGGCAGCCCGGTACATGGCCCTCGTAGCGCTGCAGGAAATCGCGCGCCGATTCGAACGTCTGCACTTGCCAGCCGGCCGAATCGAACAGATAGGCCAGCGAGCGGCGCATGGCGGCGTCGTCGTCGACGACAAAGATGATCGCATCGCTTTCATTCATGGTGTTTCCTTATCTGCTTCCATATGCGTATCTTCGGGCAGGCGGAACCAGACCGTCAAGCCTGGCGCATCGGCGTTGGCGTGCGCCGACAGGCTGCCGCCGAACGATTCGATGATGCTTTTGCTGAGGGACATGCCCAGGCCCAGGCCTTCGGCCTTGGTGGTAAAGAAGGGCTCGAACAGGCGCGCCATCTGCGCCGCATCGAGGCCGCAGCCGGCGTCGCGCACGGCCACCGTGCAGGCGCCGTTTTCGCGGTGCAGCAGCACGCCGATCGGGTGTTGCGGCTGGTCGTTTTCCACCTGCGCGTCGAGCGCATTTTTCAATAAATTGAGCAGCACCTGCTGCACCTGCTGCGGGTCGGCCAATACGCGCGGCTCAAGCCTGGCGCTATCGTGGCGCCAGCTGATGTTCGCTTGCGGATGGGCCGCGCGGAACAGCGATACCGCTTGCTCCACGGCGTCGGCCAGCGCGAAGGCCGTGCTGTGCGCGGGACGCTTTTGCGCCATCGCGCGGATGTGCCGGATGATGGCGCCCGCGCGCTCGCTTTGTGTGGCGATTTCCTGCGCGCCGTCGAGCAAGGGTGCCGCGTCGAGTCGTCCCGCCGTGATGCGGCGCGCCATGCCGCGCGCGAAATTGCCGATGGCCGCCAGCGGCTGGTTCAATTCGTGCGCGATGGCGCTGGCCATCTCGCCCAGAATCGCCAGGCGCGCCGTGTGGTCGAGCGTGGCCTGGCGCTGGCGCGCCTGTTCTTCCAGCGCGCGCTGCTGGTGCTGCGCCGCGCGCAATTGCTCCGTGCGCCGGCTGACCAGGTATTCCACGCGCACCGTGTGCACGGCCCAGGCCACCAGCAAGGCCAGCACCAGCAGCATCCAGCCCCAGTAGCGGCGCAGGGCCGTCTCGAACGTCAGCTTGTTCAAATAGGCGTAGGGGCCGATGCGCAGTTCGCGGAACAGCTCATCGACGATCTGGTAATCGCTGGGCACCGTCCAGCTGTAGCCTTCGCCGGTGCGCGGCATGGCCAGCAGGGCCTGCGCCACTTTCTTTGCCAGCGCGGGCGGTGTCTGGCGCAGGGCCACGAAGGGCCAGTCCGGATACAGCCGCGACGAGCTGGCGCAGCGAAAACCGGGAATCGGACGCGTGGTGATGACGCGCAGTTCCTCGGCCCGCACTTCGCCGCGCGCCACCATCTGTTCCAGCAAACAGGTGCGCACGATGCCGGCATCCATGCGGCCCGCCCGCACGGCCTCGACGATCTGCTGCGAAGGAAAACCGCTGTAGCGCAGGCTGGCAAAATCGTGCGCGGGATTGATGCCCGCTTCCTGCAGTTCGCGCGCGGCGATCTGGTAGCCGCCAAACGCGTCGGGCGCCACCGCCATCACGTTCTTGCCCGCCAGGTCGGCCAGGTCGTGCAGCGGCGACGCGCTGCGCACGACGATGGCCGAGCCGATGGCCTGGCGCGGCGAGTCCGTCCACGGCGATTCGAGCGTGGTGATGCGGCTGGCGCCGTCGCTGTGTTCGAGCGCCACGTAATGGCCGCTGCTGGTGATGGCAAAGGCGATGGCCTGCGACTGCACGGCGCGCGTCAATCCCGCCTGGTCGTAGTCGGCCAATGTAAAACGGATGCCGGGGATGCTGGCCTGCAGGTGGCGCGTCACGTACGACCAGTCCTGCTGCACGGCGTCGCCGCCCTTGTACGCGAGTACGCCAATTCTTACTTCTGGCAAGTCATCCGCCGCCTGTACGCCGTGCAGACACAGCGCCGTCAGCGCGAACAGTAAAAAACGCCGCACTAGAACATGCTGCGCTGCGCCGAACGCGCATCGCCGAACAGATCCAGCAGCAGTTTCTTGATCGGTGCGGGCAGCGGCGCGTCGGCGATTTTCGCGCCGTCGTACCAGACGTGCGTCGCTTCCCCGGCCAGCGCCAAACGGCGCGCCAGGGTGATGCGGCAGGGGACGATGTGCAGCTTGTAGTGGGTAAACACGTGCACGATGGGCAGCAGCCGTTCCTGCGTTTCGATGGTGCCGAACGGCGCCACGGCGCGCGCCAGCGCCTCCTGGCTTATCTTGCGCGGTGCGACTTCATCGGCCAGCACGTGGCCATCGAGTTCGGGCAGCGACAGCAAGCCGCCCCAGATGCCCGAGCCGGGGCGCTGCTCCAGCAGCACCTGGCCGTCGTCGATGATGACGAGCATGACGGCATGTTTTTCCGGGCTGGTTTTCTTCGGTTTGCGCACCGGCAGATCCTTGGTGCGGCCGGTGGCGTAGGCCACGCAGCGCGGCTGCAGCGGGCAGCGGCCGCAATCGGGGCTGCTGCGCGTGCACAGGGTGGCGCCGAAGTCCATCAGGCCCTGCGTGTAGGCTTCGATACCTGTTTCAGGCAGCAGCGCCTCGGCGCGGCGCCACATGGCTTCCTCGACCCGTTTTTCGCCGGGATAGGCATCGATGCCGAAGGTGCGCGCAAACACGCGCTTGACGTTGCCATCCATGATGGCCGCGCGCGTGCCGCTGGAAAACGCGGAGATGGCGGCGGCCGTCGAGCGGCCGATGCCGGGCAGCTCGGCCAGTAGCAGCGGGTCGCTGGGGAACACGCCGTCGTATTCGGCCACCACGCGCTGCGCGCACTTGTGCAGGTTGCGCGCGCGCGTGTAGTAACCGAGGCCGCTCCACTGCGCCATCACGTCTTCCACCGGGGCTGCGGCCAAATCGCGCAGGGTGGGGAAGCGTTCGAGGAAGCGCGCGTAGTAAGCGAGTACGGCGGTGACCTGCGTTTGCTGCAGCATGATTTCGGATAGCCAGATCAGGTAGGCGTCGCGCGTGTTTTGCCACGGCAGCGCGTGGCGGCCATGCTGCTTTTGCCAGGCGATGACGGTGGCGGAAAAAGTCGGGTCGACGTAATCTTCCAAAGGTGCCGCGCCCGTGGCGGGCGAGAGCGGATGCAGCAGACGTTTCATGCAGGGTTCCAGTGTTCTGTTGTTGGATGGTGCTGATGTTGCTCAGCCAGCGCTGGCGGCGCGCAAGGCGGCGAGCAATTGCGCCAGCTGTGCCTTGTCGCGTTCGAGCGCCGCCAAGCTCGCTTCGAAGCCGGCGATTTTCTGGTCCAGGCTGCCCGTGGCGTCGTGGATGCGCTGGATCGAGGCAAAGCGCAGTTTCAGCTGTTCCTTGTACTCGACGATCTGCGCTTCGAGCGGCGCCATGATGACTTTCAGCCAGGCGCTGGCGTCGTCATTGGCGTTGGTGAAACTGCGGCGCACGCGCGAGGCGATGGTGTCGAAGAATTTTTCCATCAGCACGACGCGGCTGGTGGTCAGCAGGGTCGCCGTGCCGAACTGTTTATGGTAGACGGCTTCGATGTCGGCGATCTCCTGGCGGTAGCGGGCCAGCGAAAACGGCATCGGCAAGGCCAGCGCCAGGCCATGTTCGGAAGCGAATTTGCGGTACATCACGTTCATCATTTCCGTGATCTCGGCCGTCTTGCGTTCCGAGCGGTCCAGGTTCTGGCCGATGCGCTCGAAATACTGGCGCACGGCTTCGCGCAGGCCCGTGAAAAAGCGGCTGCGCTGCATGGCGGCGCGCACGCCGTCGATATCGTCGCGCACGATGTCCATGCCCAGGCTTGTGTACAGTTCCGTCGACAGGCGGGTAAACACGGCGCGCGTCGCCTGCAGCTTGAACAGGCTGCTGTCGAATTCCTTCTTCTCGATGTCGATGCGCCGCATCATGTGGGCGATCACGCTCTGGTTCTTGCCGCGCAGGCTGTGCAGCTCGTGCAGCTGCTCGGCGATGCCGCGCGCGCGGGCCGCCGCCTGCACCTGCTGCGCCGCTTCGATGGCGTCCAGGTCGAATGCCAGCTGGCGCCGGATGATGTCCTTGCGCGCGGGGATCAGCTCCTCGAACAGGGCCGTCTCCAGCGCCTGCAGGCGGCTTTTTTCCAGCAGCGCCGCATCGTGGTTGATCTTGCCCACCAGGGCCTTTTGCGCCGAGACGGGGAACACCTGGCCCGCGTCCAGCGTCAGCAAGTGGGCCACGCTGGCCTGCTGGCGTTCGATCGCCTGCGCCACCTCGGCATCGCCGCGCAATTCGTCCCACATGCTGTCGATCTTGTTGAGCACCACCAGGCGCCCCGCGCCGGCGCCGATATGGTTGCGCCATACCTCGATGTCGCTGCGCGTGACGCCCGTGTCGGCCGCCAGGATGAACAGCACCGCGTGCGCATTCGGGATCAGGTTCAATGTCAGTTCCGGCTCCGTGCCGATGGCGTTCAAGCCGGGCGTGTCGAGGATGACCAGGCCCTGTTTCAGCAGCGGATGGGGGAAGTTGATGATGGCGTGGCGCCACATGGAAATTTCCACCTGGCCGTGCTCGTCGAGCATGGCGGGGGCGTCCGCGTCGCCGGCGTCGTACAGGCCGTAGCGCGCTGCTTCTTCCACGCTGACCTTTTTCGTCAGGCTGACCTGGCGGATGGCTTCCTGCATGTCGTCGCCCGCTTCGATATTCAGGGGCAGGACGGTCCAGGCGGCAGGTAGCTCGCGGTAGTCGCTGGTCGACAGGTTCTGCGCGCGCGTCTCGATGGGCAGCAGCCGGATCGATGGCGGCCAGGCCGCGTCGTACAGCAGCTCGGTGGGGCACATGGTGGTGCGGCCCGCGCCCGAGGGCAGGATGCGCTGGCCATAGCCGGCAAAGAAGATGGCGTTGATCAGCTCGGATTTGCCGCGCGAGAATTCCGCCACGAAGGCGACGGATAAACGGTCATCGAGCAGGCGGGAGCCACAGCGCGCCAGGCGCAGCGCGGAGGCGCCGTCGACCAGGCCCGCCGCGCTGGCGGCTTGCCGGTATGCCTGCAAGGCGGCCTGCACGTCCTGCCGCCATGCGCTGTATTGTTCCAGGTCTCTGACCATCTGGCTCCCTCTGTGAGTGTGCTTACTTTTGACAATTCACGCAGTAAAACGTGGAACGCTGTCCCTGCACGATTTGCCGGATCGGCGCGCCGCAGACGCGGCAGGGTTTGCCCGCGCGGTTGTACGTGAAATACGTCTGCTGGAAGTAGCCGGACTGGCCGTTCACGCCGATGAAGTCGCGCAGGGTGCTGCCGCCTTGCACGATGGCTTCGGCCAGCACGTCGCGGATCGCCTGCGCCAGTTTCTCGTAGCGGGCCAGTCCGATGCGCCGGGCCGGCGTCTTCGGGTTGATCCCCGCGCGGAACAGGCTTTCGGAACAATAGATATTGCCCACGCCGACGACGATGTCGCCCGCCATCAGCACCTGCTTGATGTTGGTGCCCTTGTTGCGCGTTTTCTCGAACAGCAGCTGGCCCGTGAAGCCGCCTTCGAGCGGTTCCGTGCCCAGGCCGCGCAGCAGCGCGTGGCCGTCCAGCGGGCCGTCGGCCTCGTCGTGCCACAGCACGGCGCCGAAGCGGCGCGGGTCCGTCATGCGCAGCACCTGGCTGCCGCCGTCCGCGTCTTCCACGACGAGGTCGAAATGGTCGTGCTTTTGCGCGTCCGTCCCCGTCGGCAGCACGCGCAGGTGGCCGGACATGCCCAGGTGGATGATCAGGGTGCCGTGGCGGAAGTGGATCAGCAGGTACTTGCCGCGTCGCCCCGTCAGGCCGATGGTTTGCCCCGATAATTGTTCGCCCAGGGCAGGGGGAAAGGGCCAGCGCAGGCCGTCGCGGCGCAGCACGACGGAGCGCACGGCGCGCCCTTCAAGGTGGGGCGCGACACCGCGCCGTGTGACTTCGACTTCTGGCAATTCTGGCATAGGGCTCGAATGGTTGAAAACCGGGTAAAAAACAGGCGGGTGGCCGGCCGATGGCTGGTCCGGGCCGACTACGCCGCCACGACGCATATATTTCGTTACATACGTGAAGTACGCGATAGCCGCGTTGGGCGTAGAATCAAACTTTGCCGTTTAGCCAGGATCAGCCTTTGAAAAACGCTTTCGCCATTGTAACCTTGTCCGCCCTGATGGCCACGCATGCCATGGCACAGACGCCTGTCGCCCC